>Ga0208116_1000310_pt1 | contig 15866 bp, 11 predicted proteins | sample LakWasMeta9_HOW4_2_FD_183859 | JGI IMG/M metagenome (GOLD analysis project Ga0208116, IMG submission 183859) | Freshwater sediment methanotrophic microbial communities from Lake Washington under simulated oxygen tension - Sediment Metagenome... | ecosystem: Environmental > Aquatic > Freshwater >... | reverse complement strand
ACTAACGGCACCCAGAGCAACGCCAGGGGTTTTGCTACCCGCTGCATCGCCGGTACCGCCTCCCACTCTCCTTAGCCCCTGAGGTGTCACTTGATAGCCTTCAACCTGCACATTCAACTCCGATGCACCTGAACCAAAGCCAATTGCGACACGCTCCGCTGTACTCCCCTCATCCACCGAAATGATATTGCCCTTAAGCACAATATCGTTGATTTGCATCGTTGTTGTCGGCGAACCCGGCGCAGCCGACAGTCCCATTTGACGAATGCCGCCGACTATACCATTGGCAATTTCTCTGCCAATTTCAGCTTGCCGGGAGGCATTGGTTGAAGATGTCGACGCAAAGTCATAGACCCAGATCTGGTTAGGTCTTGGCAATTGTTCGGCCGCCGCCAAGCCCGGGCTTGTGGTGACAGGTGCCAATTCCTGGCTTGTTGTGATGCGGGTTGAGGCACAGCCGATGATTAGCAGTGCAACGCAGAGGTAAAAGAGGTTGATTAATACTTTTTTCATTTTAATGGTTTCCATAATCTTAAAGCTACAACCAGCCATTATCTTCCTGCACAAACAGGCCTCGCTATTGGACTTTGGGTCAAGTCCCATTGACCTACTCCCCGCTAAGCTTTTCAGCCAAAATTTTCAACGAAAATATAAAAAATCAGTATTCTAATTAACAACGGAAGCATATAGTTTGCTAAATTAAAACGTCGGCAGGTAAAAATGATGAAAAATCCAATCGTACTCCTGTTTTTTCTGGTTTTTACCGGCTGCGCGTCCCTGGTATATCAGGCTGAAGATTTCGAAGCCTTATATGGACCCGCCAAGCCTAAACAACGGCTGTTGACTGAAGAGGACGCGGCTCTGAATCAACAGCAAAATAAAGTTTCATTTTACCAAGACGTCAAGCCTATATTGGACTCGCGCTGCGTGGTTTGCCACGGCTGCTACGATGCGCCTTGTCAATTGAAGCTCGGCTCTGTCGAGGGTATTGACCGGGGTGCCAGCAAACAAATTGTTTATGACTTCGCCCGCTTGAAAGCCGCCGCTCCGACCCGGCTTTTTATCGATGCCAGGGATACGGCGGGCTGGAGACAGAAAGATTTTTATCCGGTTTTAAATGAGCGTACTGATTCAACAGTCGCCAATCTGGATAATTCGGTCCTGGCCAAATTAATTCAGTTAAAACGTCAGAATCCGCTGCCCAATACAGGAAAACTGGATAAGGATTTTGATTTTGACATTAGCCGCGACCTGCAATGCCCTACGGTAGAAGAATTCCCCAAATACCAACACCAGCATCCCCAATGGGGCATGCCTTATGCGCTGCCCGGCCTGTCTCAGAAAGAAGAAGATACCCTGCTGCAATGGCTCAAGGAAGGGGCAAAAGTCGAGCCGCAGCCGCCCTTACCGAAACCATCGGTCGCGGAGGTGGCGAAATGGGAAAATTATTTCAACGGCTCGACCCTGAAACACCAGCTCGTTTCCCGTTATCTTTATGAGCATCTGTTTATCGGGCATCTTCATTTCCAGGGACATCCCGAACAGGAATTCTTTCGCCTGGTGCGTTCGAAAACGGCTCCAGGCCAGCCTATCGAAGAGATTAATACGGTACGGCCTTATGATGATCCGGGCACCGACGTCTTTTATTATCGTTTACGGCCGGTGACCGAAACGATCGTGGACAAGATTCATTTCGTCTACGAACTCAGCGATCAGAAGATGCGGCGCTATGACGAACTGTTCTTTCAGCCGGATTATCAAGTCACCGCACTCCCAGCCTATCGCCCCGAAGTCGCGGCGAATCCGTTCAAGGCCTTCATCGAGTTGCCGCTGGCATCGAAATATCGCTTCCTGCTCGATGATGCCGAATATTTCGTGACCGGATTCATCAAAGGCCCTGTGTGCCGCGGCGAAATCGCGACCGAAAGCATCCGGGATCAGTTCTGGGTCGTCTTTACCCAGCCGGGCCATTTTTATCCCGAAAAAGTGGCCAAGGCGCTGGCCGAAAACAACCAGGTTCTCGGCTTGCCCGGAGAAGAAGGCGACCAAATCGGCCTGATGGGATGGAGCAAGTTCGACGCGTTCGGCAAGCAATATCTCAAATTGAAAGATCGGTTCATCGACCTGTTGCTGGCCAAAGACCAAGGCTTTGGCCTGGATAATATCTGGGACGGGGACGGTGAGAATCAAAATGCGGCGCTGACCATTTTCAGGCATTTCGACAGCGCCACCGTGACGAAAGGCCTGATGGGCGATACCCCGTTAACGGCCTGGGTGCTTGATTATCCGATCTTCGAACGGCTGCATTATTTACTGGTCGCCGGTTTTAACGTTTATGGGACGGCAGGACATCAGGTTGCCAGCCGGACCTATATGGATATTTTGCGCCAGGATGGCGAAGACAACTTTTTACGTTTTATGCCCGCAATGCAGCGCCAGTCGATCTATGACAGCTGGTATCAGGGTTTCAAGGGGCTTCGAACAGCGGAAGCCTTGTTCAGCATCGGCCATGCAACCCAGATAAAATACCAAAGCACCGATTATAAAAAGGAGTTTTTTGATCAGGTCAGGCAACGCTTGGGCAAGGCGGCCGGCCCGGTCGATAGCATCAATCGATGCCAAGAGGAACCTTGCATCAGAGCCGGTACCACGCCCGTTCAGCAGCAAGTCGATCAGGAAATGCGCCAGCTTGCAAAATTGCAAGGGCTTGAATTAGGCGCGTTGCCGGAAATGTCCCTGCTCCGGGTAAAAACCGGCGATCCGGAAGGAGACCTGGTCTATACCCTGCTGATCGACAAGGCCTACAGCAATATCTCGAAAATGGTGTCCCTGGGTTCCCGCAGGCTGCCGGAAAACGACAGGATTACGATCGTCCCAGGTTTCATCGGCAGCTATCCGAACTTTTTCTTTAGCGTCGAAAAAAACCGGCTGGGCGGGTTTGTCAATAGCATCCGCACGGCCCGGACCGAAGCCGATCTGGAAGCATTCTACAGTCAATTCGGCATACGCAGGAGCAACCCCGAAATCTGGCGACAGGCGGACTGGTTTAATGATCAGCATAAAAAATACCGAGGCTTACAAGCGGGACTGCTCGATCTGAGCCGCTATGAAAATCTGTAAATCGGTAGTTGCCCATATCCAGCACCGGCGGGTGTACGGCCTCTTTGACCAGGATCTCTATGCGTGACCACCTATTTTCTGTTTTCTTGTCGGTGCACTGGCTTTTGTTCTTTGCTCCTGTTGCTGCACTCTGCGCGATTTTATACGGCTTTATTTCGATTCGGTGGATCAATAAACAGCCGGCCGGCAACGCACAAATGCAGGCGATTGCCTCCGCCATACAGGAGGGAGCCAAAGCTTACTTGTCAAGACAGTACCGGATCATCGCGGGGGTCGGCACGATTCTGCTCGCCATCATCGCCTTTTTTATCAACTGGGAAACCGCGGGCGGTTTCTTGATAGGCGCGACGCTTTCGGCAATGGCCGGCTTCATCGGCATGAATATTTCGCTGCGCGCGAATGTCCGCACGGCCCAGGCGGCCTATCAAGGCACCGATCAGGCCTTCTGGCTGGCGATCAGAGGAGGCTCCATTACCGGCATGCTGGTCGCAGGCCTCGGACTTTTGGCCGTCAGCGGCTACTACGGATTTTTACTGCTATGCGGTATCCCTGAACCCTCGCATGCGATGATAGGGGTCGCTTTCGGGGCCTCGTTGATCGCGATATTTGCCCGCCTCGGCGGCGGCATTTTTACCAAAGGCGCCGATGTCGGCGCCGATCTGGTCGGCAAGGTGGAAGCCGGCATTCCCGAAGACGACCCGCGCAACCCGGCAGTCATCGCGGATAATGTCGGCGACAACGTCGGCGATTGCGCCGGCATGGGGGCGGATTTATTCGAATCGTACACCGCCGCGCTGGTCGCCACGATGATCCTGTCGAATCTCTTGGTGACGGGCAATCACAACATCACCCTCTATCCGCTCGTGCTGGTCAGTGTTTCTATCCTGACCTCGATCATCGGCATCTTCTGTATCAGGATAGGCCGCGACGGCAACATCATCTACGCGCTGTACCGGGGAATGATCGTGTGTGCCGTTTTGACGGTATTGATCTATTACCCGGTCACGCAATGGCTGATCGGAGAGTCGCTGATTATCCAGGGCAAAGCCGTGCCATCGATCAATCTGTTTTATGCGGCATTGGTCGGTCTGGGCTTGATGGGCGCCTTGATGCCGGTGACCGTTTACTATACCTCCAGCGCCTATGCGCCGGTCCGTTACATTGCCAAAGCCTCGGCGAGCGGTCATGGCACGAACGTGATTGCAGGGCTCAGTGTGTCGATGCAAGCCACGGCGGCGCCGGTGATGCTGATTTGCGCCAGCATGTGGGCATCCTATCAACTCGCCGGTTTGTTCGGCATCGCGATCGCTTCGGTCGGCATGCTGTCGTTGACCGGCCTGATCGTCGCGATGGATGCCTACGGCCCGATTACCGACAATGCGGGCGGCATCGCCGAAATGGCAAGACTGCCGGAAGAAATCCGCAAGATTACCGATGCCCTGGACGCGATCGGCAATACCACGAAAGCGGTGACCAAGGGGGCTGACATGGGCGCGGCAGGGCTTGCGGCGCTGGTGCTGTTTTCCGACTATACCAGCCAACTGGGAGGCCTGATCTGCGACCTCGGCGACATCCGTGTCATTCTCGGCTTGTTGCTCGGCGCCCTGAGCCCCTATATGTTTGCCGCGCTGGCCATGGAGGCCGTCGGCAAGGCCGCCGGCGATATTGTCGATGAAGTCCGCCGTCAGTTTAAGGAAATCCCCGGCATCATGGATTATACGGCCAAGCCGGATTATTCCCGGGCGGTCGATATCCTGACGATTTCGGCGATCAAAAAAATGTGGGTACCGTCTTTGCTGCCGGTCGGCATTCCGATCCTCGTCGGATTCACCCTGGGCAAGGAGGCTTTGGGCGGCGTGCTGATCGGGGCCATTCTTTCGGGCCTGTATCTTGCGATCTCGATGACCGTGGGGGGCGGCGCTTTCGACAACGCCAAAAAATATATCGAGGCGGGGCACTATGGCGGCAAAGGTTCTCCCGCGCATAAGGCCTCGATTACCGGCGATACCGTCGGCGATCCCTACAAGGATACGGCCGGCCCCGCCGTCAATATCAATATCAAAATGATCAATATCGTGGCCTTGCTGATTGCGCCGTTGCTGTGAGGCAAGCAAGGGTCATTATCTCGGTCTTACCGCCCGCGCTAATGCAACGGCGCGTGCTCCTGCCCCCTAAAGTCCCCATTACCAGGACTTGTAAGGCAAAAATTTACCGTTCATGGTGATGACGACGCGGTCGCCTGCCGGGTTTTCTACCTTGCCCACCGTCATGCTGAAATCGATCGCGCTCATAATGCCGTCTCCGAATTTTTCATGAATAATTTCTTTCAAGGTTTCCCCATAAACGCCGACGATTTCATATAGCCGGTAAACGAGAGGGTCTTGGGGTATTGTGAAAGACCAGTGTTTATAAGGATACATCTCCAGGGCGGTTTGAACTTCGGCAGGCAGTTCCAGAATCGCGCAGAGTTTTTCGGCAAGGTCGGATTTCATGCTGTTCATGCCGAGACAAGCCGAGGCCAGCCAAACCTCATCGACGCCGATCTGTTCCGCCATGGCTGTCCAGGTGAGTTGTTTTTTAACTTTTGAGGTAATGATGCGATCCGTCATTTGTTCCTTGGTGAGCAAGAAATCGGCTTTACTGGATGAAGGGGCTGTTTTCATTTTAAATTCCTCAATGGGTTAACTTAAACAATAACGCGATAACGATAACGGATAGGACCAAGGAAACGCCCTTCCAGAAAACTGCCGGATGTCGTTCGATCAACGGTGGACGGGTCTTATTCAGAAAGGTCTGGTTCGGATGGCGCAGGTCATGGATAAACTCGGATAATTCTTCGTAACGTTGATAGGGATTCGGATGCACCGCCTTCCCGAGCGCTTCGTCGACCCAGGCGGGGATTTCACGATTATCATCCAGCACCGAGTCATAGCTCAATTTCTTTTGTGCAGCGCGGGTCCTGGCCTTGCAGACTTCGGTTCCGTAAGGCAGTTTCCCCGACAGCATCTGATAAGTGATCACGCCCAACGAAAATAGATCCGAACGTGTCGTCCCGCTTTCGCCGAGAAAATATTCCGGCGCGGTATATTGGGCGGTGCCGAGCAGATCGCTGCGCGCAATCGGCGATGCGATCTCGATCAGGCCGGCCACTTTGGTCGAGCCGAAATCGATGATCCTGACCGTGCCGGTGCTGTCGATCATGATATTGCCCGGTCTCAGATCCTGATGCAGCATTTCGAGCCGATGAAAAGCGCGCAGACCTTTGGCAATCTGTTCGACGATTCCGCGCACGGTTTCGAGGTCCGGTTTCGGGTTGTCTATCATCCACTGCGCCAAGGTCTGGCCGTCGATGTATTCGGTGACGCTATAGAGGTAGTTGCGTTTCCGCGTCTGCGCGCAAGGCTTCAGCACATGCGCGCTGTTGATCCGGCGGGCGATCCATTCTTCCGTCAGAAACCGCTCCAGGTAAGCCGGGTCGCCCCGAAGATCGATCGAGGGGGTTTTGATGATGACCGGCGTCTGGGTTGCGTTATCCAGCGCCAGATAAACGTGGCTGCGGCTGCTGGCATGCACCTCCCTGACGATGGTGTAGCCGTCGAACGTCATCCTGGCTTCCAATATCGGCGGGAACGGCAATTCGCTCAGCTGCTGATAACGCTGCTCCGCATCCTGCCTGGGCAAGTCCTCGATGCTGACGATCTGGATCGTGAGATTGTCGGGACTGCCCAGCGCGTAGGCTTCGTCCACGATCACTTTTGCGGCGGTGTCCAGATCTTTTGGATGTAGCCGGATCGCATCGACGATGAAATCGGGACTGGCATGCTCATATACGCCATCGGTCGCCAATACAAAAATGTCGCCCGCGGCGACCGGCAGGGACTGGTAATCGATTTCAAGCTGACGGTCAATGCCCAAGGCGCGCCCGAGATAGCTTTGATCCTGCGTTACCCAAAAGCGATGATCGCGGGTCAATGGCTCCAATGCGTTGCCATGCATCCGGTAGATACGCGCATCGCCGACATGAAAAATGTGCGCGGTGATCGACTTGATCACCAGCGCACTGAAGGTGCAGACATAGCCCCTGTCCCTGTCGTAACGGTACGGGCTTTGCCGGGTCTGTGCATGCAGCCAGGAGTTGGTCGCCAACAAAACCTGTTCCCCCGACTTTTTGACGGACCAGGCATCCGAGGTGCAGAAATAATCCGCCAGAAAACCTTTCACCGCGGCTTCGCTGGCAATCTGGCTCACGTCGCTGCTGCTGATCCCGTCGGCCAGCGCGATCGCGATGCCTTTGGAGCTCAACAGCGGGTCTTTCGGGATATAAACACCGTGGAAATCCTGATTGGTGTCCTTGCGGCCCGGGTCTGAATACTGCCCTACGGAGATAGTTAATTGAGAGGGCATTGTCATCTGAAAGAAGATGGGAGGAAGCCTCGGCGATGCCGACAGCCGAGGCTTTGTCGGGATTATTGCAAATTACTGAACCGCGCGTTTGGGCGCCGTTTTGATATGCGTCGAATACAAGGTCAGGCCGGTAAACGCGAGTCCTCCCACCAGATTTCCCAGCACCGTCGGAATTTCATTCCAGATGAAATAATCCATGATCGAAAATTTTCCGCCCATGATCAAACCGGATGGAAACAGGAACATATTCACGATCGAATGCTCGAAGGTCATCGCAAAGAACAGCATGATCGGCATCCACATCGCGATCACCTTGCCGCTGACCGTGGTCGAAATCATCGCGCCGACCACACCGGTCGATACCATCCAGTTGCACAGCATGCCTCTGATAAACAGCGTCAGCATGCCCGCCGCGCCATATTTGGCGTAACCTAAAGTCCGCGCTTCCCCGATGCCGGCAATTTTTTGCCCGACTTCATTGGGCTCGGTCGAGAAACCGAAGGTGAAGACGATCGACATCATCACCGCCACGGTTAACGCGCCCAGGAAATTGCCGATGAAGACCAGGCCCCAGTTCCTTAAAATACCGCCAATCGTTACGCCCGGACGTTTATCGATCCATGCCAGCGGCGTCAGCACAAACACGCCGGTCAAGAGGTCGAAGCCGAGCAAATACAGCATCGAGAAACCGACCGGGAACAAAATGGCCCCAATCAGCGGCGAGCCCGTCTGTACAGTCATCGAAACCGCAAACACCGCAGCCAATGCGAGGATCGCGCCGGCCATATAAGCCCTGATCACCGTATCCCGGGTCGCCATGAATATCTTGGATTCACCCGCATCGACCATTTTTGTGACAAATTCTGAAGGAACTAAATAAGACATTATTTTTCTCTGCATCCGAAATTAATAGGTATCGTTCGATTAAGAACCCGGTTGGACATGTTGATACATGTTGCTCAGGAAGAAGCAAAAACCGCACCACATCGGTCAAACTTGCCAATTCGGCGGGTCAATTCTTGTCATCGATGTTTTTGGGAAGCCGGCTGCGCAATCGCCGCGGCCATTTCGGAACCAATATGGTGCGTAGCGGGATAATATGATGGTGCAGAGTCGCCGATCGCAAACCGGCGGCGGGCGGGTGTCCGGTACCGGTTGAACGGCCTGCCACCGGATTGCACAGATCGACAACGCAGTGATCCGGATTGAACCAACACAAGGCGGAGCGGTCATTTTAAACGGTCAGCCGGTGGTTTTCTCATCCTTGAACAGCCTCGGCAGAACGGATCAAGGACGATGCACATGGCTTGAACAACAACCCTCAAGCCTCCTCTCCCGCAACGCGCAGATCCCTTTAGGAGGCATCATGCCACTCAAACACTACGGCGTTCTTAAAGGCAAGGCGATCAATAAAATCATCGGCCAGGGTTCGAGCCCGCATTATCAAGTGCATCTGATCGACGAGTCGACCGACTATCGTATCGCCGTTAACGTCAAATCGAACCTTGCTCCGTCGGAACTGCTCTACCTGTTGATCGATGACTTTAAACATCCGATCCTGGATAAGTTAAAAAACCTCGAAAGCGGTTTTACGCCGCTGGAGAGCGCGCCGAACCAAATGGCGCTCGATTATATCCGCGGCAACCTGTTCGATCCCAATCAGTTGCGTCCGTTACCGCATAATATTCCGGGGCCGGATAACGATCTGAACGAAAAAATAAATGCTTATGTGCTGCGCGCGATCGGGGACGAACGGTCCTGCATCTATGCTTTCGGCGAACGCTGGGGACCGGAAAACGGGGCCAAGGACAACTATTTCGGCTTCCTGCCCGGCAACGGCATTTATGACATTCACATGAATCAAGCCAATGCGGCGCCATTTGTCAAAAACGACGGCGTTTGGCAGGACGGCGGCTTGCTTTTCCATTTTCCGGGCATCGATCAGACGGAAACCGGCGGCGCGGAGGTCTGGCCGGAACAATGGGTCGCCGTGTTCCTGGCCTTTCAGTCGCAGTGCTGGCATTCCGACGATCGGACCGGTCACCGTCTCCCGGAATGCGATGCGATCATTCCTCCGAAGATAGAATCCGGCGTCCAAATCGTGGCGGCGTTGGTCAATCCGGAAGGCGACGATGCCGGCCATGAAACGGTGACGCTGATCAATCTCTCGCCCAGGATGATCGATTTGAGGGGCTGGTTTATGGCGGATAAGAACAAGAACCGATCGCAAATTACGGATCTATTGCTGAGCCCCGGCGCCACCGGCGTGGTGAAACTGGATGGACTGGGCGCGCAACTCGGTAACAGCGGCGGCATCATTACCCTGCTTAACCCCGCCGGGATCAAATACCACGGGGTATCCTATACCCAGGAACAGGTACGCAGCGGCTGGTCGGTGCTGTTTTAAAACTCGCTTCCTTGCCCTCGGCGCAGGACCTGCCAGGTTTAAAACCTGGCAGGTCTTCAGCCGAAACGGGTTTCCAGTGAAATCTTCAAGCAAATTTCTTCTTCAACTTCCAGAAAGCAACAGCGGATGCCAGACCCATCGCACAAGCGGAACCTATCAATATCAAACCCAGAAACAAGGTTTGCCTGAACGTATAGTCCACCAATGCCTTGCCGCTGGCCTGTGCTTGCCCGGCCGCCCCGACCAATCGCGCCGACAGACGGTCGATCCGGCCGGAGGCCAGGGTCTGGTCGAAGGCTTGCAGCAATTTGACCAAGTCTTGCGCGGTGGCATTGATCTGCGCCGCGGCGGCCGTGTAGTCGTTGATCCGGAACGGCTCGGCGTTCGGGTTCGATGGCCTGGCTTCGAGTTGCCGCAGTACATCTTGAAAAGACTTCAGGGTCGCAGTGGACGCAGCGGACATCTGTCTGCCTGCGTCCAGTGCTTTCTCGGTCTGTCCGGCGAGACGGGTGAGTTCCGGTTCGTGCGTATCCAGGGCTTGGACGATCTGTTCGCGCTCGGCACCGATGAATTCCGGCAGACTCTCCACGGTCTGGCTAAAGCGGTCTGCCGATGCGGACAGTTGACTGGCATTGGCCAGCAGCTGTTCCATCTGCGGCATTTCCGCCGTCTGTAATACCAGCAACTCGGTTTCCCAGCGAACCAGGGTCGGCATGTGCCGGGCCAGAAACAAGCCCCGTTCCGCGAACAGCCGGGTGTTGGCCAGTTCGCGCGTGGCGGGGTCGAGTCCCATCAAGGGGTCGATCGAGAGCAGATTGAACACACTGCTGGTTATGCCTTGGCGGGAACTGCGATTACTCTGCGCGACTTCGGATGCAAAGCTAAGCGATCCGAGATCACTCGGTGAACGCACATTCGGATGTTGCTCGTGCCACGTTTTGATCGCGACGCGCAGTTCCGCGAGCTGTTCATTTTTTAGCGTCGTCGCAGCGATCCGCCACATCGCCTTCTCGATCTCTTGCGAGGCGCGCAGATAAGGTTTGGCGGATTCGCCGTAAAACTTGGGTATCCAATAATCCTCGACATTCATCCGGTTCAAGCTGGCCAGGATGGTCATGTCCAGGAGGTTGGCATAAGTGTTGGCTCCGGTGACGATGGCCAATATATCATTGGTGACGCTGATACGGCGCCTCAACAGGGTACGTCCTCGAGTAGTCTTATTATCCTCTCGCTGCAACTTGCCGATGGCAAGATTGAGCGTTTCGACAGCATTGTCAGCAATGCGGAGCAACTGGGATTGCAGTTCGACCGGATCTGTCGCCTCGTTTTCCTGAAACAGGGAGCGAATACCCTTTTCCGGCAGCTCCAGGGTCGTTTTGAGCAAATTGCAGCCACTCACACTCAAGGCCAAGGCGAGGAACAGAACAGCTTTCGGCATCCAACGATGGGCATCCGGACAGGAAGGTTGATGCCCTGCATGCAGGATTACCCCCGCCCCAATTATTCTCCTCCGCACATTCGATTGCACGACTCAATTCCCCTGAATCGTGACCACCGGCGGCTGGGCTTTCTCGCCTGTTTCCGCCAGTGTCATGATGATCATCAGGAAGGTAAAGACGCCCTTTGACCGGTAGTCGCGGTCGTCGATCCAATAGCAATAGTCGCGATATTTGACCGCGGCGAAAGCATCGGCCGAGCATGAGTTTTCCGCGTGAATCTTGATCAAGGGCGGCAGCGACGGGGCTCCTGCCGGTTCTACAATCTCAGGATAAGTACGGCCTTCGGCAATGTGCTCGGGCGGCACTTCGACATTCGAACCCAATAGATTCAGGATTTGGAAGCCGGAACGGGTCTGGATGGCGATCGTGTCATCTTTTCCGGACACCGTGCCGCTGACGACCTTGAACTCATGAAGATCCGGCCGCAATCCCAATAGCTTCCTGACCCGATCTCGATCGGCCTGGATTTCGGGTGGAAGATCCTTCTGACTGATGACCATGACCGTGCCCTCCTGCTTCGATTCCTTGGACACTTCCACCCGCAATCCGAGAACGCCCGAACCCTGAAGACGTTGCAAGGCCGCCAACAGCCTGACGAAATCGGGCTCCGCCGCATGGCCTCGCGCTCCGCCCTTGCGATTCGAGATGCCGTTGATCGATTGCGCACCAATCTGCAAAAGCATATCTATTGGCCAGCCTTCCTGAGAAAGCCTTAATAAGTTCGGAGGCGGAACCGGCGTGATCATGACCTGAAGAAAATGGGCGCCGGTCAGCGGCGTATAGGTGATCGTCGGGCGATCGGTATAGGTTGCCGCGGACCCCAGGTTCAAAATATCGCCCACTACGCTTGCGCTATTGAGCGTTCCCGAAACAGCCACGGAACCCTGTAACTGGTAGCCGCTGATGATCTGTCCCACGTCCAGGAACACCGGGGTATCGGCGTAGCGCATCTTGACGATATTGAGCAGGGTCTGCTGTTTCCATGAACTCGAGAGCGCATTGATGTAATCGAAGCGGTCGCGATCCACACTCGGTGGGCCGAAGCTGCTACAGCCTTGGAGGCCGAGCACGATGCCCGTCAACAAGAACAGTCGCCTTAGAGCGGGCCAACCGCAGACCACATCCAGGCCTTTCTGATGACATATCAAAAGGCTGCCACGCCATGCGATTACCCCATTATCAGAGTTGTTGAAGCCGTGCTTTTTCGCGGTCATAACAAAATCCCCAGCAAACGCTTAATCAGTTCTTCCAGGGAAATCATCGTCAAGGTCAGCGGCAGCAACGGCGCCAGTACCGAGATAACGGTTTGCAGCACAGCGGTTTTACTGAACGGAAACGGCCGCATCGTCTGTACGACCTCAAAGCTGCCCGCCATGTCGTTCAAGGATTGAATATCGCCGCTGCCGACCAGGGGTTCATCCAGCGGTGCTCCGCCACGCAGCCATTTATCGTCAAATTCACGCACGTAGCGGTTCGCCAGGGCGCCATACTCCAATAAGCCCTGCCGTTTGGCTTGCGCCAGACGGGGAGCGAACACGCACAAGGGGCCGAGCACGAGCAACAAGAAAAAACACACGAAGGCTACGATCTCCGGCTTAAAGTCCAAGAGTGTTTTGCCCTCATAGAAAATGTAGTTGGCGATCAGGCCCGCCAGCAATGCGCCTTGAGACAACAGCAGCGGCACAAATGCCGCCGCACTTCCCCCGAGAAAACCGAGGCCTGCGGCCCGGTCGGGATGCGTCGGCACGAGATGCAGATCCATCCGGGAAACCTGCCACAAGAACCGCGCCCAAATGAAAATGCGAAAATACCAACGCGCTAACAGGAATTGAAAAATGGGAATGCTGACATAGGCGTACCAATACCCTGCCGGGGAATAATGGCGCCGCCCCTCCTCGATCGCCGCAAACCAGGTAGCCGATGCGAGCGCCATCTGACTTGACCAGAGGTAATGCATAGCCGTCCATGCCAGGACAAGCAGCAGCACCTCGATCACCACCGAGTTGCGAAGACGCATTGCCGAGTCGATAAGGGATTCGAACGCCGTGACAGACCGCGCTGGAATGATCCCGCGCTCTTTAAATTGCCCGACGACCGGCCGGATTCGCTGATGAACCACGAATTCTGCGACCAGCAGCAAAGGCAAGGCCAAGAGGAAGCGGACATGCACGTCCACGTCATACAGGAAAGGGACTTTAATCGCCCCGCCCAGCGCCTCGCCGTTCAACAGCGAAAGCACCAGCAACGGCAACCAGGTCAACAGGGAAAAGAAAATCAATCGGCGCCTGACCAAACCCAACGTATCGGTGGTTAGCCGTGCGCGGGTAAAAAGTTGATAGAGCGGGCCGCCCAATACCAGGGAAAAATCTTCAGACTGTTTTTTGTCGGCTGAATCGTTCATAGGATTTTAAATGTCAAAAAGTCGGAATAATTTGGAGAATTCACTGCTTCCACGCTACCCCCCAAAATTAATTCACATCAAGAGGAGAGACTGTAATCTTTGATAAGTCTAGTAACAAGTAATCCCATGAGTTTCCCAAAAGACTAAAAATAATCAATAGGTAGTTTTACTAAGTTTTTAAATGAGGCGTCTTTTGTTAACATCCGACATGCATTGCTGCCGAATAAATTCGCCAATGCACGTACCTTTTCTCCTAAACAGAGGAAATTTATATCTTGGCTATTGTTCAACTCTCCCCCCATTGCGTTTTTAATGACCTGTTTCGCTGATTGAGAAATGGAGACGCGCTAATGAACAACGAACATACTGTGTTACCCAATAAGACGTTGGAAAAGCTGATTTCGCACAAAGTGCTTGATTTATTCATCCGTGCCGGATTGATCAGTTTTTTAGTGGTTTATTGCTATCAAATATTCAAACCGTTCTTCGGCCTGATGTTGTGGTCGGTGATTTTGGCCGTGGCCCTGTATCCCCTGCATGGCATGATCGCCCGCAAGATGGGGGGTAAAGAAGTCCGTGCCGCGACGGCCTTGGTGCTGGCGATACTGTTGAGCGTATTAACCCCCACCGCCTTACTGGCCATTTCCTTCGCGGATTCGACGACTGACTTGGTGAAACAAATCCATAGCGGAACATTGCAAGTCCCCGCCCCCAATGAATCCGTCGCAGGATGGCCGGTGGTGGGAAAACAGTTATATGCGCTATGGTCGTCAGCGCATTCGGACCTCGGCGCCGTGGTAACGAAATACGAACCCAAAATTGCCGTAGTCACCAAACAGGTTCTGGGCTATGCGGCCAGCGCCGGCACCGGCATTTTGATGTTTTTGGTTGCCCTGGTTCTTGCCGGCGTATGGATGGCCTACGGCTCATCCGGCCATGCGACGGCCAAGGCCATTGCCAAGCGCATGACGGGAGACGCGGAAGGGGAAGCCTTGATCGCACTTTCGACCTCGACCATCCGCGCCGTGGCGCAAGGCGTCATCGGCATCGCCTGCATTCAAGCCCTGTTGCTGGGCGCCGGATTTATCCTGGTGGGTATTCCCGCCGCCGGAATTTTGGCTTTGTTGGTCTTGGTGTTAGGCATCATGCAAATCCCTGCCGCCCTGGTTGCACTGCCGACCATCGTCTATGTGTTATCCACCCATGAATCGACGCCGGTGGCGATCATGTTTACCGTTTACACCCTGGTTGCCGGCATGGTCGACAATATCCTCAAACCCTTGATGTTGGGCCGTGGCGTGGATGCCCCCATGCCGGTGATTTTATTGGGCGCATTGGGCGGCATGGCCACCGGCGGCATCATCGGTTTGTTTCTCGGCTCGGTGATGTTGGCCTTGGGTTACCAATTGTTTATGGCTTGGGTGTATCGTGAAAATGAAGAAGACGACGCCAAAGAGAGCGCCGGGTAAGGTCACTCTCTGTTCTAGGGCTGATATTGACCGGTTACTGTCGAATGCGCTGCGCAGACGGCAGCCGCGAATGTGTCTATGCTGCTGAGCCTGTTCAAGTTCGTCTGACGTATACAATTTAAAGCGGAGCCATTCGTATTTCATCTTATGCCAGAGCAATTCAATACGGTTCAGTTCAAGGCTATGGGTTGGCAGAAAATAAAATTGAATTCCTTTCTCTTCCAATAAGTCCCAATACGGTTTGAGTTTTTTGACGGCGTGAATAGAGGCATTATCAAAAATCACGACCAATGGCTTGATATTTTTCTAACAAGTCGACTGACTTTTGGTTTAAGCTTTAACTTTTTATCATCTGGAAATCAATCATGAAATCTGATCATGCAAAGTTGGCTTGGTTTGCTTTTGGCAGTGTATTAGCGGTTGCTAGCAGCACCGTTATCGCAAAAGACTTAACGTCTAAAGTAACTTATTTAGAGCAGGGTTGGGACGTTGAACAAAGGGCGGCCTTTTACCAGACCACGCAAGGCTCCAGAATGTTACCTTATGATTGGTTCCTGAACTTAGAA
>Ga0208116_1000309_pt1 | contig 16000 bp, 18 predicted proteins | sample LakWasMeta9_HOW4_2_FD_183859 | JGI IMG/M metagenome (GOLD analysis project Ga0208116, IMG submission 183859) | Freshwater sediment methanotrophic microbial communities from Lake Washington under simulated oxygen tension - Sediment Metagenome... | ecosystem: Environmental > Aquatic > Freshwater >... | reverse complement strand
GGGCGCCCGGATATTATCAGCTAATGTGGTCCCGAAAAACGGATGTAATCGGGTCCTGTGATTTATGTTATCGGGCCGCTACAATTAATGACACAGGGCGGCATTATGAACGGCAATGTCGATTTTTATCTCGCCGGTTTTGCGGTCTATTTGTTTGTCGGTGCAATCTGCATCTGGATGGCCTATTTGTATTGTTTATCGATAGTCGCGGTTGGGTTGTTGTTGGCCGTAGGGCCGCTATTCATTATCGGATTAATGTTTGAAACCACAAAGAGATTTTTCGAGGCCTGGGTCGCTCAACTATCCAATTACGGCCTGATTATTGTCATCGCGTCAGTCGCGGCAAAACTTTTATTGTTTACATTGAATCAATACGCATCAGCGGCTGTTGCGCAAGGCGCCGCGATAACGGTCGCTGAATCCATTCAGTTATGTTTGGCGTCCGGTTTTATCCTCATCATCATGAAACAGGTGCCGACCATCGCTGCGGCTCTCGGTGGTGGCGTGGCACTGAGTACATTCAATGCGCTCAGCCGGGTTATGTCGGGTACAGCGAGAGGCGCCGGCAGCGCCGCGTATCAGTTTGCGAGAGGCGTGGCAGATGGACGAGCCGGGCATCAACCAAGCCGGCATCAAACGATAACCCGCAACCTGGGAACACGCCTAGGCGCGCGAGGAGCGTCGCAACAGGCACAACAGAAAACGGGTGGGAAAATAGCGCGGAGCGCCGTGTTTTGAACGATTCAATCCAAACAATCCTCGACGATCCAGCGGCATCAGATTGGCTAAAAACGGCATTGCGGGCCGCGTTGGACCGCGATCCCGTTGATGCGGTCAACGATGCCGAGGTTATGTGCGAAATGCTCAAACAACGACTGGACGATATTTTTCAAAAAAATTAGGGGCATGCGGCGATATGGTCGCCGCACGTTACCTGTTAGCGAACGGGAACCGTTTAAATGGAGAACACCAAAAATAAAGAGCGCGAAAATAACCAGAATGAATTCAGGGAAATTCTGTCGCAACACGGCATTACACAATCACAAGCAGCGGATTTAATAACCGTGGAAACATGCCGCAGCGTCTCAGCGCGCGCGGTACGTGCATGGCTCTCCAATCACACCGCCAAAACAGCCACCCCCTGTCCGAAATGGGCGATTATCGCCCTAAAACGGGCGACGGAGAAAGGCAAAAAAACCGCTTGACATAGGCTGTCGCAGCCTATACCATCAAACAACCCTAACAACAAAAAAATCCTGCGATATGAAAAAACACATTCCGAAATGGCTTGCTATTGCCATTTTATCAACCGTAATCCTGACAGGCTGCGCAACAACGCCACCAGCGCGTTGCACCGGGGATTTCACGCCAATTAACGCAGAAACGGTGCAACCATGAAACGTGACCCGGAACTGGATAAATATCTGGCTGAGGCGAGTTCTTGGGAATCCGACAAACTCAAGGACGCACTCAAACAAATCAAATTTCAAAAATTGGTAATTGCTGGTCTGGTTGTCGTGACGGGTAGCCTGGCCTGGGCCATCAAGGGACTGACGCCGCTGAAAACGACGCAACCGTATGTAGTGCGTGTGGATAACTCCACAGGTATTGTCGATGTTGTGCCGATCTACAAAGGCGAGGCGGAACTTAACGAGCTGGTTACGCGCAACCTTCTAACCCACTACCAAACTGCACGGGAACGATATTTTTACGCGATTGCGGAAACCGACTACGAATACGTCGGCGCATTTAACAACTCCAAACTCAATGGCGAATGGGCGCGTGACTGGGCGGAAAGCAACCCGGAATCGCCGTTGGTGAAATACAAGGACGGCACTACCGTTACGGTGCACGTCAAGGGGATTACATTTTTGGAACCTGAAAGCGGCGCGCGCGATACCGCGCAAATCCGGTTCACCACGGAAACACGCAAAGGCGGCAACGGCGCACCCGTCGTAACGCATTGGCTATCGACCGTCAAATACGCCTATGGCGAACCGTCCACCAACGACAAAGAACGAAGCCTGAATCAATTAGGTTTGCGGATCACCAGCTATCACAAAGAGCTTGAAATCATTGCCGACCAGCCGCGTATAGGGGGACAACCATGAAAACAATAGGACGTTTAAGCGCCATCGGCCTGATGGCGTGGGCCGCGGTCGGCGTGGCGGAAATTAACCCGCTGCCGGGCATTATAGACCCGCGTGTGCGTGAAGTTGTTTATGACCGAGACGATGTCATCCGGTTGATCGGCTATGTGGGCTATCAAACGCATTTGCGCATGGCACCGGGCGAGCAGTTTGTCGGTGTCGGCGCCGGAGATACCGGGGGCCTGGATATAACGGCCGACGGCAGCGATACCTGGCTCAAACCAAAAGCTGAGTTGGTGCGTACCAATTTCGACGTGAAAACTAACCGGCGAGTATATCACTTCGATTACGAAGTCCGGAAAACCCCGCCGAAAAACAAAAAATCGATGATCTATTCAATTACGTTCCGGTATCCGGACGATGAGAAAGCAAAGCAGCAAGACGCCATCGCCGCAGCAAAACTGCGCGATAAGCTTCATGCACCCGCGCACAAAATAAACCGCAACTATTGGTATTGTGGCGCTCATTCGATGAAGCCGGTCGAGGCCTACGACGATGGGATTCAAACGCATATCAAATTTGGATCGAACGCCGAATATCCGGCCATATTCGCTGAAAACGCGGATGAATCGGAATCGTTGATCAATTATCACGTTGAACCAGGCACCGATGAGGTGGTGGTACACCAAATCGCACACCGTTTTATTTTGCGCCGGGGTGAATTAGTAGGCTGCATTGAAAACCGGCAATTTTCCGGCGGCGGATCGCGCTTAACATCTGGCACAGTGAAAAACGACGTTGTTCTGAAAATCCACCCAACCGAAAACGAGGCAGCCGGCAATGAGTGAAAATAATCATGATATGGATATGAGCCATGACGATCACGTACCTGGAGAACGTAAAATCCCAAGCGTGACGCGCGGCCAGTCGTTACAGTCGAAAATGAATAATGTGTTCGCGGTCGCGGTGATGCTGTTAGTGGGCGGCGGATTTTTGGCCTGGTATTACACCAATTTGTATGCCAAGAAAAATGCCGAAGAGGAAAAACGCAAACAGCAACAAGAGCAACTGACGCAAAACACCGGCAGCCTGCCGAAACTCGGCGCTGTGCCGTTTCCTCAAGTAAAAACGCCAAAACCACCGGAACCAGCGGAACCAGTTGCAGCCGGCAACCTGTTTGGACCGGCCCCCGGATCGCAGGCCAAAACCGGACCCAAAGAACCGACGCCGGAAGAGGTTGCGCAAATGCGGCGGCTAACATCCCCTGTTTACCAGAAACCCAATAACACCACAGGGGAGGGGCAACCAAGCGACGCCCAAAACCTACGCACCACCAGTTTAACGGATGGTATCCCCGGTCCCGGACAGAATACCGATCTGGCGAAATCGTTAGAGCCGACAACTACCGCAATGGCCCGTGCCGAAATGTTGCCATCATTAACGTTCGTGATCCCGAAGGGCAGAAAAGGCGATTGCACACTGGAAACAGCCATTGATTCTCAATTGCCTGGCATGGTGACCTGCGTATTGTCACACGATATATTCGGGGCCGACGGCAAGGTGCCGCTGTTAAAACGCGGCACCTCGATCACCGGCGAGACACGTAGCAACGTACAACAAGGGCAAAGCCGCGTTTTTGTATTGTGGACCGACGCCAGAACCGAGGCCGGCGTTGTGGCACAACTGGCGTCGCCGGCAACGGACTCGCTCGGACGTAGCGGGATCACGGGCGAGATTGATAGCCATTTTTGGGACCGATTCGGGGCGGCGATCCTCATTTCAGTTATCAATGGCGTGATTCAGGCCGGCACGAACTACGCCAGCGGCGCCGGACATAGCGGGGGTACACAATTCAATTACAACACGCAACAGACAAACCAGGTCACCACGGACGTACTGAGGGACACCATTAACATACGACCGACTATCCGCGTACCACAGGGGGAACGTGTACAAATTTTGTTCGCGCGTGATGTCGATTTTCGTTCGGTGTATGCACTGGCCGACAAATATCAATACATTTATGACGAAGCGGCGGCCAAATACCCCCGGTATCAATAATCATTTTTTCGCGCCCGCGAAAATCTACCATGAGGAAATAACATGGAATCAGCACAACACCGACGCGACAACGTGGAATACCTGAGCGCATTGCATCACTACCTAACCCCATTACGTTGCATTCTGGATGATGATAACGTGACAGAGGTCTGCATCAATAAACCGCATGAGGCCTGGGTGCAGCGCTACAGCGGTAAAACCTGCGAAAAACTGGCGTTTGCGTCACATGGTTGGTGCCGCAACATGGCCAACCTGGTTGCAAACAAAACATCACAAGGGGCTGACGAAACGACGCCCCTGTTATCGGCCGATCTGCCGACCGGCGAGCGGATTCAATTTGTTCTGCCGCCGGCCAGCGATCACGTATCCATTACGATCCGCCGGCCGTCTAAAAAGGTGTGGTCGCTTGATGAACTCGATGAAATGGGCCTATTCAGTGAGTGTCAGGATGCCAGCGACGAACTCGACGCGATAGAGAAGGAGTTACTCCAGCTCAAGGAAGAGCGCCGATACAAAGACTTCATTCGCCTCGCCATTCTGGCCAAAAAAAACATTTTGTTGTCCGGCGTGACCGGATCAGGCAAAACAACCGTTAATAAAACCCTGATTTTAGAAATACCCTCGCACGAACGACTTATTACAATTGAAGACGCAAAAGAGTTGGTGCTAGTCAACCAACTGGATCATGTCCGCTTGTTCTACTCAAAAGGCGGGCAGGGCATATCAAACGTAAACGCCAAAATGCTATTGGAGTCCTGTTTACGTATGAAACCGGATCGCCTGTTCCTGGCGGAGTTGCGAAGCGATGAGGCGTTTGAATATCTCCGCGCTGTTGCTTCTCACCCTGGATCGATTACCAGTATTCACGGCCACACCGCGCAGCTTGCTCTCGCGCAAATGGTGCTATTGCTCAGGCAAAGCCCGGCCGGACAAGCGCTGCAATCGGAGGAAATTCGCTCGCTGCTGTACCAAACCATCGACGTTGTTTTGCAGTTCAACGATAAACGGCGCATATCAGAGGTGTGGTACAGACCCGATCTAAAGCGAAAGCACGGGCTATGAAGAAAGTTGCAAAAATCCTTGCCGGGTTACTATTGGCGCTCACAGCCGGACTTTATGTGTCCGGCTATTTTTTTCTGGCGATCAGTCATTTAAACCCGTATCAAGCGACGCCGATAACCATCCTCCAGTATCACCAACATTACGGGATTAGGCCTCAGGTTCGCCGCAACCTGATTGGTAGCACGGTAGCGGGGTTTCTGTTGGTCGGCGGTGGTATTGCCATACCACTCATTCCGCGCCGGCGGGCGTTGCATGGCGACGCCCGCTTTGCCAGCCGCCGGGAAATCCGGGAGCGCGGCTTGCTAGACGGTGACGGCATTATCATTGGCAAACTCGGCGATAAATACTTAACGATACCTGGCCAGCAAGGCGCGATTCTGGCCGCGCCACCCAGAGCCGGTAAAGGCGTTGGTGTGGTAGTGCCGAATCTGTTGAATTTTCCAGGATCGGTGATCGCCGTTGACATCAAAAAAGAGAACTGGGAAGTAACGGCGGGCTTTCGGCGTAAACACGGCCAAGAGGTCTATTTGTTCGATCCACTATCCGAGACAGGACAGACGGCCCGCTGGAACCCGTTTTTTTATGTCTCGGAGGACCCGCATACCCGCATAAACGATATTCAACGAATTGCGGAAATGCTCTATGCCGTAGACGGCAATAAAGATTCATTTTGGGTGTTAAGCGCTCGCACTCTATTTTTAGGCATAGCTCTGTATCTCTTTGAGACGCCATCCGCCAAGCGCACGATTGGCGAAGTTTTGCGGCAAGGCATGTCGGGTGGCACGACCGGCGAGGGTTTTGTCGAGCATTGGAAACAAATACTCGCCCGCCGTCGAGGCGGCAGCAATCCGCTTTCGTGGCAATGCGTATCATCGATCTATGAGGTCATCGATTTGCCGCAACAAACCGCCGGCGGCATCCGTAAAGAGCTGACATCCAAACTCTCGCTGTGGCTGAATCCATTACTGGACGCGGCCACGTCCGAGAATGACATGGATTTACGCAATTTGCGTAAACGGCCCATGTCGATTTATGTCGGCGTCAAACCGGACGATCTGGACAGGATACGCCCGGTTTTGAGTCTGTTTTTCCAGCAAGCTATTGGGTTGCAGACACGCGAACTGCCAGAACACAACCCTCAATTGAAACATCAACTGCTGTTGTTACTGGACGAGTTCACCGCCTTGGGCCGTATTCCCATTATCGAGACGGCCAGCGGCTTTTTGCCTGGCTACAACGTCCGCGTGTTGTTGGTTATTCAAACCCCGTCGCAACTACGAGCCGTGTACGGCCGCGACGGTGCCGACACGATTATGAAAACCCTAGCCGGCCGAATCGTTTTTGCGCCGAAAGATTTTGCCGACGCGCAAGAAATCTCGAACGATTTAGGTTCAACGACAACGAAAGGTCAAAGCCGGTCGCGGCCGATGTGGGGTACAAAAGGCCAAACCACGACGGAGAGCGACCAGCGCCGTATGTTGTTATTGCCGCAGGAGGTTAAAGAAATCGGCCCGGATCGCGAAATCATCATCTACGAAGGCATCCGGCCTATCCTCGCGGAAAAAATCATCTATTACACCGACCGCCATTTCAAAAAACGGCTTCTGCCGGCACCGAAAGTACGCCGGATCGCGCCTGTCGTCCAGACCTACGAGGAAATATACACTCAAGCGGATGTAGACGACGAACCGACATACCGGCCGGTGACGATAGAGGAACTGGAAAATTTCGATGAACTATCGCTAAACGACTTTGCAATCGATACAAATTACATCCTGCAACCGAAAGACCGCCCCATGAGCGCGGACGAACTCACAGCCGCCGCACAGAGGTTTTTAGGCACTGTGATTATTGAAGATAAAAAGGAGACATGATGCAACAAGAAAGCCAACAGCACGAAACGACGCATGAATTCACTTTACGCGCTGGCAACCGTGAGCGCGAATATACCGATGCTAAAAAAGCCGGGGCAGCGTATTACACCGCAGCCCCGGAAAAATCCCCACGGCCGAGCGTGGTACACGCGGAAGGCAATCGCGGGCGGATCATCGCCTCAACCGAGATTCACGGCCAATACGAGGATGGCCAGCCCCGCTTTTACAAAACCCTGCCGGATGTAATGCCTATCGATAAAGAGTTTCAAGCGGGGTTCTACGAGGCACTGGAAAAAGCAGTTGGCAAACGCCTTCGCACGCTCAAGACGGAAGCGGCCCAAGGGAAAGAACCTCCAACGCAATTGGAAAATCAGATTTTTGACGATCTGGAACGTTTCGCCGCCTTCGATTCAGCCAAAGCCATAAAATTATGGCAAAAGAACGCCCCTGACGGCATGAAGACGCCGGCTTTTTTAACCGAACAGGCATTAAGCCAAGCAAGCAAGCCGGCCGACAAAGACCCCAAACAAGCCGAAAATATCATTGAGTTCTACGATAAGGCCCAAGATAAAACCACACCCAAGACAGAAGAAGAGGCTCAGGTAACGGCCGCAGCAAACGACCAGGCGCAAGCTGGCACCGACGGTAATCACGCAATACCGGAACGGCTGGCAAGTCGGTATTTGCGGGTGAAAAATCAATACTATTTCCAGGATAAAACCCTCGCGTTCGAGGACAGCGGCAAACAACTGAAGGTTGAGACCGAAAACGTTACGGTTATTCGGGATGCAATCGCTATCGCGGAAGACCGCAATTGGCAAACCATCAAAATATCCGGCAGCGATAATTTCAAAAAACAGGTATGGCGTGAAGCCTCGCTCAAAGGCCTGGAAGTAGTCGGCTATAAACCGACTCCATTGGAAGTAGCCGAACTGGAAAAATCCAAGGCGGCGCTCGAAGCAAAACAGCAAGGCGGCGCGACGGCACCGAGAGACCGCGACGGCATGATTGTTGGCACCTTATTGGATCACGGCCCGGATCACTATAAACACGATCCGAATCAAGGCAAATCCTATTTCGTCAAATTAGAGGTGGACGGGAAGGAAGTCACGAAATGGGGCGCCGATCTGAAAAGGGCCTTTAAAGACTCGCAGTCAAAGCCGGCAGTCGGCGACAAAATCATATTAGAGTCGGTCGGTCAGGAACAGGTCAGCATTGGTACGAAGGAGCGCGACGCAGACGGTAACGAGGTGGAAGGCAAAAAGCCGGTCAAAAAAAACACCTGGCGAGTGGAACGAGAGGATTATCAAACGGCGCTCGAAGAGCAAGCCGAGGCGATCCGCACGGGCCGGGAAATCGAAAGCAATGTCATCCGTCAAATGCCGCAGGTAGCCGAGGCAATTATCGCCGCAAAACTCGGCGAGAAAATAGCCGAACAAGCCCATCAATCGGGCGTCATAAAATCCGAGGACGAAAAGGAAACCCTGATCTATCTAATCCGCGAAGGCCTGGCCGCAGCATTGGAAAAGGGCAAAAAGATCAGCGCACCGGAAATTCGGGAACAGGGGCGACACGCGGCCATTGCAGCTAACAACGTACTGAATGATCAAAAAACGCCAGAGGTCACCAAACCACCAATACAGCAGGAAATGGTTAGATGAAAATGAAAATGCTATACGGAACTCTTGCCTTAGTTGTAGTAGCTCGCGTTTGAAAATAGACGGGCTCGCAATTATCCCGTTTTTCGGCTCGAATTAGCTGCGACTGAAAATCCGACTCGGCTCAGAATAAATGCCACTGAGCTTGCATTTATCCGCACGGGCTTGCATTCCATTTTCGCAGGCTCATTCTAATTGCAAATGAAATTCAGGCTTCAGATCAATCCATCATTGATGCGAAGCGGTAAACTGACAGGCGATCAAACCATTAAACAGCCTGTCCCGTTTAGCCTGAGGTTTCTATCCTATCCGGCGCAACAAGAGTTATGTTGCTGGATGGGCGGACATTTAACCGAACCGTAAGAGCAAAACACGCAGCAATCCCCCGGCTTTGGCTTTAGCAGTGTACCGCAGGACTTGCATTCATAGAAAAACTGGCAGGCATCAGTCGGCATGGTTTCCGTTTCGGCGTGTCCGCAGTGTGGGCAGGTGATCGTCGATTCGAGAATGAGGGTGTTCATTTATTTTCCTTCTTGATAGAGGATGGATAACCGGCGGCCTTGGTTGCTTCCGTCAGTTTGTCCGCTGTGGTCAGCGTATCGTCGAATTGTACCGTCGCAGTTTTACTGGCGTAATCGATCGAAACCTGTTGCACACCGGAAACATGTTCAAGCGCTTTCTTGACCGTAATCGGGCAGACGGCGCAGGTCATGTTTTGTACATCGAGCGTGACCGCACGAGAGGCAGCCAGTGCCGATCCGCAGGTAACGGCAAACGCCAAAGTAGACATAAAGGTTCTAGTTGTCATCGATTTTTCCTCAATAGAACAGTGGAGCAAACCATGGAAATGCCAACAAACCCAATAAAGGAAGGGTCACGCCCCAAAAAATGAAGCGTTGCTTGCGGATAACTTCATCATCGGCGCAGGGCTTGCCGGATTCACAGGTTTGAGGCGTCAAATACAGCTTACGAAACGTCAGGCCGATAAAAAGCAATGCCAAGCCCATGAACACCGGGCGCACTGATTCGAAAGCCGTCAGCGTTGCTACCCAAGCCCCGCCAATGCCAAGGCTCAGCAATACCAAAGGAGCAACACAACATAAGCTAGCGCCTATCCCGGCCAGAACGCTCGCAATCAGGGTTTGTCTGGAGTTCATGATGAATACCTCTTTTCTAGCGATTCCTGTAGTATAGGCACCGTACTTATGTACGGAGTCAAGCTTATGATACAAAAAAGTTTTACGATTGGTGCTCTGGCGAAACAAGCCGGAGTCAATGTCGAAACGATCCGTTTTTATCAACGACGCGGCCTGCTGGTGGAGCCTGCCAAGCCACTCAAGGGCATCCGGCATTACGCTGAACAAGACGTGCAGCGAGTGCGGTTTATTAAGGAAGGTCAGAAGCTGGGCTTTTCGCTCGATGAGGTTGCAGAATTATTGAGTCTTGAGGAAGGGCGACATTGCCAGGAAGCCAGAGAAATTGCGCTCAGAAAGCTTGTTCTAATTCATGAACGCATCGAAGGTTTGCGCACGATGGAAGCGGCTTTGTCTAATTTGGTCGAGAGCTGCGCTAGCAATACCGATTCAGTATCATGCCCGCTTATTCAGAGCTTGTTGAAAACATCAGTCTAAGACGTTGCCGTTCCATTGGCCATCAACGCCGATCTGAGACAAAACGGTATGGCCGGCAGCAATGAGCTGATAGTTACCAATGTAACATGGGTATACTCAAACGGAACAGTGGCATGAAACACAAAAAGTGTCTCATTAGGGTTGTTTTGGCACATTTTAGCTGTTATTGTGCCAGGGTCTAAACCCTAGCGAGACAAATCAGGACTCATGGCTATTTACGGTTACGCCCGCGTTTCCAGCGCGGATCAAGATTATTCTCTTCAAGAACAGGCGCTGCGCACGGCGGGCTGCGAAGTGATTCGGGCCGAGAAAGCGTCGGGTACTGCCCGCACCGGCCGCACCGAGCTGGAATTGCTGCTGGAATTTCTGCGCAAGGGCGACACGTTGGTCGTTACCCGCGTGGATCGGCTGGCCCGCAGCATCAAGGACCTGCAGGACATCGTGTACGCGCTCAAGGAGCGCGGCGTCACGTTACGGGCCACGGAACAGCCGATCGATACGCAGAGCGCGGCAGGTAAGGCCTTCCTGGATATGCTGGGGGTATTCGCCGAGTTCGAAACGAATCTGCGCCGCGAACGGCAGCTGGAAGGGATTGCGGCGGCCAAAGCCCGGGGCGTTTACCAGGGCCGGAAGCCTTCCGTTGACGGCCAGATGATCAAGGCGCTACGCGATCAACAACAGCTCGGAGCCACCGAAATTGCCCGGCAGCTCGGCATCAGTCGGGCCTCGGTTTACCGGGCACTCGCCAAGCCTCACGCCGAGACCTGACTTGATCCCGGCCGATTCGCTGTTACGGCTGCGGCAACGGCTGGACCAATTGCCGCCGAAAAGTCCGGAGCGGGCCGCCCAGGTGGCGGCGGTCGCCAGCCTCTACGGTATCTCGTCCAGCACCGTCTACCGGGCGCTGAACCACATCAATAAACCGCGCTCCGCGCACCGGGCCGATTACGGCAAACCGCGCAAGCTACCGCGCTTTGAGCTGGAACGCTATTGCGAACTGATTGCCGCCCTCAAACTCAGGACCACCAACAAGAACGGGCGCCACCTGTCCACCCGGCGGGCCATCGAGCTGTTGGAGGACTATGGCGTGGAGACGGCCGAAGGCCTGGTGCAGGTTCCGAAAGGCTTGCTGACGCGTCCCACCGTGAACCGCTATCTGACGCTCTGGCATCTTGATCAGCCTCGCCTGACCCGCGAGCCGGTGGCCGTCCGCTTCCAGGCCGAACACAGCAACGACTGCTGGCAGTTCGACATTTCGCCGTCGGACCTCAAACATATCGACAAACCCGACTGGATCGACCCGGCCAAAGGCCAGCCCACCTTGGCGCTGTTCAGCGTGGTCGACGACCGCAGCGGCGCCGCTTATCAGGAATACCGCTGCATCTACGGCGAAGACGCGGAGTCGGCGCTGCGCTTTCTGTTCAACGCCATGGCGCCCAAGGCCGACGCCGCCTATCCCTTCCAGGGACGACCTCAAATGCTCTATCTGGATAACGGGCCGGTGGCGAAAAGCCGGGTGTTCCAGAACGTGATGCAGGCGCTTGGCATCGACTGGCAGACGCACCTGCCGGCCGGCAAGGACGGCACACGCACCACGGCCCGCTCCAAAGGCAAGGTCGAGCGTCCGTTCCGGACGGTCAAGGAAGCCCACGAAACCCTCTATCACTTTCATAAGCCGGAAACCGAGCAACAGGCCAACGAATGGCTGCTGCGCTACCTGCTGAACTACAACGCCCAGCGGCATCGTTCCGAAGCGCACTCACGGATTGATGACTGGCTGACCCATCTGCCCGCCGAAGGGCTGCGCGAAATGTGCACTTGGGAGCAGTTCTGCCGCTTCGCCCGCGAACCGGAACGGCGTAAGGTCGGCATCGATGCCCGTCTCAGTATTGATGGCACCCAGTATGAGGTAGAATCCGCCATGGCCGGCGAATCGGTCATCTTGCTCTGGGGCCTGTTCGACGACGAGCTGTTTGTCGAATTTGACGGCGAACGCTTCGGACCGTACCGACCGGTCTCAGGACCGATTCCGCTGCATCGCTACCGGGCCTTCAAACGCAGTCAGGCCGATCAGCGTGCTGCCCGCATCCGCTCATTGGCGGCTCAGCTCGGCTTGCCGATTGCGGCGCTGTCCGGCAACGATGTACGCCTGGCGGAGCCAGAGCTCCCGGCAACTATGCCCCGGCAACCGTTCGATGCCGAAGCGCACGAGTACCACTATCCAACGGTTGTTGCCGCCAAGCTGGCCATCGCCGACGAGCTGGCGACACCGCTGGCCAAACTGCCGCCCGAGGATAAAGCCTTCATCGACCAGGTTCTGGCCGAAACGCTGACACGCCGGATCGTGCTGGCGAAAGTCAGGGACTATTTCCGAGATAAAACAGGAGCACAGCATGCGGGTTGAAGTGATGCAGTATTACGGGCTGACGATGCCATTTAACCAGGCGGGCTATTATGAAACCGCCCACCACCAGGCGCTGATGAAGGACATCCGCGGGGCGATCCATGAAGGGCGGCTCATTGCGCTCTGCGGTGTGGTCGGCAGCGGCAAGACGGTGATGCTGCGCCGCCTTCAGCGGCTACTGGAAGAGGAGAAGAAAATAACCGTTTCCAGGTCATTGGCCGTCGACAAACACCGCATCAAGTTGGCCACTTTCATTGCGGCCCTGTTTTACGACCTGTCTACCGAAAAAAACGTGCGCATCCCCAGCCAGGGCGAAAAACGCGAGCGTGACCTGCGAGAGCTGGTGCGCAAGAACAAACGGCCGGTGGCGCTGTTCGTGGACGAAGCCCATGATCTCAATGGCCATACCCTGACCGGCTTGAAGCGTCTGATGGAATTGGTCGAGGATGGCGATGGCCGGCTGTCGATCGTGCTGGCAGGACACCCCAAATTGCGCAATGATCTGCGCAAACCCACCATGGAGGAGATTGGCTACCGCACTGATGTGTTTTCTCTGGACGGCATCGCTGGCCATCAGCGCGAATATATCCAGTGGCTGCTCACAACCTGCACCGACGGCCAGTCCGAAGCCGATCCCATGCTGACTGACGATGCTTTGGAGCTGTTAGCCGCCAAACTGCGCACGCCGCTGCAAATCCAACTGCACCTGACCTTGGCGCTCGAAGCCGGCTATCAGGCGGGCGAGAAACCTGTTCCGGTTGAAGTCGTCGAATCCATTCTGTCCCGCCATATTGATGATCTGGAACCCACGCTGACCCGGCACGGCTACCGTATCAAGGACCTGATGGAGCAATTGGATACGAAGTCCGCCGACATCAAAGCATTGTTCAACAACACGCTGGATCCGGTGCGGGCAACAGAGTTGCGAGAGAAAATGCTGCGGGCCGGGCTGCCCATTTGACGCCTGCGATAGTTGCAGATAATTTGAGCCCGAGAAAATCGATTGCAAGCCCGTGCGGGTAAATGCAAGCTCAGTGGCATTTAATGTGAGCCGGGCCGGATTTTCAGTCGCAGCTAATTCGAGCCGAAAAACGGGATAATTGCGAGCCCGGTCTTTTTTAAACGCGAGCCCTTACACTTAGTCCTCGCCCAATCGGTACAGGCCGCACCGAATTCAGAAGCGGTAATCCGCCTACAAGTCGCCTCGATGGACTCGACAAAGGCCGACACGGTACAAGAAGACAGAAATATCAATGACGCCGAACAGCACTGGGTTGATCAAACCGAGCAAGCGCTACTAAAAGAAATGGCAAAAAATAAGGCCTTAGATCAACGGATGAGTAATGCGCGTTTGCGCCGGGAGCTGTTGCACACTATTTATTACGAGGCAAAACGGGCAGGCCTGGAACCGGCCCTTGTAGTGTCCGTGATTCGAGGGGAAAGCAATTTTCGCAAATATGCGGTGTCGTCTGCTGGCGCACGCGGCTACATGCAGGTGATGCCGTTTTGGGCGGGAATAGTCGGCGCACAGTCCACCGATCTGTTCAACGTGCGGACAAACCTCCGGCTCGGGTGCGCGATCTTGCGCAGCTATTTGGATAAGGAAAACGGCAATATCAGTCGCGCCTTAGCGCGTTACAACGGCAGCCGGGGAAGCAACGCTTATCCAAATTATATCTATGCCGCATGGGTGAACTAATGTCAATAACAACTATAACAAAGTGGCTAAAAACAGGTATTGATTTGATACAGGAAGACATCGGCTATAGCCCGGTCAAACTACGTAACGCAATAGATAGTTACCCCGATTTCCTCCCTAAGCTTGAAGAGCCTCAAAAAACGATCAATGAACGCGATATTGTTAGATGGCATGAATGGGGCGACAAACGGTATAACTTCACGGAGTATTCCGACCTCACCGTGATGCTCGGATGGCGGTATAGCCATGGGTCATACACCAGTTTTGAACAGGCTATGCCTGAATTCGACAACTTCGGTCAACATGAGACAAGGCCAAACTGGGTATGTGAAATACAGGACATAACCGGGTTATTGAGTTCAAAAGACAACCTGAATCAATTCGCAAGCCTTGATCAATTCGTGAAAACAACACGCCCAAGACTGATCGAAGAAATCACCGAACAAAATCTTTTAAGTAACCTGGCGCATAACGAAATAAGAATAGGTCATGAACTACACGCCGATACGAAAGACGATCACTTTAGCCGTTATTTATGGGATAACCGTATTTTTCTAAGCAATAACGGCGGCTCTCACCACTTCGCAGCCGCGCGTTATATCGCCGGAAAAATGGGCCGCAAAATACGACTGAATGGCAAACTCATAACCTATTCAATAAATCCGCGCAGCGTAGAGGCGCTAAGGGAGCGTTTCGATATTGTAGTGATAGACGACAGCGCCAAGGAGCAAAACCAATTCCATCAAGCCATGAAGGCATTTAGCGCCACGTACTTATGGCGTCGATTACCACAGCCATACGACAACTGCCGCGCGATCTTCTTACCGAAAGACGAAACCCGCTCAAAAACTGTCGCCAGCCACCTAAAGACGGCCGGTGCTTACGATCTTGGGAAATACTTACGGACATTGATATAGCCGTTATCACCAAAACAGGACCAACTATGTACAAGAAACTATTAATTTTGTCGCTAATGTCAATGGGTAATTTTGCTGTTGCCAATCCACTGAATCTGGATAAAGCATATCTTTTAACCGAGGCGAAAAAAAATTTTATTAAATCGTACTCGTATTTCTCTGCCGGAAGAGACTTTGTTGAAACAGACAAGAAACAGGCAACTGTTTATTTCATGAAATCATATTCTGAGTTAAATATGGCAAATAGTGATTTATTACAATCATCAGATATAGACGATGAAACCAAACAGACAATATCAGTAATCTCATCTTTGCAAGAATACTTGTATTTCCTAACGAAATCACCTACATCAAACACCAAAGCATTGTACGCTGAAATAAATTTCAAAAAAGGCTTATCCGCTTTTAACGCGTTGCTCACAACGACGATTTGCTCCAATTAGATGCACAAAATCGCGATTTATGGGAGGCGAAACTAGGTATTGAATATCAGATAAACTTATTAAATGACACGCTTTTATAATTAATAACCTATGGAAAATTATGTATAAGAAAATATTATTTTTGTCCCTAATGTCAATTGGTAATGCTATTGCCGAACCTA
>Ga0208116_1000305_pt1 | contig 16147 bp, 9 predicted proteins | sample LakWasMeta9_HOW4_2_FD_183859 | JGI IMG/M metagenome (GOLD analysis project Ga0208116, IMG submission 183859) | Freshwater sediment methanotrophic microbial communities from Lake Washington under simulated oxygen tension - Sediment Metagenome... | ecosystem: Environmental > Aquatic > Freshwater >... | reverse complement strand
GCTCCGGCCCGCGCTGACGTTAAAGGCAGTCACGGTGTTGGCGGCGGTGATACTGCCGCCTTGCACGGTCAAATCGCTGTCGGCTGCGACGTTGGCTTCGCCGGCATTGGCGAAAGCCAGCTTGCCGCCGGTGTTGACGTCGATGTTGCCGCCGCTGGACTTAACGGTCGCCGTGCCGGTGTTGTTGGCGTTGATCCTGGAGTTTGCCCCTGAAACGCTTAGGTGCCTGCCAGCACTGGCCTCAAAATCAGTCACCGTGTTGTCGGCGGTGATGCTGGCTGCGCTGGCCACCAGCAAGTCCTGTTCGGCATTAGCGGCCGCCGTGCCGGCGTTGCTGAAGTTGAGCGTACCGCCGTTTTGCACTTTCAGGTCTTTGCCTGCGTGGATGACGGCGGTGTTGGCGCCGTTGTTGGCGGTAATGCTGCCGTTGTCCACGGTCAGATCGCCGTTGGTGGTTTTGACTTCAAACCCACCGTTATTGTTGGCTGCGATTACGCCTTGGTTTTCCGCTTTCAAGCTCCGGCCCGCGCTGACGTTAAAGGCAGTCACGGTGTTGGCGGCGGTGATACTGGCGCCTTGCACGGTCAAATCGCTGCCGGCTGCGACGTTGGCTTCGCCGGCATTGGCGAAAGCCAGCTGGCCGCCGGTGTTGACGTCGATGTTGCCGTCGCTGGATTTAGCTGTCGCCGTGCCGGCGTTGTTGAAGTTGAGCGTACCGCCGTTTTGCACTTTCAGGTTTTTGCCTGCGTGGATGACGGCGGTGTTGGCGCCGTTGTTGGCGGTGATGCTGCCGTTGTCCACGGTCAGATCGCCGTTGGTGGTTTTGACCTCAAACCCACCGTTATTGTTGGCTGCGATTGCGCCTTGGTTTTCCGCCTTCAAGCTCCCGCCCGCGCTGACGTTAAAGGCAGTCACGGTGTTGGCGGCGGTGATACTGCCGCCTTGCACGGTCAAATCGCTGCCGGCTGCGACGTTGGCGTCGCCGGCATTGGCGAAAGCCAGCTGGCCGCCGGTGTTGACGTCGATATTGCCGTCGCTGGATTTAACGGTAATATTTCCAGTATGCGTGTTGGCGCTGCTGATCTCGCCGTTGTCCGATGCTTCCAGGCCTTTCTTGCCGTCAATGATGGCGTTGCCGCTGCCGCCGGTGGCGCGGATTTTGGCGTCTGTGCCCGCCACTTTGAGCAGGTTTCCGGCCGTAACGTTGAAATCACCGCCCCCGCCTGTCTTTTCGATGATGCTGCCACCTTGCACGATCATGTCGTTGCCGGCTGCGACGTTGGCTTCGCCAGCATTGGCGAAAGCCAGCTTGCCGCCGGTGTTGACGTCGATGTTGCCGTCGCTGGATTTAACGGTAATATTTCCAGTATGCGTGTTGGCGCTGCCGATTTCGCCGTTGCCCGATACTTCGAGACCTTTCTGGCCGTCAATGATGGCGTTGCCGCTGCCGCCGGCGGCACGGATTTTGGCGTCTGTACCCGACACTTTGAGCCGATTTCCGGCCGTAACGTTGAAACCATCGCCCCCGCCTGTTCTTTCGATACCGCCGCCGCTTTGTACGGTCAGGTCGTTGCTGGCTTCGACCGTGGCCTCCCCGGTATTGGCAAATGCCAACTTGCCCTGGGTGTTGACGTCGATATTGCCGTCGCTGGATTTAGCGGTAATATTTCCAGTATGCGTATTGGCGCTGCTGATCTCGCCGTTGTCCGATACATCCAGGCCTTTCTGACCGTCAATGATGGCGTTGCCGCTGCCGCCGGTGGCTCGGATTTTGGCGTCTGTACCCGCCACTTTGAGCAGGTTTTCGGCCGTAACGTTGAAATCACCGCCCCCGCCTGTCTTTTCGATACCGCCGCCACCTTGCACAGTCAAGTCGTTGCTGGCTGCGACATTGGCCTCGCCGGCATTGGCGAATGTCAGCCTGCCTTGGGTGTTGATCTTGATGTCGCCGTCGCTGGATTTGACGCTGATATTTCCAGTATGCGTGTCGGCGCTGCTGATCTCGCCGCCATCGGATACTACAAGCCCATTTCCCCCATCAATCGTTGCTGTACTACCGCTTTCCACCAAAATAGTGGAGTTTCCACCGGAAACACTCAAGCCTTCTCCCGATGTTACTGTAAGAGTTCCTGTACCGACCGAACGACTAATGCTACCGCCATTCTTAACCGTAAGGATACCGCCTGCTTGGATAACCGTATTGCCGTCATTTTGGGCATTGATGACGCCGTTGTCTACAGTCAAATGGCTGTCGGCCGCTAATGTGAAATCACCATTGTTGGCGGTAATTTTACCACCCGTGTTTACCGTTAATTCCTCTCCCGCTTTGATTGCGGCATTGTCAGAAGTGCTGCCAATAATGATTTCACCGCTATTACCGACAGTAATGTTTTGTGAAGCGGCTAAAGTCACATCGCCGTCAACAGAAAAAGTATTGATGCCGCTATCGACAATTATATTGTTTGCTGAAGCATCAAGATTCCCGCCGACATTAAAGGTGGCTCCCTGCATAGTGATCTCGCCATTGCCTCCCTTGGCGAAACTAAAGCCAAAAGGTTCTACATTAGGAAACTTCTTGTCATTTATATCTGCATCAAAAAATGTTTCATCCTTACCAGTTCCGAATTGCAATTGGCTCGCCGTGCTGATATGCAACGCGCCGCCCACATTAAAGTTGGCCCCGCTACCCAAAACAACACCCTTGGGGTTAAAAAACCAGAAATTTGAGTTGGCAAGGCCGTCCCCCATCTCCACCTTGCCAGCGATGGTTGAAGCATTGAGCCCTGTGACTCGACTAATTACATTATTGATATTACCTGAACTGTAAATAAAGGAGGCCGTGTCACCTTGTCCTACATCAAAATTAGAAAAACTGAAGAACAAATTTGATTTGGCCTTTGTACCGTATGTCTCGCCGTCAATCTCGATCTTTCCACTTTTAGGCAACACGGGTAATTGCGGTTTTCCAGTCGACCCGTCAGGAGTGATCATGGATTGTGCCGAAGCGACAGAGCTTAAACCCGCACCCAAGCCTGCAAACAGGGCAACCCACTGGTGTCTTTTAAAGAATGCTGAATTCATTTTATCCTTAATGTTTTTCTTGTCTGTTCCTGGGTGCCCTGATCTAAATAGATGCAACCCGGCTGCCTTAATCAGCGCACGTTATAATGGATCTGCGTCCATGAATAAGGCCCGCCCCGCACAGGGCCTGAAACACTGCCGTCTTCCGCGAGTAATTCCAAGTTTTTTGGAAACGGCTGTTCACTGGCGATGAGGGTGACGGTGCTGGTGCCTGCCGGCGAGTTGACTTTGGATTTTCCGCGCGGGGGAAACTTATACGTTTTATTGGCCGGCATTAATTTGTCGGCTTGCAGTTTGTTCGGGAACAAGGGGCTGATGGCTCCGGCCGCATCGCGGTCGATTATTCTGAGGTACATGGGCTTGCGCAGCGTATAGTTCAGCGCGAATGCATCGCCTTTTTTGTAAGCGGGTTTTGAGGTTTCAATGTGCGCCAAGCCATCGGCGCTGTCATTGTTGTAGTCGGACTGGGTAGGTTCCGATACAGGGGGCGCCGCTACAGGCGCAGGAGGCTGTATTGCAGGAGGAATGGCTATGATCGGCACAGGCGTTGTGGGTGACGCAGCCGGCTGAACAGGTGGCGCAGGCAGCATAGCGATGGACCTATCTTCCACGGGACTGCCTGCCGCGGGTCGCATTTCCGTTGGTGTTTTTGCTCCTTCCGAGGGCAAAAACCACCACAGGCCAATGCCTACCGACACTGCCGCTAAGAGCCCTAAATATTTGGGTGCTGAAAGGCTTATTCCGGCTCCAGGCTGCATCATCCGCATTAATTCGGCAGCGCTCGCGATGCGCTGGTCTCTTATCACGGCCAGCGATTTTTTTAAAACATCCCTCTGCCGGGGACTGAGTTCGGGCAACGCCGCTTTTGAGATGGGCTCTGTCATCACTTTCTTTTGTTTAAAATACTGCTTCCCGGTCAGCATTTCGTAAATGACACAGCCAAACGCATAAATATCATCCCGGACATCGGGGTCACAATATTCTTTCATTTCGGGCGAAGCATAAGCAGGGGTATATGCGCCTAGATCTTCGCCATTGAATCGGGTTTTGTCACCTTCGCTTTCGTTAATTTTTGACGCAATACCAAAATCCAGTACTTTAATTCTATCCGCAGAAATATTGTCGCCGTTGTCGTCCTTATTCTTTTCAAGAATGAAAATATTATCGGGTTTAATATCCCGATGTACGATGTTGTGTTTATGAGCAAAATCCAGTGCGTTGGCGATGCCTTGCATGATGGGCCAGGCGCGGGCAAAACTCATGGGTTTGGGTAATTTTTTAAGGTGATCGTACAGGGTCGTACCCACCAGATACTCCAAAGCCATGAAAACGTGTGCGCCGTCTTCGTCAAAATCCTGGACATTGACAATATTGGGGCAACTGGAAAGCATTCGGGTGCGTTTGAAGTCGGCAAACAAGGAAGCAACCAGTTGTTTATTGTCTGAATACTCGGGCCTCAACACTTTAATGGCGACATAGGGGTTACGGTCGCCATGCGCCTCCCATAACGTATTGCGTGCCTTGAATACGGTGCCCATACCGCCTTCACCCAGTCTGGACTCTAAAAAATATTTATTTTTTAGCGTTTGCCCTACCTCCAGCTGCCGATTATTTGCCGGCAAAAGGTCGCTTTGAGTGCCGGTCTTCATCCCTGTCGGGTCAATGGCCTGGATTCGTGAGGCTGATAGCAGCGCTTCAGGCTTCACCTTGAGCTCACGCTCCCGTAATGGCTGTACCCAAGTGAGGTCATCCGCTGGCGCCTCAAAAACCCGGACGGATTCGGATGGCTCCTGAATTACCTGCACCTGTATTGGCTCGTTATTGGACAATTCAGATATCCGTGTGGATTCTACGGTTTCATCAACTGTATGGATACGGGATGCATCGTCAGTATTATCTGAATCAGATTGGATAGGTAAGGACATAACTTAAGTAAGCCACTTCGATAGGCTAAAAACAGTCAATTTCAATTAAACCAGTATTGCCTCATTTGGTGGCAACAATACGCACACGCCGATTAGCTTCGTTATCGGGATCATCGGGTATTAGCAAATCACTTTCACCCTTTCCTATAATCTGTAAACGCGAAGCATCCACACGGTATTGTCCAGTCAAATAGTTTTTGACTGATTCCGCACGCTGCTCAGATAAAGTTTTGTTGTACTCTGAGCCCCCCGTAGCATCGGTATACCCCTCAATAACGAAACTAAGATTTTTCAGCTCCGTAGTGGCCAAGCCCTCCCCCACCGGCTTAAGCATTTTTTTAGCGGCATCGGTTAAGTCTGCTGAATTGTATGGAAATAGAATTTCCATAGAAAGTGCGGTTTCTGCTTGTATCGGATTGAGACTGGGTGAGTCAATATCCTTGCCGGCAGCCGAATGCCTGATTTTATGCGGTTGTTTGCGTGGAGATTTCCGTTCAGACATCATCCCAAAGTCGGAATCTATGGTGCGGCTTCGCCCCACTTCAGGATCGCCTTCATAATCCCCTGATGATGCATTACCTGCGGACGTACTGGGATTACTTTGGCTAAAATGTTTGACGACATCCTCTTTTGATGGAATGGATTTGCCGAGATTCCATTCATCGGCGTGAGCCAGTCCAGCCATCATTGCCGCCCAAAAATAACAAACATTAATGCTTTTAGTTTTCATAAAATCAGCGTTTCTCTCTCAGTTACACGAACCCAATTCGCGGCCTTCATCGCCCAGGCTTGTTAACAGCTACCGCGGCCCTTAAACAGCCCCCCGTAAAACAGCAGACGGCCATTTCTGCCGTGAACCATAGGATATGTGGTAGTCCCATACCTAAAATAACTGCAACCAAACATCAGTGCAGCCCTCAAGGGGTCAGTATTCTACGCTTCAATCCATTCTTTTCTGTTAATGTCTAATTAAACTGAGCCAAAATTGGCCAATAATTTTGAGCCGCTTTTGTAGATATTATTTTTCATAACTAAAATTTTTTTTAAATCAATAAGATGGAACCCTATTGACTTTTGATTCGTGGAGACAGGCTGAAGACTGATTTACGCCCCCCTGTTGATTTCCTGCGATTGTTCTTCACACCAAAGCATGCGCCGAGCGCCAACGCTTTCAGCGTCCGTTCCGCTTCCTGAATACGCCGTTGATAGAGACCGCGCTCATCCAGACAATCCTGGTCGTCGATCAGCTTGTGCTCCAGGTAAAACCGGGCTTGCGGCCAGGTGTTAAAGCGCTCGATCAACTCCTGCAAGCGGGTCTTGCACGCCGCCGGAATAAAGCAGTATTGATAATGCTCGCTCATGACCGCACCGATTGTTTGATGATTTGTCCAATCAGGCCGTTTTACGCCATCATACAAGCCGTGGATTCCGGCAATCCCCTCGTCCCCTGTGGATATGCCGGAATGATCGTCGATACGCGAGCTCCCTTCCTATAAAACGTTAAAAAACCGTGAGCCCGGTCATGACTGCCGATTATGGCAAGGGCTGGAGCGAGGAAAAAATATGGCTGACCGCAACCGTGTTATTTTGATGGCAAGTGAAACAATTCGAATCGCCAACCGCTTGCGAACTGGTGCCTTGTTGAAAGGTTTCCATTGTCGTATTGGCCAATCGGCTCGTGCCTACCCCATTGCTATTGTTGGCAGGTATGCCGCCCGGCGTCCAGGTTGCCCCCGTCATGATGTAGTTGCCCCGCACGTCGCCGGCCACCAATTGTCCAATCACGCTATTATTGATCGAAATAACCTCGGTATTTAAGGATGTTGCACTGCCGGCATTGGACGCCGATCCCCAGGCTTTCCAGCGAATAATATCGCTTGCACCAATCGTATTGGGCGAATTGGCCACAATATTCGGATTTTGGAATGACATGCGCTCAGTATTGTAGGTAGCTGTCGGGTTATTAGTCGATGAAAACAGCCAGATGCCGGTAGAGCTTTGCGGCACGTTGACAGACTGGCCCGCCGTATTGGTATAGGTATAACCGGCATTGGGGGCATTATTCAGATTTTCAAAGGTGGCCCAAATCATTTCCGGGTGACCCGCGGCACTGCCGACGACGTGCATACCCACCATGATTAATGGAATCTTTTTGGTTTTATTGGGTATCGGCACCCACATCTGATTACTTGAGGTGTCGTAAACCGGCACGGTGGCGATGGCGGTGATGTATTTGCTGGTATCTATCCCGGCAATGGGTTCAATCCATGCGGTTTTGACTTCAATTGCCAGCGCTTCAGGGTCGGGAAACGTCACCCCCTTGGTTTGGGCATAGGCAATGACCGGATCTAAATCCGCTTGGGTGGTAGGAAATTGGGGGGGCGTTGCGGGCGCAGGAGGAACGGGAGTACTGCTTTGAAAATAGGCAAATACATCATTGACAATCGTCGCGTAGTACACCAACGAGTTGTTTTGTGCCAGTAATACTCCGTTATCACCGGCCTGCCCTTGTGTTGGGATAATTTGACCCTTGCTGTTCACGAAAACGACGGGAGCATTGGGCCCCGTGCGAAAACCTTGCGCCAGATTCATGGTGGCTACCGCCTTCAAATTCTTCAAATTCGGTGCAACGCGTTCTACCATAGTGGTATTTATCTTGAAGCGCTCCGGCATAGCAATTTTCTTTGCATTTTCATCGAAAAATATGGGTTTTTGGTCTTTCCCTACTTCGATACGGTGAATTTCGACCAATTTATTCGCACTGTCCAGGATCATCGATTTACCATTTTTGGCAATCGGCGCGGGCACGACTTCAAACATCGTCCCTTTGTTGTCAAAAATCAGTTGCAAACCATTAACACCTACCTGTGAGCTACGCACATTGATAAGTTTCGGCCCCGCCGTGTGCGGGACATAATGCCGTTTATTATTTTTATCGGGTGCGGTGACATCAAAAAACACCGGCGAATCGAAAATGCGGCTATTGCCTCCTCCATAGGTCGCCGGGGTGGGCGAAGTGAGCCACAAATACATTTGCTCCGACCATTGAAAAAAGCTGCAATTGCCGGCAGCGTTAAAGGTCAAACTATTGGCAGGCTTGACTTCACCATTCAGACTGACAGAGCCCGTCTTGAACCAACTCTTAAAGTCACTCGCAGACACCGTACAAGTGGGTTTGACATCACTAGGAATGACGGTTTGCGCACTGGCAACGCTCGCCGCAAAGGTGAAAAATAAGGTGCCTATAACTTGCGTTGAATAACGGCATTTCCAGATTTTAAACGCGGATTTATTCATTTCAGCTCTCCATTGATTAAAAAAGCACTGATCATATGATTGTCACCTGCAAAATTCTCCATAGGCTTTCCGGCGATAGCGACAAGCCATGCCGATCAAGCCCATTGCTCCTTGAAGGGTTGCAAATCATTTCGTCCGGTCTTTTATTTGCAAGACTGCACCACTCGTTATGCAGTTTGTTACGGCTCAAGGCCGTACACACAAGTCCTTTTGTGCGTTACCGCATCGTGCTGATGAATAATCAGCCAGAAAACTTTGGCAGGGCTATATGGGAAAACTGGTGTCGACGACTCGATCTAATACCGTATTTGTTCCTTGCACCAGAATACGCGCCGTGGTTTTCATACAGGGATCAAAACTTTGTAAGCCGCGTTGAATATCGATACCCTGAAAATCATCCGCGCTGTGAAACGCCGTTTCCAGGATCGGCGTATTTAATACCGCTTGCTCCAGGGCTCCGGGAACTCCCCAAGGTGTCCGCGGGCTAGCATTAATGCGCGAGGGGATGGCAAGTTGGTAGTTCTCGATGACGCCATCTTTTAAATTTGCCCAATGCGCCAGAAATCCGCGTCCCGCCCCCCACAAACCGACCCCCAGGCAATGTCCTGAAGGCGGCAACTTCATTGGCGATCTGATATGGGTTTCGCCGCCAAGGATCAGTTCGCGGGCGATATGGTAATTTTCCAGCGTCACCATCTGATTAAACGCCAGGGCATAAGCGCGGGCACGATTGCGCTCAAAGGCATTCCAGATTTGCGGGACAATCCATTCCACTTGCTGTTCAGGCAAATCGGCTTTGAGCAGGCGCAATTTGAGACTATGGCCGGTGGATTCTAGGTAGGTCGATGGCGGAATCTTTTGCGCCAACGCGGAGATATAAATACGCGCATAGGCGCCAACTTCAAAGCTATGCCGCCGCCAGGTCATCGTCGTTCCCCAGCTATAGGCTTGAGCGGCTAGCCTCGGGTCGGCAACCGGCAGGATTTTTTTATTCCAGGGGTGATGCAGGCTTAATGGATTACCGTTGGGGTCATGTAAAAACGGATGTTGTTGCCAGGGCTGATAAAAAGAATGCTCGACAAATTCTTCCAGGCCGGTATTGAGTTCGGACAATCGCGTGGTTATTAATTTTCCCTCGATTACCGCACCGGGTGTGGACCAGCGATGATCGCCCCAAAGATCGCAATTGGCATAACTGGCGTCATAATACTGGTGATGATCCCACTGACCAAAATCAACCATGTTGGCCGATGTTCGGCCGACATCGGCATAGGCGGGGTTTTCCCGCAGTAAAAAATCGAAAAGATCATTCCACAAGGCAATGGTTTTTTTTGAGAAATCGTAAAAAGGCTGCAATTTTTCATTAAACGCATCCAGCTCCGCCAATGTTGGAAGAAAGGTGATGCCGCCCGGCACGATGGATTCCGAATGCGGGTATTTGCCGCCCAAAATGGCATAGGCTTTGCGCGCACTACGCACCATTTCCAAAGCTTGTTGATAAAGCGCGCCATTGGGCTTATTCAGCGCCCGCATAATATCGGCGACCGTTTGAAAGCGGTGAATATCCGCGCCTTGTGCTTTGACCTGCAGCGCGCGCTGCCAGATTTCCGGATTGGTTGCGCGCACGATAGCTTCTGAATAGTCCGGTCCGGCCAATACAAATAAATGCATGGCATTATCATTGAGGTATTGGCAACTCAAAAGAAGATTGCGCACTTGAATACCCAGCGGCGGCGGTTTCATCTCCAGCGCCATCTCCAGGCAAAGCGCCGAGGCGGTCGCATGTACGCCGCCGCAAATACCTGAAGCGACAGAACTAACCAAGCCGATTTTCGCTAATTCCTTGCCCGGCAAGATGGATTCATAGCCGCGAAATTTTGTTGCCGCCGCCGCCGTTTCGATAATCTTTCGTGCGGACAAATCGACATGACAGTAAAAAGCCAATTCCCCTGCAATGTTTTCGAGTTTTTGCTCCGTGGTATTGCCCGCAGGAGAATGGAATTGGCGATGAATTTGTTCCTGCATCGGCGCGCTCCAATCAAGGGACGGGATCGGGCAAGGCCATTCCAGCGGCAAATTATTTATTCGGGATGATGCTGCTTGGGGTGTTTGGCATGGATTATTCATCGAGTGATTCCTTTGCCAAATACCGATAGGCGGTGCTTGGCCATATTAAGAATAAATTAACGCGCTAGATAGATAGCGGCTTATTAGGTAACGCCAACAGCTTGACAAACACTACGTTAACGCGGATTTAAAGTGTCAATTGGCACACACGACGGCTAAATTATATTAGTTAATTAATACATAACTATTATAGAAATTACCGAGCCATTCCGAAAAAAAATCTTGCCGTTGATATTTTTATCACAAGGCTTTCACAGCAATAAAAGCCAATATATTTTAGAAGCATAAGTCTTTATAAAGCTGCCTCCTATATAGCATTTAAGACAATCGCAACAAGCAACAACCTTAAGAAAAACAAAACCATTATATATAAACGGTATTAGCCAGCCTATGCCTCATAAACATCAAAAAACACCCGCAAAAAAACTCAATTAATTGAAATATAATGACTTTTTTAAATATCATTCAAATTTATCCATTACTTATCTGTTATACCGCCATGTCGATTCGGCTGAAACGGATCAGAAAAATATTTATATCACTAAAACACCGAGCAGGAAAGTTTTAAAAAAAAACTAGACTTGTGATAAATAATATCTTACCTTGGCATCGATACTAGTTATGATTTAACTTAACCGGAATACACGGCAATATTTTCGCAAGGCTTAAGGTCACATAATAAGAGGGCCTCATGTCGGTGATTATTCAATGCCTTGTATAAAATTATTCTCCCAGATTAATAGTGGACAGCTATGACTAATTTGGTTGCTAAAGAGGTTCGGGTCAGAGGAATTGTGCAGGGCGTTGGTTTTCGTCCTACGGTCTGGCATCTTGCGCAAAATAATCAACTGGTGGGTGACGTATGCAACGATGGCGAGGGGGTATTGATTCGCATCGTGGGTACCGCACAGCATGTCGATAATTTTTTGCAACGTCTGCCCCATGAAGTTCCGCGTTTGTCGCACGTTGAATCCATCGAGGTTCAGCCGCTGTCCGTCGCAATCCATTTTCGCAGCTTCGACATCATCCACTCCCGCCTCACCAGCAACCACACCCAGGTCACGGCCGATGCGGCACTCTGTGAGACATGTCGCACAGAAATCCTGACGTCTGGAGCAAGGCGATTTTATTACCCCTTCACCAATTGCACTTTTTGCGGCCCACGCTTTTCGATTATTCATGACGTTCCCTATGACCGGGAAAACACCACGATGGCCGCTTTCCGTTTGTGCGCGGCCTGCGCCGAGGAATACAACACCCCCTCTGATCGTCGCTTCCATGCGCAACCCATTGCCTGCCCGGTGTGCGGACCCAAAATCTGGCTGGAATATGCAGGTCATCAGGATTCGTTTTACGCAGACAGCAAGACGATCATCGAACAGGCCGTTACCGCACTCAAGCAGGGGAAAATTCTCGCTATTCGCGGCCTGGGTGGTTTTCATCTGGCTTGCGATGCAACGAATGAACAGGCTGTAAACACGTTGCGGGCAAAAAAGCGGCGTAATGCCAAGCCGTTTGCCTTAATGGCCCCTGATCTGGCGACCATTGAAAACTATTGCATCGCATCGGCAGAGGAAAGGGAGCTACTGCAAAGCCCTGAAGCGCCCATCGTGTTATTGGCTGCAAAGCATCCCGGCAAATTACCCGCAAGCATTTCGCCTGATACCCGTTTACTGGGTTTCATGCTGCCCTATACGCCGCTGCATTTGCTGCTGATGCTGGAGTTTGACGGCCCGCTGGTGATGACCAGCGGCAACTTGTCCGATGAACCGCAAATTGTCGAACTGGACCGGGCCAGAGCCTCTCTGGCAGACATTGCGGATATTTTTTTGCTGCATGACCGTGACATTGCCAATCGCATCGATGATTCGGTGGTCAGGGTCGCGGCAGGAAAGCCCATGATGCTACGCCGCGCGCGCGGCTACGCGCCGCGCAGCATTAAATTGCCTGCCGGCTTCGAACAGGCTCCTGAACTCCTGGCCTTCGGCGGCGAGTTAAAAGCGACTTTTTGTCTGTTAAAAGACGGGGCGGCGATCTTGTCGCAACATCAGGGCGATCTGGAGGATGCCGCGACATTTGACGATTACGAAAAAAACCTGGGCCTCTACCAACAATTATTCAACCATCATCCGGTGGGCTTTGCGGCCGACCGGCATCCCGAATATATCTCCACCAAACTGGCTCAAACGCTGGCGCAGGAACACAAGCTGCCGCTGTTCACCGTTCAGCACCATCACGCCCATATTGCCGCTTGCCTTGCCGAGAACGGCATTGCCTTGGATGCCGAGCCGGTGTTGGGAATTGCCCTGGATGGTTTGGGTTATGGCGAGGATCATAACCTGTGGGGCGGCGAATTTTTATTCGCTGATTACCGCACAAGCCAACGGCTCGCCGGTTTCTCGCCCGTCGCGATGATCGGCGGCGCCCAGGCCATCCAAGAACCCTGGCGCAACACTTACGCGCATCTGATCCATTCCCTGGGCTGGCAAGCGTTCAGCGACAACTTCGGCGATACCGACCTGCATCATTATCTGAACAGTAAACCACTGGCGGTGCTCGATAAGATGCTGCTGAGAAAAATCAACGCCCCCTTAGCCAGCTCTTGCGGCAGATTATTCGATGCCGTCGCGGCCGCGCTGAATCTGTGCCGTGACTATGCCCATTTTGAGGGACAAGGCGCCATAGCGCTGGAAAGCCTGGTGGATCAGGCGCTATTGCAGGATTTATTGCATCATCCCAATTCGGCGTACGCCTTCCAATTGTTATCCGACAACACCGCTACGGAGCTGTGGCGTTTGGATGCGACCCCGTTATGGCGGGCCTTGTTGCTCGATATAAAACAAAAAACCCATCCCAGCGTTATCGCCACGCAATTTCACGCCGGTCTGGCGCGGGGGTTACATGCAACCGTAAATCAGCTATCGCTCACATTAAAAATCCAGGGGCGCGGATTCGACAGCGTCGCCTTATCCGGCGGCTGTTTTCAAAACAAAGTGCTTCTGGAAGCCTGCATCACATTGCTGCAACAGAGCGGTTATCACTGTTTGTGGCATTCACAAGTTCCTGCCAATGATGGCGGATTAGCCTTGGGGCAAGCCGCTATCGCTGCAGCACACTATTTAGAGTTAAACAAAACGCTTTAAGGAGACGCTATGTGTTTGGGTATTCCGGGAAAAATTATTGCCATCCAAGATCACCCACGTCAAATCGGCATGGTGGACGTGGGAGGCGTTCAGCGCGCGGTAAATTTGAGCTGTATCGCCCCCGAAGATCAGCCCTTGGAAACTTGCATCGGCGCCTGGGTTTTGGTGCATGTGGGCTTTGCGATGAGTCGGATAGACGAGGCCGAAGCTCAGGCCACATTGGCGGTACTCATTGAATTAGGTGAAATACAAAGCGAGCTGGAAGCCATCCAGATGGGTGCCAGCTAAGAACAAAAGGATAACTCGATGAACGAAAAGCCAGCTAACCAACAACCAGCCAGCCAACCAACAGCCAACCAACAACATCTGACATCGCTCTATCCCTTTTTGTTTGCCGGAAAGCAGGATCCGCTAGCAATGAAGAACGCGCTGCTGGAATCGGTTCTGCAAAAGCAAGCGGAGCATCAACGCCTCATCGAATGCTTTTTTGGCGAAAACGCTGAAGCCGTAGTCGATACCGCGCAGTCGCTCGCCAACGTGTACCGCCGGCATGGCCGCCTTTATACCATGGGTAACGGCGGCTCCAGCAGTGACGCTTCGCATATTTCCGTGGAGTTTCAGCATCCGGTCACGGCAGGCCGCCCGGCCTTGCCTGCTTACGACCTCAGTATGGATAAAACCATGTTGACCGCTATCGCCAACGACGTCGGCTTTGCTCAGGTATTCAGCCGTCAGGTGATAGCACTGATGCAGCCCCAGGATGCCCTGATCGGCATTTCTACCAGCGGTAATTCCGGCAATTTAATCAACGCCTTTGTGCAAGCCCAAAAGATAGGCGCCACGACCATTGGCCTGGTCGGGGGTAAGGGAGGCGAAATGGCAAAAGCGGGTCTGGATCATTGCCTGATTGTACCGAGTGACAGCATTCACCGCGTACAGGAATGTCATGTTGCGATTTATCACATTCTGTGGGACCTCGTACACACACTTCTGGCTGATGAGCGCGGCAGTCTCGATGCCACTACTGAAAAACAACCGTCAGCCATTGCTGATAATACACAGGAGTCATTATGAAATACGTGGATGAATTTCGCGATCCCGTCAAGGCAAAAGTCTTGTTGAAAGAAATCACCCAACTTGCCAATACCATCAAAGGACAAAAATCCTATTCCGGCAAGCGCCCGATTTACATCATGGAGGTGTGCGGCGGTCATACGCACTCCATCTTTCGTTACGGCATCGAAACCCTATTGCCCGATACCATCGAGCTGATTCATGGACCCGGCTGCCCCGTTTGTGTGCTGCCGATGGGACGTGTCGATGATTGCATCTCCCTTGCAGAAAACCCCAAGGTGATTTTTACCACCTTTGGCGACGCCATGCGGGTGCCGGGCTCGAAGAAAAGCCTGCTGGCAGCCAAAGCCAACGGCGCCGACGTGCGCATGGTGTATTCGCCGATGGATGCTTTGAATCTGGCGCGTAAAAATCCTGAGCGCGAAGTGATATTTTTCGGCTTGGGTTTTGAAACCACCATGCCCAGTACCGCGCTCACATTACTCCAAGCGAAGGCGGAAGGCATCCGCAATTTTTCGCTGTTTTGTAATCACATCACCATCATTCCCACCATTAAAGCGGTGCTGGATTCACCGGACTTGCAACTGGATGGATTTTTAGGGCCAGGGCACGTCAGCATGGTGATCGGCAATCAACCTTATAACTTTATTGCCGATCATTATCACAAACCGATCGTGGTCGCCGGTTTTGAACCGTTGGATATTTTGCAATCCATCTGGATGGTTCTGAAACAACTCGCAGCCGGCGAAGCCAGGGTCGAAAATCAATATAACCGGATCGTGCCGGAGGCCGGCAACGACGTCGGCCTGAATGCCATTAGCGAAGTGTTTGAGCTGCGGGAATTTTTTGAATGGCGAGGGCTGGGATCGATCGATCATTCAGGGGTAAAAATGAAAGACAGTTGGGCGGCCTACGATGCGGAAAAGAAATTTTCCGTTCCGGCCATTGCCATTGCCGATCCCAAATCCTGCCAGTGCGGCGAAGTGTTGAAAGGCGCCATCAAACCCTGGGATTGCAAGGTATTCGGCAAGGCCTGCACGCCGGAAACTCCGATGGGTGCGTTGATGGTTTCCAGCGAAGGGGCTTGTGCCGCTTACTATCAATACGGTGACATGGATAAATTGGAGGCGTACAGGATTGCCGCCGCAGAAATCAACCACCCGGAGAGCATGCCGTCATGAACATGATGCAGACCAGTAAAAAACGTCACGGTAAATTGGTGAGTCCAATCATTACGCTTGCGCATGGCGGCGGCGGTAAAGCCATGCGGGATTTAATCGACGACGTATTCGTCGAAGCCTTCAATAACGACGCGCTGAATACGCTTGAAGATCAGGCACGGTTTTCATTGAAAGACTTGGCCAGCCATGGCGATCGTCTGGCGATGACAACCGACTCCTATGTCGTCGATCCCATTTTTTTCCCCGGCGGCGACATCGGTAAATTAGCCATTTGCGGCACCGTGAATGACCTGGCTGTCGGCGGCGCCATACCGCAAAT
>Ga0208116_1000304_pt1 | contig 16165 bp, 14 predicted proteins | sample LakWasMeta9_HOW4_2_FD_183859 | JGI IMG/M metagenome (GOLD analysis project Ga0208116, IMG submission 183859) | Freshwater sediment methanotrophic microbial communities from Lake Washington under simulated oxygen tension - Sediment Metagenome... | ecosystem: Environmental > Aquatic > Freshwater >... | reverse complement strand
CCTTCGATTTCGAAATCCTCATAGCGGTAATCGAACAGCGAATCCGGCTTGCGTTTCAGGATCAGCTTCGGCAAAGGATAGGGCTCACGGCTCAATTGCAATCTGGCCTGCTCCAGATGATTCCGGTACAAGTGTACATCACCGCCGGTCCAGATAAAATCGCCGACGTCGAGATCGGCCTGCTGCGCGGCCATGTGCGTCAGCAAGGCGTAGCTTGCGATGTTGAACGGCACGCCGAGAAAGGTGTCGCAACTGCGCTGATAAAGCTGGCAGGACAAGCGTCCTTCCGCCACATAGAACTGAAACAGCGCATGGCAGGGCGCGAGCGCCATCCTGCCCTGCGCGACATTCGCCTGCGGGCCGATCGTTTCGTCGGGCAGATCGGCGACGTTCCAGGCCGAGACGATCATCCGGCGGCTGTTCGGCGTGGTTTTGATCTGCTCGATCACCTGCTGCAATTGATCGATCGTGCCGCCGTCAGGCGTAGGCCAGGCGCGCCATTGGCGGCCGTAAACCGGGCCCAGATCGCCGTTCGCATCGGCCCATTCGTCCCAAATGCTGACCTTGTGTTCGTGCAGATAGGCCAGATTCGTGGCGCCCTGCAAGAACCAGAGCAGCTCGTGAATGATCGATTTCAGATGGATTTTTTTCGTGGTGACCAAAGGAAAGCCTTCGGCCAGCGGAAAACGCAGCTGATGCCCGAAGATCGACAGCGTGCCGCTGCCGGTCCTGTCGCCTTTTTGGACGCCTTCGTCGAGGATTTTATTCAGTAGATTCAGATATGGCTGCATGCGGTCCCGATTTCAAGTGATGAGTGCCAGCAAGATTTGCAATTGGATTACGCGGCTTTTTTATAAGCCCAATACACCATTCCGGCCCCGATCAGGATCATCGGCGTCGACAGAATCTGTCCCATCGTGACCCAGTCCAGCGCCAGATAGCCGAGTTGCGCATCCGGCATCCTGAAGAATTCGATAAAGAAACGGAAGCAGCCGTAGAGCATCACGGCCATGCCGGTCGGCGCCATTTTGGGGCGGGGTTTGGCGGTATAGAGCCAGAGTATCACGAACAGCACCACGCCTTCCAGAAACGCTTCATAAAGCTGGGACGGATGGCGCGGCAGCGGGCCGCCGTTCGGAAACACCATCGCCCACGGCACATCGGTCGGCCGCCCCCAGAGTTCGGAGTTGATGAAATTGCCGAATCTTCCCGCGCCGAGACCGATCGGGGCCAAGGGCGAGATGATGTCGGTCAATTGCAGCATCGTACAGTTTTGCTGCTTGCCGAAAATCCACATCGCGACAAACACGCCGAGCATGCCGCCGTGAAACGACATGCCGCCTTTCCAGATTTCGAAAAGCACCAAGGGATTGTGTAAAAACTCGCCCAGATTGTAAAACAGCGTGTAGCCGATGCGCCCGCCGAGGATCACGCCGATCGCGCCGTAGGTGACCAGATCCTCGATTGCCTCGGGCTTGATCGGCGACCAGGGGGCCAGGGCGCGCCGTTTGCCCAGTATCCAGACGCCGGCAAAGCCGACCAGGTACATCAGGCCGTACCAGTGAATTTTTAGCGGGCCAATGGCGACGGCAATCGGATCGATATTCGGATAAGTCAGCATAGTCAGGGAGAGTCTAAAGCGAATGATGCCCCATTATACCTTGCCGGGCATGACATCTTAAGCATAGAGACTGGGAGCCCATAAAAAGCCATAAAGTTATTATTGTTATGCGAGCAATTTTCCCCATATAATCCTTAAAAAACGTTAAGCAATTCATTTGTCATTTATCTGCTGATGGCCACTTGCGTTGATGTAAAAATACATGGAGCGCGGCTATGAATAAACATTCACATCCCAGAAGACGCCAGCATATGGCTTATGCGGTGGGGCTTGTGGCTGGCGCGCTGAGCTTGTCGGCATTGGTGTTGCCGGCCAATGATGCCTGGCATCGGCGCGGACCCATGAATGCCGGACATGATGATATTCAATGCCCGGACTGCCACCAAGAGGCGCCGGGCAGTTATCGCCAGCAGATTCAGGCCAATGTCCGCTATCTGTTCGGCCGGCGCGAGCATCCGGCCGATTTCGGCAAAATGGCCGTCACCAATGAAATCTGTCTGGATTGCCATGAACGCCCGAATGACCGGCATCCGGTTTATCGCTTTCTTGAGCCGCGTTTCAAAAAGGCGCGCGCCTCGCTCCGGCCGCATCTATGCGTTTCCTGTCATCGGGAGCATCAAGGCAAACGCGTCGTGCTCGACGATAGCGGCTATTGCGTGACTTGTCATAAAAACACCCGCCTCAAAAACGATCCGCTGGATACGCCGCATGCGCGGCTGATTGCGGACAAGCGCTGGACGACCTGCCTCGGCTGCCATGATTTTCACGGTAATCATCCGATCAAACCGGCCACAAAGGTCGCCGAAGCGATTCGCCCCGAAGCCATCCGCGCCTATTTCGAGGGCGGTCCCTCGCCCTATGGCAAGGATGTGCGCTATCCCGCCAGAAAGGAGAAAAAGCATGAGGAATAAAACCTTCTGGATTAGCTTGTTTGTGTTGACCTGTCTCGGCATTTATCTGTTCGTCAGCGCGCCGCCGCCGTTGCCGGAGAAATCGACGGCGCAGGCATCCATTCCGGTCGAACGCTTGTTCGAGCTGGTGCAGGCCGAAAATGCCGCGGTCAGGGCCCTCTGGACCCAGGAAATCGTCGGTCAGGGAACCAAAGCCGGACTGAAGTTTGACGAGCATTGGCGCGATGCCGACAGCGAAGCCGGTCCTCTGCCCGCGCTCTTTCTGCGCGAAACCGCCAAGAGCCTGGAAAAAAGTCCGGTACGGATCAGCCTGTTCCTGGGGTCGGACTACCCGATCAGTGCCGATAACCGCTTTGAAGGCCTGCAAAAGGACAAATTTGAACAGTTACGCCAGACGCTGCAGCCGCAGTTTTTCTATATGCCAGACATCGAGCGCCATACCGCGATGTTCGCCGATGTCGCGGTCGCGGAACCCTGTGTCGAATGCCACAACAAGCATCAGCAATCGCCGAAACATGACTGGCGTCTGCACGACATCATGGGGGCGACGACCTGGATGTATCCCACGCAAAAGGTTTCCACAGAGGAAATTTTAAAAACCTTAGTGGTGCTGCATGACGGTTTTCGCGATGCTTACACTGCCTATCTCGATAAGGTGAAGACGTTTAAAAAACCGCCGATGATTGGCGACAAATGGCCGCGTGACGGCTATTTTCTGCCTGACGTGGAAATATTCATGCAGGCGGTGCTGGAACGCACGGCACCGCACACGCTGCCGGTACTCGGCGCTTTGGCGACTGCGAAAGATACCGAAGCTGTGGAGGTAAAACCGCATGCGGATACGCATTGAAAAACGCTTGCTTAAAAAAAGTTATTTTGGGCTGGGTCTGGGGCTTCTTGGCGCATTTGTCGTGCAGGAAGTTTATCGTTGGCAATGGCCCTGGCTGGCCGGATGGCAGACTGAGTCGGTTTATAAACAGTTGTCAGGATTGGCGCTGATCGTTTTTCTGAGCCAGCAATGGCAGTGTTCCTTGCTGCGCAACCAGGGATATACCGAGCGCGGCAACGCCCGGCTGCCGCGGCATAAATGGCTCGGCGCTTTGGCCCCGCTGTTTTTTTACGCCCATGCCCAGCATGTCGGCTACGGATACTTGCAGGCGCTGAGCTGGTCGTTTTTCGTGGTCTTCTTCACCGGCTTATGCAACTGCGAGATCATGCATATCCGCCAGCCCTGGTTTCGTCCTGTCTGGCTGATATTGCATGTTGGGCTGGCGACTGCGCTGCTGTTTTTAATCGGCTACCATGTCGCGATCAGCTATGCCTATGAATGACGCCGGCCCCAAGCTATCCTGGTCCTGTCATTCCGCCACCCCGGTATGATGTTTCATGTGTTCGGGCATCACCGCATTGCCATGGTCCTTGGCCTGTGCATTCAGCCATTCATGCAGCGCCTGGTCAAATTGCGGATATTCGGTCGAGAAATGAATCTGCGCGCCGTTGGGCAAGGATTTGTATTCATAACGGATGTCGTCGGTTTTGGCGGTCTTCAATTGCAGAAGTCCCGGCATGTCCGGTCCATGCATTTTTTCGCTAATCGAAAAATCGCCTTTGGCGAAGGCAAGAGACAGCTGGCGCAGATAATTTTGAATCAGTTCGACCTGATCGGGAGCATCCGGTTTGGCGATCACATGCATCACCCCGCCGTGAACGGTTTTCGAAAACGTTTCCACGACTTTATTCGCGTCATAGGGCACCAGTTTTTCACGCTGCTGCTCAATCTCTTTCATGCGCTGCGGGCTGACATCTTCCTCCGCGAATGTCGGTGCCGCAAAAAATAAAAAGCCGATCGAAATTAAGGCTAGCTGTTTCATTATCGTTCTCCTCGTGGGTCCTGGCTTGGGTACGCCGCGCGCACTATTTTTTCGGTTGATTGTGCGGAAGGGTTGGCGACCGCAAATTTCCGATGTTCAAACAACAAGTAAAATATAGTAGGAAGACCGGTTTAGCGTGCTCCAGGTTCCATGATTTGCGATACGGTCTTCAGGGCACCCATTCGACCTGGATTTCTGTCGATGCGGAACGGCCTTCCGCATCGACCGCGCTGATCAGATAGTGGCCGGGATGGCCGGGCTGCCAGGAATAGGCTTCCGAAGGTGCCGTCTTGGCGATGAAGCTTTGATTCGCGAACCAATAGACGCTGTCGCTCGTGGTCGTATTCGCCTTCAGGGCCAGGGTTGACGCTTTGCCGAGGCGCAGCGCATAGGTTCCGCCCCTGGATGGCGAGACGATGCGCGGCGCATCGCCAAGCCCTTCTGGATTGCGGTAGCAGTCGGGCAGGTGCGGGGGAGGGCGGCGCGGCATGCCGGCCTGTTCAAACAGGCGCAGCATTTCGCTGTCCCAGAATTCGACGATTTCCTTGCGGCTGTTAGCCGTGTTCGGGCAGACGACGCTGCCGGTTTCTGGATCGTGATAGACCGCGCGGTGCAGCATGCTGGTCTTGATCGGCGATTTGCCCGGGATGAACCAGGTCTTCGCGCGCACCGGACAGTCCGCATTCGGCAGGTCGCCGCTGGCCGCGCAGACTTCGACCTCGGCGACCGCCTCCGGCTTGAAGGTCGGAATCGGATCGTCCAGACCGTTCAGCAGACGCTGACTGCGCAGGCTGTCGATGATGGAAAAGAACAGCGGCGCGGCGGCCTTGCCGCCGATCAAAGCAGGGTTTTTCGCGCCGTCGAAATTGCCGGCCCAGACCACCAGTACATGATGGCCGACGACGCCGACGCTCCAGGCGTCGCGAAAGCCCCAGGAGGTGCCGGTTTTCCAGGCGGTGTCGGGCCGGTCCGGGCGCTTCGAATCGGGGCGCGGATTGTGCTTCAGCATGTCGAGCGTGATAAAGGCCGCGGCGCTGCTGAGCAGCGGCAAGGGGCCGGTTTCGCTGCGCGTGCCGCAATAATCGAGCCGTCTCGACATGCCCTGATTGGCCAGAAGCGCATAAAGCTCTGCCAGTTCTTCCATCGTCACCTCGCCGCCGCCGAGCGCCAATGACAGGCCGTAATGCTGCTCGCTCCGCAGCCTTCCAACTCCCGCGCGCTGTAAAAACTGATAGAGGGTCGGCCCGGACAGTTTCGCGGCGGTCACAACCGCAGGCACATTGCGGGAGCGGATCAGGGCATCCTGCACCGTGACCGGCCCGATGAAACGGCCGTCGAAGTTTTCCGGGCTATAGGGTCCGAAGGCGGTCGGGAGATCGGCCAGGATCGTGCGCGGATGCAGCAGTCCTTGATCGAGCGCCAGCGCATAGACGAAAGGCTTCAGCGTCGAACCCGGCGAACGCTTCGCGAGCGCGCCGTTGACCTGGCCGTCGATGGCGTCATTCCGGTAATCCGCCGAACCGACCAGCGCCCGCACCTGCATTGTGTCCGCATCGATCAACAGCGCGGCGGCGTTCCGAATGCCTTTGCCGCGGTTGACCGCGAGGTAATTTCGGAGCGAGCGTTCGAGGCTTTTTTGCACGTTCAGGTGCAGGCTGCTATGGATCGTTTCCGCCCCGGCGCAGCGCTGCAATAGCAGGTCGGTCAGGTGCGGTGCCTCGAAGGCCAGATCCTTGCGGCTGTACACCGTCAGGGGCAGGTCCAGATCGTTTGTAAAACGGCTGTCTTCCGGAAACTCAGCGATCCAGCTTTGCCAAAGGCGATTTCTGGCAGCCAGTAACGCGGGGGGCAATCTGCCGTGCGCAGGCACACGACGCGCCGGATTTTGCGGTACCACCGCCAGCGTCAGACTCTCGACCCGATTCAGCTCCGCCGCCGGCTTGTGAAAATAAATCCGGCTGGCGGCGCCGATGCCGACGATGTTGCCGCCATAGGAAACGCCGTTCAGATAGGCTTCGAGAATCTCGTCCTTGCTGTAGCACAGTTCGAGCCATAGCGCGAGCACGATCTGGCTCAGTTTGCCGAGGTAGCTCCGTCTGTCGATCCGGTACAGTTGGCGGCTGAGCTGCATCGTGATCGTCGAGCCGCCCTGGCGGCCGCTGCTTGCCAAGGCAGCCCAGGCCGCGCGCGCCAAGGCCCAGGGATTGAAGCCGGGATGCCGGTAGAACCAGCGGTCTTCGTAGAGCAGCGCGGCAGTGCGCAGTGGGGCGGGGATTTGGCTTAGCGGCGTCCACAGGCGAAACTGGCCGTCGCTCGCCAAGGTCAGGCGCAGCAGTTCGCCGTGCCTGGCATAGATCGCGGTCGATTTGGGATAGTGGCTGGAGAGAGGCGGTTTGGGGGGCAGATTGAATACGGCAAGGACAAGGCAGATGGCTGCCAAAACGAGAGCGGCGATGCGCAGTGATCGGCGTGCTTTCGATATGTTTAACCAGAGGTCAGTCTTTGTTTGACCTGAATTCATCATCTTCGGTCAGAATTGGGGGTTGATACATCGAGTGGAAGTCTATCCCTCTCCGCTAGAAATTTCTCTCGCTCCATTATCTCTCGGAAGGAATTATACCTCGTTTCGCAAGGCTGCCCGATTGCGAGCTTAAGCCGCCGTTCATTCCCCTTGTCGTCCACGCCTTTTTTGCGTTCCGGATGGCCCGGGGATGCGGCAGGTCAGCTGCCCGAGGTTTTGCACGATCGCGTCAGTCGCCGGCACCTTGACGATCGTCGTACAGTTCCCCTGGTAAAGCTGTACGCTCAGGACGTGTTCGCCGACCGGTATGTTTTCGAGGTAAAAATAGCCGTTTCTGCCGATAAAGCTTTGGTATCTTTGAGCGTTGACCGCGATTTCGATCGGCACCGAAGCCAAGGTGACAGGCTTGCCGTTAGGGTCAATCCGGGTGATGTTGCCTTCTATCGCGGTGAATTTGCTTATCTCAAATTCGACTTTGCTGCCGCCTCTTTGTTTGAAAGCCACGCGCTGTTCGGTTGTGTCGATCTTTTCGTTGATCGTGAGGATGTCGTCCTGAATAGCCAGGCGATTGATCATGTAGGACGTCAATTCGGGCACCAGCAGTTCGCCTTCGTCGTTGGTGTAGCCGGCAATGCTGTCGTACAGCTTGACCGGCACGTTGCTCTTGCCGGACACCTTGACGACCGCAAAACTGTCGTTGACCGGGCGGCCATTGTAGATGCCGTCGTCCAGAAAGGCCACGCCGCCGGCCCAGGAAAAGCCGAGGTTGCTTTGGCCGGTTTTCGAAACGTTGTAATTGCCGGTCGCGATGCCTCTTTCATCGTTGTATTGGCTGCGTAGCGAGCCGTAAACGTTACCGCCTTCGCTGTTCAGGGCGAGGTTGTAACCGAGTCCGAGGCCGCGGGTATTGAATTTTTGTATGGCCAGTTCCTGCGCGAGGGCGGCATCGCCTTCCTGGCCGATTTGGTACGATGCCATATCGAAGTATTTACGCTGCCCCTCGCCCGGATAATAGCGCAAGGTCAGCGAGATGCTGTTGTCGGTCGCGGCATCGAGTCCGGCTTTTGCGGCAAACGCAATGTTGATCGCGCTGCCGATCTGCTTTTGATACATCAGCGCCAGATATTGCTGCGCAGGCCGCTGTTCCTCGACGCTATGCGCATAATCGACGCTGATGTTGCCGAGCGCCGCATGGCTGTAGCCGATCGAAGCATTCCACTGGTACTTTTGCGGACGCGCGCCGTTTGCTCCGAAGCCGCCGTCATAATCGCGGCTGAGATAGTTGAGCGTCGTAGTGCCGTAAAAACGTTGCAAACGAAACAGATAACCGGCCAGGCCTGCATAATGCGTTCCGTGTTCGCCGGTTTCGCCGGCGACGGCGAGATTGAATTTATGGTTGGCGAAAGCCGCGATATTGATCGAAGGGCTGAGCAGCATTTTGCGCCCGTCCGAAGCGAAGGCGATGCCGGCCGTCAATTGGTTGTCGAAGCCATAGCGATGAAATCCGGAGACCAGCGGATGGCCATAGCCCCAGTTGTTTTGCTCGAGGTTCCGCTGCATGCCGACGCTGTAGTTGTATTCGTGCAGGCCGGCTTTCAACAACTGGTTGGAGGTAAAGGCAGGAACGCTCAGGGTACGCTGCTTGCCATACGCATCGGTCAACAGCAGCGTCGCATTGTAGCCGGCGTATTGGCCGATGTCCGAAAACAGCACGCGTCCCGGCGACAAATCCCATTCCTTGATTTTTTGCCCGTTCGAAATCAATTCCGCGTGGGTGGCCGATTCGATCATCGTTTCGAGGTCGAGGTCCGGGTAGGCGCGGAAATTCCGATCGACGTAAAACTTGGTGCCCCAGGAGATGCCGCCCAGGTTGCGGCCGGCCAGCAAGGGTTGGGCGGGCGGCGTAAAATCGCCGAGCGTCAGGCTGCGGAAGTTCGGCGCGTCGTCCCAAATCAGATTGGTCAATTGGCGATGGAATTTGATGGCGCCGTGATTGCCGCCGGCGTAATCGGCGGTCAGGCTGTTGAAAGCAAACCATTGGCCGTGGTTGATGCCGACATCCAGCGGCAGGTTGAAGCCTTCGATGCCCTGGGTGTCCGAAAAATGGCCTTGCAATTGGTAGTTCAGGAAGCCGGAAAACGCGGCCTGGCGGATCGGTTCGCGGTCCGGAGCGTAAGCCGACGCCGCCTTGTCTTTTTGAATTACCGTGTCTTCGAACCAGTCGGGCGGAATGGTCAGTCTCAGCTCGTCCAGGGCGTCGCCGAGTTCGAACTTCAACTCCGGCAGCGTCCTTAAATCGACTTGCTCGCCGGCGCTGCCGTTCAGTTTGTCTTTTTTAATATGGAAGCTGTACAGCAGCTTTTTATCGACGACGACCTCGTCTTTGCCGCTGAACGCCAAAAACTGTTGCCCGAGGTTCTGGCCGTTGACGACGACGTCCATGATCGCTTGCTGCATGGCGTCCGCGGCAGGCTGCCGGCCCGCCGGCGTCAGCGCCAAAACGAGCGCGCACGAAAGCCAGCACCGCCGGATCAAGACCTGCCCCTTCGCGTGAAGCGGAATTACAGCGACGGCAGACAGGCATCTTTACGGAGCGGCAGCGTCAAAGGATAATTTTCCGCTTGCTGTTCGAGCGTAAAATTAAAGGTGACTTCGCTTGCGCCCTTGCACGACTTGCCGTCAACCGGAACCTCGATGAAGACCCGGCGTCCCGGAAGTATGCGCATCAACGCGCGTTCGACGTCGGTGCCGCCCTTCATTTCAACGCGCAATTTTTTGATGTACACGTGATATTGGCCGACATTCATGACCGCGACCGACCAGCCGCCTGTGGTTTGTTTGACCTCGTCGATTTTCAGCACCGGTGCCGGAATGTCCGCCGACGGCATCGCAAACATCGGGACGCTGAGGCGCATCAGCCAATTGATGCCGGAATTGACCTTGTCCTTGGCTTGTTGCTCCGGCGTGCGTACCGGCGGCAATTCTTCGAGGATCAGGCGGTACGATTTTTCGGTCGGCGGGAAATTGCCGTTATAGCCGATGCGGATCGATTTTTCCTGGTGCGGCGGAATATTCAGCAGGCGCGGAAAAAACACGAAGTCGCCGATGTCGGTTTCGATGAACTTGCCTTGTTCGTCCATATCCCAGCTTTTGGCCGAAGCCTGAATGTCGATCGCGGTGTCGCCCTGATTCGCGAGCGTGATCGAATCGGTTTTTTTGTCCGGCGACAATAGAATTTTCAGCGGATAAATCTGTATCGGTCCGCCGGCCGGCGCATCTGCCGCGAACAGCAAAAACAAGAGCAAGCCTAAGCCAATTTTTTTCATGTGTACTCTGCCTCAATTAAATTTCTTTGCGCGTCACCAGCCGACCGTATAAACGACAGTGTCGCTATAGGTGCCCACCGCCGAGGGAATCACGCCGGGGACCAGGGTCGCGGTAATGTTGTAAATCTGTTGGCTGCCGTTGCCGATCAATCCGAAACGGTAGTCGAGCCCTGGGGTCGTATTGCTGCCGCCGTAAGCCGCCATGCCGGTATCGCCGAGCGGCGTGCCGTTTTCTTTCAACTCATAGGCGATGAAATTGCCGCCGTTGCCGAGCCGCCTTTGGCTGCCCGACCAATACAGCCCTTGGTCTGCGCCCCAGACATAGGCCAATCCGCTCGAACACGTGATGCCGATCTGGGCGCTTTGGCTCGGGATGGCCGAAGTCGAAGCGCCGGCCGGCGCGTTGCCGAAATTGATCGCGGTCGGCGGCGAACTGATCGAGCAACTGTCCATCAGGGTCAGCGTGACGATCAGCGTCGCCGTTTTCTTGGCGTTGTTCGGCGAGTTGACGATGATCGAATCGGTATAGATGCCGCTCGGCGTATTGGCCGGCACCGCGGCGCTAAAGTACGCGAGTTGCGTACTGAGGCCTCTGGAAATGGTGTAAGGGCCGCCCAATGCATTCGCCGCGCCGGTTGCCGGATCGCCGCCCCACAGCGAGGTGTCCGGTTGGCGCACCGTATAGGAAATGTACTGACCGGTCACGGCGCTGAACAACTGCCGCGAAGTGCCGGAAAAATGGCTGCCGGGTCCGATCACGACCAAATCGGTGTCGCCGGCGTTGCCGTTGCAGGTTTCGATCAGCTCCGCGTTCTGAGTTTGCATGCCGCCGGTGCCGAAGGAAATCGGCGCGAACGTGGCCGGCGCTACCGTGATCGATGTACAGGTCAATGCGGCCTGGGCGGCGTTGCCGCAGCAGGAGCCGAGCAAAACAAGCAAATACAGATTTCGGATTGGCATCATCGTTCAAATAGGATTCCGATCGAAGCGCTTACCACGCCACGGTATAAGTGATCGTGTCCGCATACGTTCCGGGCGCCGGCATGGTGCCTTGCGCGGTCGCGGTGATCGTGACCGAGGTCACCGTCGAGGCGAAATTGTGCGGAGGCTTGCCGGCATCGGTCGTTTGCATCATGCCTAAGGCTTGCGCGGCCGCCAGGTTGTCGCCGATTTCTGTGCTGTTTTCGGTCAGGGTATAGGGAATGTAGGCGCCGGCATTCGTCATCCGGCGCGTCGTGCCGCTCCAATTGGCGCCCGCATTGACGCCGAGATAATAATTGCCGTCGCAGGAGACCGAAATGGTCGTGGTGACCGGCGATGGCGCCGCACTGCCGGTAACCGCATTGCCGAAGGTCACGGCGGCCGGCGCGCTGACCGTGCAGGCGGCGACCACGGTCAACTGCACTTGCTGCGACGCGCCGGCCGATACGAAGGCTTCGGCAGGACCGCCTGTTAACATCGGCAGCACAACGCACAAGGCGCGCTTGATCAGGGTTTTGATTGTCGAATACATGGCCGCCATTTGGCAAAAGGGGATGTTCGGCATGGCTGCCGTTTACCGCCGCCGTGCCGAAGTCCTTCAGGGTTGGGTTAGGGTGAGTCGCTTCCCGCATCGTCTGTGGGGCAGGATGATTTAACAAAAACGGGAAGCTGTTTTTGCCGGCATCCTCAATGCAATCAGCAGCGGTAAGGCTCGAAGCGGATCGACAGTCGGGCCTAGGATTGCTTTCCTTTCGCCTTAAAATTCCACGACGATGACCACGGTGTCGATGTGCGGCTTACGATCAAAAGGCGACGGTATAAGTCACCGTATCCGAATGAATGCCGGCGATCGCGGTGCTGGGAATGGCGGCGATGTTCGCGGTGATCGGATAGTTTTGCGCCGAGCCCGTGCCGGTAACGTTTGTGACTGCATTTTCAGTCGTGCCTTCGGTATAGCTTGGATCCTTGGCGTTAAGTCCGACGTCGCCTAACAGGTTGCTGCCGTTCTTGAGTTGATACCCGATCAGGCTGCTGCCGTTTTTCAAAAAATGCGAGCCGGTCAGGTAGTTTTGCCCGCCGTTGACGCCGAAGGCATAAGTTTGATCGACCGGGCAGGTGATTTGCACGGTGCCGGCATTGACGCCGGTCTGTGCGGGGTCGGATGCGGCAGAGGTGCCGAAAGATACCGCGTTCGGCGATGTAATGCTGCATGTCGCGGTGACTGTCAGGCTGTAAGTGGTGTTGCTGCCGGCTTGTCCGGCCAGCGCGTCGTGCGCGGCGACGAACAGAACGGAACTGATGGCGGTAGCGATGATTTTTTTCATGATGAGCCTCTGCTGGGTAATGATTTGCGAAAAACGAAACATGGGGTTGCCCCCAAACATTCCGTTGCTTCAATTGGCATGAATTCCATGTCGGCGAAGGCGAATTCGGCGCCGGCCGGACATTTAATTACGATCCGATCACAAAATTAGTATGAATATTTCCAAACCCTGTGCGCGGTTTGCAAAAATGAGAACGAGCTCTCAGAATTTCCGTAAGGATATAGTTTGGATTCGATATGGAATTTGTTTGGTATTACCGTGCGGGCTATGTTGACCTGGAGTTAACTCATTCAATCACAAGTTGTTTTTAAGAAATAGGCTAGCATGTTTGCTATGTTGCTAATAATATTGAAAAAAATTAATTTTTTTCTTGGCAGGCGCAGTCATTGCCGAAGAGCGGAGGCAAAAATTTAGGATGCCGCGCGACGGCAATTATTTCTGCCGATCCCGCATTTAAACGGCGCTGTAAAAATCGTTATTTGAAGGTGGGCGTTGTTCCGGAGCTCTGTACACGACAAAAAACCTAAACCATTGATTTACAAGAAGGGCAAATAAGGAGCTTGAAAGTCCATCGTTAATCGTTTTCACTCGCTTGCGACCAAACAGGAGGTGAAATGGAATTGAGCGATAGACTGAGAGTGATTCTAGCCGAGTTCGGCTACCAGGTACGGGTCCTGGAATTGTGCGATGCCGTCCAACCGGAACTGGGGACGCAATACGGTATTTTGTTGGCAGCCCCCCCCGGCGGAACGGTGCATATTAATTAAAGCTACACAGCCGTTCCGTTCCGCCCGCCGCACGGGGCGGGCACGATTTTCTGCGATAGGCTTACAGGATTAGTTGAGTATGAAATCGGTCAATTTGCCTTTGCCTTTTTGCCCCAAAAATTGGTAACTGATTTGACCATCGTTCAATTCGCAGTTGTTGTCGGCGCAATCGAACAGCATATTGGCGATGCTCAGTTTGGTTTTTTTGTCAACCTCATTGCTGGTCATATTGGTGCCGCGGGAAAAGGCAATTTTATAGCCCTTGGTCTTTGAATATTTGACCTTCCGTTTCGGAAAGGCAACCTTATCGCCTGTCGGCAGGGTCAATGTGCCTTGGGCATAGGTTACCGGCTTGCCTTTCGCATCCTGCTCCTGAGAAATGACCACATGCACCGACCAATCGCGGGTCGCATCGGTTGCGACCGGCGCGGAAACGGCGGCCTCTTTCTCCGTATAGCTGAGTTTATTTCCGCTGTCGCTGTCCTTCAGCTTGACCTTGTAAGAACCCGTTCCGGAAGCGTCCAGGGTGGAGTCGCCGGCTTGCAAGCTTTTGGCCAGCTGGTTTTGGGTATCGATAGCCGATAATGTGCCGACGCCGGAGCCTTCGCCGTTATATCCTGCAAACTGGCCTTTGAATTTGGCGCTGACCGTCACCTCGGGCTTGTCGTGCCGGGTTTTCAGCGCGCCGACGATGGAGGTATTGGCGCTGCTGTCCGGCGTGTAGCCTTCCAGGCTGTTCGGCATGATGTCGAGCTTGCCGCTTTCGTCCATCGCCACGTCGGCATCGAAGGCTTTGTTGGCGACAACCGGCATGTCGGCGGGCACGTGGCCGCTGTAGTGGCCGGTCCCGTTGAATATCGCGGCGACCCCTTCGGGCAAGTTTGCGGGCGGGCTGAAATCGTAAGCGCCTGTCGGCGTGATCAACTCGAATTGGGCGGCAATGAGATGATGGTTCGTAACGGGACCGAAGCGAAAGTGGTTGTTGTCGTCAAGCGAAGACGTCCAGTTATCCAGGTTTTTGTAGACCGATACCAGGCGATAGCCGGGTTTCGGCGTAAAAGTCAAATCGACATACGAGCCTTCGTCAAAGGAAAGCGAGCCGCTTGCCTGCAGGACCCCCGATTTTTGCGGGTTCGATGTCTCCCAGGCGATTTCTCCGCTTTTGCCCGGCGCCATGGTGATTTTCCAGGTTACGCCGGCGCCTTGCGCCGCGACCCCATAACCTAAGCTCAACCCGGCCAGCATGTACCGCATGCCCCGATTGAATTTAAGATAACGCGTTTGATTAAACATAAGGCTCTCCAAGGCTAAAACGATCAATGAGATAAAGTGGCAACTTTTCGAGCGGCCAAGTCCGCTATTTGCGGGTCGCCTTGTCGCTCGATGGTTTGTAACGCACCGACGGCCGTTCCGGTGCCTGCCCTGGCCAGCGCAAAAACGGCCCGGTAGCGTAAATTGAGGCTGGCATCGCTCAGCGCGGTGTCCAGCAATTGCGGTACGACCCGTGCGTCATAACTCCGCTGCAATGCGCTATCCGCATCGGATTGCTGCAAGGCCATGGCCAGCATGTTGGCCGCCGCGACGCGCGTGGCCGTGCCGGTTTCGGCCAGCGCCTGATTCAGCAAGGACGCGGCCGGAATATCGGTTTGCCGCATCATGGCTTCGTATAGGCGGCGCCGCACTTCGTCATTGGCTTCGGATTGCAATAAAGGGGCTAATTGACCGCCCAGGTTGCCGGTGTTCGGATGCGCCCCGGCCGCCCAGGCCGCGGAGGCGCGAATTTTAGGGTCGGCATGGTCTGCCGCGAGATCGTTTAGAAAGGCTAAAGAGCCCTTGCCCGCCTTGATCAGGGATTCGGTCGCCTCGGCTTTAAACTCGGCACTGAGCGAGGGGTCTGCCAGCGTTTGCCGAAAAAGATCGGCCGTTTCTTTGAAAGGGAATTTACCGAGGCTGGCAACGAGGTTGCGCAAGGTTTCTTCCGGCAGGGAGGGCGCGGAAAAGGCGGTCTTCAATGCGGCCAATGCCTCGGCGGTCTGTATGTCGCCTAGACGAGAGGCGATGAAACTCCTTAAGGCCGGGTCTGTCGTTTCCGCGAGCAGAGCATTGCGCAAGATCGAAACGGATTGCTTGCCGCCGAACAATACCAAGCCCGAGACGGCTCCGCGCGCAATCAACGGGTTTTCCTCGGACAGCAAGCGGCCGAGAATGTCCGGAACCTCCGGCCATCGGCTATGGCCGAGCATTTCGGCGACGATTGCCCGCATCGCCGCCGAGCCGTTTTGCAGCACGCTCAGCAAGGCCTGCTTGGCATTGTCGGTTCCCAAAACCGCCAAGCGCCAGGCATCCAATTTTCGGGTGGCGAGCGGCGCCGATTCGTCGAGAAATCGGGCGATGAGTTCCTGCTCGGAAAGGTCGGTTTGCAAAAGCTCGCTTTCTTTGTTGCGTTTGATGTGGTCGGCAAGATAACCGATAACGAGAGTGTTTATATCGGTTTGCAATGAAGAGGCATCGTCCGGATCGGACGCCGCAACCTGGGCATTGTTAAAAATGCTTTTTTGCGTATAAAACAGAAGACTAAAAAGGCATGCCGCCGCGAACAAGGCTAGGATAATGCCCTTATTGCATAAACTCATTCCGCGCATCGACATTCACCATGTTATAGATCCATCCGCCTACGGATTACCGAAATGCATCGGCCGGCATTGTAGCATTCACGCCGATCCGGCTCATTTAGCGAGGATTAAGCGCTATTTCGCATGGCAGCAAAAAAAACCGGTAGCAACGGGGAAAGGCCGAAGCCGGACGGGATATGCATCCCTTCCGTAATGTTTCAACGGACTTG
>Ga0208116_1000300_pt1 | contig 16316 bp, 15 predicted proteins | sample LakWasMeta9_HOW4_2_FD_183859 | JGI IMG/M metagenome (GOLD analysis project Ga0208116, IMG submission 183859) | Freshwater sediment methanotrophic microbial communities from Lake Washington under simulated oxygen tension - Sediment Metagenome... | ecosystem: Environmental > Aquatic > Freshwater >... | reverse complement strand
GGTCGTATTATTTGTCGGCTTAGGCGTTAGGTAAAATTAACTTCGCGAAATTCAGTTACTTCCACGCGCTAACCCATAGCGCAATAAACAAAATCAATTTTACCGTCTTCTCCTCTGAGAAAGCCCGTATGGATGAACCCTTTTGGACGGCGCACCGGCGTTTGACAGCATATCAGCAACCCGCCGCCAAACCCTGCTAAAATGGCTGCGTATCGAAGAAGATATGAGGGAAAAAACATGGCTCTCCAGCATCAAGGCGAAGATTTGCCGATCAGCGAGGAAGACTACCTGCAAGGCGAACTGGCCGGCACGATCAAGCATGAATATATCGACGGCTATATTTACGCAATGGCCGGGGCGAGTAAAAATCACGAGCGCATCGCCGGGAATATTTTCGGCGAATTACGCGCGCTGTTACGGAATACGCCTTGCGAACCCTTTGCGTCCGACCTGAAAGTCAAAACCGCGCACGCTTTTTTCTACCCCGACGTGATGGTCGTCTGCGAGGATACCAGCCGCAACGACTATTACGCCGAAACGCCGGTCCTCATCGTCGAGGTGTTGTCGCAATCGACGCGGCGGATGGACGAGACGCTCAAAAGTACCGCTTATCAGGCCATGCCGTTTTTGCGGGAATATGTGCTGATCGAGCAAGACTTTGTCGATGTGGAAGTTTGCCGCCGCAGCGAAGGTTGGGTGTCCGAACATTATTTCCTCGGCGATACCGTTATCTTCGAGTCGGTAGGATTGGCCTTGCCGGTCGAAGAAATTTATTACCGGGTCGAGAACGATGACATGAAGTCTTTCCTCGAAGAAAAAAATGCGCGGCGGTAAATCCAGACTGGGGCATGCGGCATCACGCATGATGAATATCCACGAAAATCACGAACGCAACTATCATCCAGCAAGGAGACACGAATGTCCGAACAACTGCAATATATCCGTTGGTTCAATGAACTGTCGATCGATGATGTGCCTTTGGTCGGCGGCAAGAATGCCTCGCTCGGCGAAATGTACCGCGAACTGACGCCGGAAGGCATCAGGATTCCGAACGGCTTTGCGGTGACCGCGGAAGCCTACCGCTACCTGCTCGATCATGCCAATGCCTGGGATGCTTTGCATGCAGCGCTGGACGATCTCGATCCGGGCAATGTCGCCGATCTGGCCAAACGCGCGCGCCGGGCTCGCGAAATCATCTATGGCGCGCCGTTTCCGGCCGATCTCGCGCACGAAATTCTCGCAGCTTATGCGCAGTTGAAAAAGGAATACGGCGACGACTTGAGCGTCGCGGTGCGCAGTTCCGCCACCGCCGAAGACTTGCCGAACGCCAGTTTCGCCGGGCAACAAGATACCTATCTGAACGTCAGCGGAGACCTTGCGCTGTTGGATTCGTGCAAGCGCTGCATGGCCAGCCTGTTTACCGATCGAGCGATCCATTACCGGGTCGATCAAGGCTTCGATCATTTCAAGCTGGCGCTGTCGGTCGGGGTGATGAAGATGGTCCGCTCCGACCTCTCGGCCAGCGGCGTGATGTTTACGCTCGACACCGATTCGGGCTTCAAGGATGTGGTGTTCATCACCGGCGCCTACGGCCTCGGCGAAAACGTCGTGCAGGGCGCGGTCGATCCGGACGAGTTCTATGTGCACAAGCCGACTTACGAGTTGGGCTTCCGCAGCGTACTCAGGCGCTCGCTCGGCGCGAAGAAGATCAAGATGATCTACAGCGACGGCAGCACACGCGAGTCGACGCGCAATATCGCGACCAGCGAGTACGAGCGTAACCAAAGCTGCATCAACGACCAGGACGCGCTGACGCTCGCCGGTTACGCGATCAGTATCGAAAAGCATTACAGCGCCAGGGCCGGCGTGCCGCGGCCGATGGACATCGAATGGGCGAAGGACGGCATCGACGGCCAGCTCTATATCGTGCAGGCGCGGCCGGAAACGGTCGCTTCGATGCAGAAAGGCTCGACGCTCGAACAGTTTGTGTTGAAGGGCTCTGCAGTCCCGCTGGTCACCGGCCATGCGGTCGGCGGCCGGATCGCCCAGGGCAAAGCGCGGATCATCAACAAGGTCGAGCAGTTGTCCGAATTCAAGGCCGGTGACGTGCTGGTCGCGGACATCACCACCCCGGATTGGGAGCCGGTGATGAAGATCGCTTCGGCAATCGTGACCAACCGCGGCGGCCGCACCTGTCATGCGGCGATCGTCGCCCGCGAACTCGGCGTGCCGGCCGTGGTCGGCTGCGAGAATGCGACCACCGTGCTCAAGAGCAATGCGCCGGTGACCGTGTCCTGCGCGGAAGGCGACGTCGGCAAGGTGTATCCAGGGATGCTCGACTTCGAAAAAATCACCACCGACCTGTCCGGTTTGGCGCATCCAAAGACCCACATCATGCTGAACATCGGCAATCCCGAGGCGGCCTTCAAGCACAGCTTTTTGCCGAACGACGGCGTCGGCCTGGCGCGGATGGAATTCATCATCACCGAAACCATCAAGGCGCATCCGATGGCGCTGATTCATCCCGAGAAGGTGCAGGACGAAGCCGAGAAGGCCCAACTGCAAGCGTTGACGCAGCAGTTCGACAGCGGCCGGGACTTTTTCATTCAGCGCCTGGCCGAAGGCGTCGGCACGATCGCGGCGGCGTTTTATCCGAAGCCGGTCGTAGTCCGGATGTCCGACTTCAAGACCAATGAATACGCGACGCTGCTCGGCGGCCGCTGGTTCGAATTCGACGAGGCGAACCCGATGATCGGCTTCCGCGGCGCCTCGCGCTATATCCACCCGGCCTATGCCGAAGGCTTCGCGCTCGAATGCGCGGCGATGAAGCATGTGCGCGAGGTGATGGGGCTGACCAACGTGATCCTGATGATTCCGTTCTGCCGGCGCGTCGGCGAGGCCGAGAAGGTGCTCGCATACATGGCCGAGCTGGGCCTGAAGCGCGGCGAGAACGGACTTCAAATCTATGTGATGTGCGAGATTCCGAACAACGTGATCCAGATCGACGAATTCGCCAAGCATTTCGACGGCTTCTCGATCGGCTCGAACGACCTGACACAATTGACGCTCGGCGTCGACCGCGATTCCGAAATCGTCGCAAGCGATTTCGACGAGCGCGATCCGGGGGTGAAGGAAATGATCCGCCTCGCGGTCACCGGCGCGCGCCGCAACGGCCGCCACTCGGGGCTATGCGGTCAGGCGCCTTCCGATTACCCGGAAATGGCCGAGTTTCTGGTCGAAGTCGGCATCGATTCGATGAGCCTGAATCCGGATACGGTGCTGCAAACCACGCAGCGGATCCTGGAAACCGAGAAGCGGCTGGGTAAGTAATAATTTCATCATAGACCGACCTGCCAGGTTTTAAAAACCTGGCAGGTCTTTTGCCGGAATGTTATTTCTCGCCCCATTCCTGATGGCTTTTTCCTTCTCGCCATCGGCTATTGCGCCATTCGACGAATCAACTTATCATTTAGGATGAGTTGATCGTGTCGCGCGCCCCCGTCGTTTTTTATCGTGCGGCCCGTTTTTGCTCAGCCTTCTGTGTGTTCAGAGGTCGCTAACCGTCGGGATTTGCAAGTCCGGCCCTGTCCGATCGTTTAAAATCATTACTCTACCGGGAAAAATTATGAATCAGCTAAAGCGTCATGTATTGCTTAGTATCGGCTTAACCGCGGCGTTTGCTGTTCAGGCGGAGACTAAGTGGGTCACAGTGGCAAAGTCTGATGGTTCTATCCAGTGTGAAAGCGCCGGCATCAGTCCAAAAACCATGAAAAAAGAGCTGATCGAAGCGAAAATTCCGGCCAAGCATGCGCGTTGCGGTACTAATGGTCTGCTTTATCCGGCGGTCTGCGGCGGCGAAACGGGCCGCCTGAATCTCTTCGATATTCCCGCCAAAAAACTCGGCGACGCCTCCGACTTAGGTTTTCAGCCGCTTAGCGATTGGCCGGATGCCAGCGAAGCGCCATGCGAGGAAGAGGCTGCATTTGCAGGCAATGCGGCGGAAATCTCTATCAACGGTATCGGGCCCGCGGTGGACGAAGACGCTTACCGCAGGGTGCGTAAGACCATCGGCAAAGCGGTCGCGGACAATGTGATTTCGCGCTTTATCGTTTACGGTTATGGGGTCGAAGGCGGATTTTCGGGTTGCGTGCAAGAAGGCAGATTCGTCCAGCCCAATGCTTTCAGCGACTTCATCAAAAAACTGCGGGCGATAAACGCCGATCCGAACACCACGGCCTATTCGGTTACGGCGGTTGAAAAATGTGAGACAAGTTCACCCGAAATAGATGGAGTCGAATAACCTATGACAGACAGCCCGGTTGCGGCTACTTGGGGACGAGAATCGCAACCGGCTTCGCTCCCGTCGGAAGAAGAGTTGATCCAATACGTTACAGGTCAGTCCCATAGATAGATCTCCAATTCCTCGCGGTTCGCCAGAATGATTTGCTGCGCATACGCGGGCCTCTGTAGATCATCGGGGCCGATTCTGATCGCCGAGAGATAATAATTCAGCAAGGCCGCGCGAATGCGCAATTTCAATTCGCCGTTTTCCATCGCATAATCAAATTCTATCGCCGCCCGCTGTGACTCGGTCAGGCCCGGATGCGGCGCAATCACGGCCTGGACATAAGTATTCCAGATCCGGTCTTCGTCCCGGTCTTTCATCGCCCCGCCGATAGTCTCGGCGCTGACAATGCGGGACAGCACGAAATCGCGAAATTGCCCGTGGCTTTGGCTGAAAGCCCGCACATGCCAGCGCAAACCGTCAAACACCAGGGTATGCGGACTCAAAAAATAGTCCTGGGGCAGGTGATTGCTCATCGATTGATAGCGAACCTGAATCTCCTTGCGTTGCACAATCGCCTGATTGACCGTCTGCAAGATCGTGCGGTCGATTTTTCTAAAGACCGGTTCGAGCACTTCAACCGCCGGCAGATTTTGGATCAACGGTACGATGAAGCCGTTATCCGGGCTCTGATTGACTTTCAGCACCTGCAAGAATTCGCCGGCCGTGCTGGTCATGAACGCCGGCGTAAATGCTTCTGCGATCACATAACGTTTTTTATGCTTGTCATAGCGGATGTTGCCGGGGCACATGTTCTGATAAGCCGTCAAATCCTTCGAAGCCTGTACCCGGCTGATCCCGAAATTACCCATCAACGCAGCCGTTGACACCTCGCCGCTCCAGAACACCGTCGCTTCGAGTAAGGTTAATCGTTGCTGTTGTTCACGCTTTAAATTATGTTGCATCGGCTGAGCAAAGGTGTTAATTTATATGTAAATATTATTTACATATAAATTTTGTTTTCTGTTATGCAATAGCTTAACACAGTCAATCCTTTCAGCAGGTAAAGTTATGACTAGAGATAATTCGCACAGCGTAAATCGGGATACAATAAAACAGTGGACGGCAAAGGGGTCCATATGATTGATCCAGATAAATCCTTAGCAACTCTTGTTGCAGCTGAAGCAAAGCCGCGTACATACGTTAAGTTAAAAGGCCAAATTTTCGTTGCGGATGATTTTGACGCGCCGATATTTCCAGAAGATGAATAATTGCCTTGATAACATATTGAATAGGTAGTCTTTTTTGAAATTCATTGCCCACACCGAAAACACTAAAGGTAACCCCCATTTTTTGAAAGATCATTTGCAAACCGTTGCCCGGTTAGCGAGCCTGTCTGCAGAAAAATGCAATGAAATGCTGAAAGATGCAGCCTTTTGGAGCGGGTTGTTGCACGACATCGGCAAATACCGCGATGAATTTCAGCAATATTTGAAAAAAGAACGAGAAGGCGGCAGCGATACCCATCATGCCATTTACGGTGCGGCCCTGGCTTTTAGACATGAATGGCTCGGGCCGGCTTTTGCAATTGCCGGGCATCACGCGGGTTTGCACGACCTTGATCGATTACAAGCATTGGTTTGTGATGCAAAATATAGGGCTGATGAACGCCTACCATCGATTGTAGAACGGTTCGAAAAAGAAATTTGTGCGGTTGCCAAGAAAATTGATGAGCCCGAGTTTGCTATTAACGATCCGCATCGGACAGAGTTTTACATTCGAATGCTTTTTTCAAATCTGATAGATGCGGATTTTCTAGATACCGAAGCCCATTACACAGGCAAACAACGTGACTCTTTACAACTCGATACTTCATTGGCAAAGACGCTGCTGCAATGTCTGATTGACGAAAAAATCAACAAACCCCAAACCGGTGAATTAAATAGGGTTCGTAGTCGCCTCTTTCAACAGTGCCTCGACAAAGCGGAAGCAGTGCCGGGATTCTTTTCACTGACAGTCCCTACAGGCGGCGGTAAAACACTTTCCGGTATGGCTTTCGCGCTAGCGCATGCCGCTAAGCCTAAACATCAATTAAGGCGAATTATTGTCGTTATTCCATACTTGTCCATTATCGAGCAAAACGCCGCCCAATATCGGCGTATTCTCGACCCTGAAAACCAGGGCATTGTCATCGAACATCATTCTGCCGTAAAAATAGTTGAAGATACCGATGAATCGCGCCCGCTCAAGCCGTTCGAAAAACACGCGGAAGAATACGCGGCGGAAAACTGGGATGCGCCGATTATTGTCACGACTTCCGTTCAATTCATTGAATCATTGTTTGCCTGTCGTACATCTCGTTGTCGCAAACTCCATAATATTGCCCATTCAGTGATTATTTTCGATGAAGTTCAAACCTTGCCTTCTCACCTGCTGAATCCACTGCTCAATGTATTCCGGGATTTACGCGATAACTATGGTGTGAGCATTGTATTTTCCACCGCTACACAACCCGCTTTCCGCTATCATCCACTATCGCTCATCGAAGGCTTCAAAAAAGGTGAAATTGAGGAAATCACCCAGGATACCGCCAATCATTTCGCTGCATTAAACCGTGTGAATATCCATGTGCCCAAGGCGGATGAGACTACGACTTGGGATAAACTGGCCTTGGATATGAGTGAGCGCGAACAGTCTTTGTGTATCGTCAACGTTCGCAATGATGCTTATACCTTATGGGAAAAACTGCGCAGTACTGTTTCTGAAGCTGAAAAGTCATCGGTTTTTCATTTATCTTCAGCTATGTGCGCCGAACACCGCCTTGATGTACTAGGCACAGATTGTGCCCCTCAACCGGGAACAATACGTTATCGCTTGCGGCATCAACAACCTTGCCGATTGGTTTCAACGCAATTGATTGAAGCGGGTGTTGACGTGGATTTCCCGATTGTATGGCGAGCGCTTGGCCCGCTAGACTCGATTGTACAAGCGGCTGGACGCTGCAACCGTGAAAATAATCTTCGCGATGCCGAAGGAAATCCTAAACTTGGGGAAGTCATCGTGTTTCGGCCGGAAGACAACAAATTGCCTCAGGGTATCTACAGAACGGCGACCGATCTTACCGCCTCACTACTTGCAAGCAACGACGCAGATGCTTTAGCCAGCGACCACACCTTATTTGAACGCTATTTCGATCAGCTTTATCAGCTTGTACCGGTCGATTCGGATATTCAGAACGAGAGAGGGAAATTACATTTTCGCAAAGTTGCCGACAAGGCACGGGTCATTAAAGACGAGACGCAAGCGGTCATTGTGCCTTATGGTAAAGGAATAGAACTCATTGAATCCATGCGAACGCGCACCGTAACAAATGATCGTCCCCGTTTTGATCGCACGGATATGCGCAAACTGCAACGATTCATGGTAAACCTGCATTCGCGCGATTTTCAACGATTACTTGCGCAACGTGCCATCACACCGTTATTGCCCAATCTTGCCGTCTATGTCCTTGATGGAGGCTGGTATCATCCCGAACTCGGCATTGTGATCGATCAACGTCCTTTGGAGGACTTTTTAATATGAACAAAAACCTAGTCACCATTCGCGTCTGGGGTGATTTTGCCTGTTTCACTCGTCCGGAAATGAAAGTCGAGCGTGTCAGTTACCCAGTGATGACGCCTTCCGCCGCACGCGGAGTACTCGAGGCCATTTTTTGGGAGCCGCAAATTTACTATTTGATTGATTCAATCCACATCATTCAACGTGGACGTTGGTTTTCAGTACGCCGAAATGAAGTCAGTAGCGTAATCAGCATCAGCAGTGCTAAACAATGGATGAAAAACCCAGAAAAAGTTGCTCCTATACAGGCGGGCGGCGGTGCGAAAGATGGCACTCAACGCAATATGTTGGCGTTGCAAGCGGTGGAATACCTCATCACCGCTGAAGTCCATTTGAGCGACATCGGTAAAAAGGCAAATGAGTCCATTAGAAAATATCGGGCGGAAATTGAGCGCAGGGCAACAATGGGCAAGTGCTACCACCGTCCTTATCTTGGAGTTCGTGAATTCGCCGCTGATTTTGATTGGGAGGAAGATGCTCAAGCATCGCTGGAGCGGCGAGCCAAGGAGCTTGGTAAAAACTGGCAAAACATCTGGCCTGAGGAAGATCTTGGCTTGATGCTTTATGACGTGTTCGATCATGAACAAAGGCCCCAAGGTTTTCGATGGTTGCCCGAAGAACAAACAGCCGCCAAGAAGAAAAATACACCGAAATGGGAAGGGACGCTTATTAAACCGGAAGCGACTTTCTTTCATGCAAACATTGAAAATGCCAGACTGGATTGTCATCCGCAACGTGTGCGATTGGCGCGTAATCGAACTCCGGGAGAATAACGATGTTATTGAAGTTGCTTTATGACTTTGCATTATCAAAAACAAGCGAAGATACTGATTTTGTATTAAAACCATTTGTACAGAAGCCTGTTCGCTGGGTTATTCAACTTGATAATGATGGTCAACTTATTGGAGGCGGACTCGTTGAAACCTTTGGGAAGGAAGATAAAAAGCCACAAGAGTTTTGGATTCCAAAAACAACAAGAGCAACTGGGGGAGGACAAGTTTCCGATTTTTTAGTTGATGATATTGGTGCGTTATTCAACTTGAATACACAACCAGATAAGCCGCTAAATCAACGATCCATGAATAATCTTAGTGGTAAATACCAAGATTTTTGGCGACAAATCAACGAGGCATTCACTATTACCCAATATCCGGCGTTTGCATCGTTACTTAACTTCCATAAGAAACTTCAAGACAATCCCCCGGAATTCTTGAAAATTAACTCAACAGGAACGCCTAAATGGATGATTAGAAAAGCCGACGGTAGCGAAGTGAAATTGGGTGTCGATCTCTTTACTTTTGCTGTTAATGGCGATGTACTTATTAATGATGATGATATTGTGCGTCCTTATTGGAGAAAGATTCATGCTGACGAAATAACCGAATCCATCAGGACAGCACCCAAAGGATTTTGCATTATTACGGGGAAAACCAATGCTCCAATCGCCAGAACTCATACGCCAATGGTTACCGGACTGCCCAAGCCAGCTAAAGGTACTGGAGCTGGCTTGGTTGGATTTGAAGGTGATTCTTTTTGTTCTTATGGTTTTAAACAAAGCTTAAATGCACCGGTTTCAATAGAAGCCTCTAGGTCGTATCTTGCAGCTATACAGTACCTTAGTAAGCAGCAAGATCATTGGCTTGCAATTGGTCCGGCATGGCTTTGCTTTTGGGCTGTGGAAACTGAAGAAGTTTCAAGCTATTTTGCTCGATTTCTAAAAAGGCCTGATTCAAAAACTGTCAGGGAGTTTATGGCTACTCCGTGGACAGGACTAGAACATCCGCCCAATAAACTTGAGCGCTTTATCGCTGTTACATTTTCTGCGGCGGGTCCGCGCATTGTCGTTAAAGACTGGCTTCAAATCACTGTTCAAGAAGCAGAAGAAAATTTCAAAAATTGGTTCAACGACTTAGACATTATCGCATACGGCTGGAATGATAATTCGCAAGATGAAAGAATCTCTTTATCAATCGAACATCTTGCATGCACTACTATTAGGCGAAAAACTGATGGTAGATTCGACCGAGATAAGATTAATCCAGATTTGATTAGTGCGCTTTATCGTGCAGCATTAAAAAATGAATCGCCTCCAGTTACTTTACTAAAACCAGTTCTAGATCGTTTTAAAGCCAACATCGCTAAAGATGGATTGAAGGCCTTATACGATCAAAGCCGCTTTGCCTTGATAAAACTAACACTCAATCGCCAGCTAAGAAACGAGGGAAAGACCGAAATGCAACCACACACTTTTGAAACTAACGATCCTGCTTATAATTGCGGGCGACTGCTAGCAGTCTTTGACTCGCTCCAGCGTTCAGCACATGGAAAAAACTTTGACGGAGCAACTGTTGCTGAGCGCTATTTCGGTTCTGCCTCAACCACTCCAAATACGGCATTTTCATTGCTCTGGCGGCTGCATCAACATCATTTAAAAAAACTTCGCCAGCAAGGTGAGAAAGGCCAACGAGCAGCCGCAAAGATTAAAAACTCAATCATTGAAATTGCCGAATTGTTTGAGCCGATTGTTCCTGGTTTACCACCGCAATTTCCGAGATATTTTACATTGGTTGAACAAGGCCGTTTCGCATTGGGTTTTTACCAACAAATGGCGGCACGAAAAGCAGCAATCGATGAATATAGGAAAAAGCAAAAAGCAGGCGAACTCAGCCAGGAAGACATAGATGACGAATTAGAGCTTGCCGATAACATACCTCAAACTGACAATGGAGATAGCAAATGAGCCAAAATGCACTAACCAATCGCCACGATTTCTTGATTTTATTCGAGGTTACCAACGGCAACCCAAACGGCGATCCAGATGCAGGAAATATACCGCGACTTGATCCAAACACGAATCGTGGGCTTGTTTCTGACGTATGCTTAAAACGCAAAGTTAGAAATTATATTGAGATTTTCGCACCTGAACGACTTTCTGATGAAAATAACAATTTCAATATTCTTATCAAGCAAGGCGCTGTGATCGAGACCGAGCAGAAGAAAGGTGAATTGGCGGCTAAAGAACAACAAAAAGACAAAGAAAAACAAGCAGAAGCCGCAATGAAATGGCTATGCCGAGAATTTTATGACATCCGGACGTTTGGAGGCGTACTGTCTACGGGAGATGACGTTATGAAAGGGTCCGCTTTCGGGCAAGTTCGGGGCCCTGTCCAATTTACGTTCGGGCAGTCTTTTCACCCAATTACCCCATTGGAAATCACTATTACGCGTTGTGCGGTGACTAAGGAAGCAGATAAAGCCAAGGAGCGGACTATGGGCAACAAACATATCGTACCGTATGCCCTTTATGCGGCAAAAGGCTACGTCTCGCCAGCTTTCGCCGAGCGCACTGGCTTTACCCAAGATGATCTGGAACTGCTCTTCGAAGCCTTGCTGACTATGTTCGAACATGACCGTTCTGCGGCGCGTGGTGAGATGGTAGTGCGTGGGCTTTATGACTTCGAGCATGTTGGAACGCAACATGAAAACAACGCCGAGCAAAATAGGCGCGAATCGCGCTTGGGTTGTGCTCATGCGCATAAGCTTTTTGAAGGCATTAAAGTTGACTTAATAGACGATGCAAAATCCAAAGGTTTTCCTGAGTCGTTTGCTGATTACCAAGTAAATTGTGAATGGACAAAGGAAAATCTCCCGAAAGGTGTACAGTTGCATAAAAGGCATATTGGTGAAAGTATAATCGGGTAGTATGTGGCACAAATATCCCGGATTCCGTAAACTCCATCCGGTCTACTTGTTGTTTAATTGGCGGCGAGACATAAAAAACAGCTACAATCTAGCTAAATAATTAGCTAAGGCTCAACCCATGAAACAAACCATCAACATCCACGAAGCCAAAACCCGGCTGTCTCAATTGGTTCAGCAGGTTGAAGACGGCGATGAAATCATCATTGCGCGGGCGAATAAGCCTGTCGCGCGCCTGATCGCCTATCAGCAAAAGCCGGTCAAGCGCCGCTTGGGAGAGGCGAAGGGAATGGTGGAAATCATGCCGGATTTCGATCAATTGCCGGGCGATTTCATGGAACATTTTGAATGAAAGTATTGCTCGACACCTGCGCTTTTCTTTGGCTGGTGACCGACGATCCGCAAGCGTCGCCATTAGCCAAGGAAATCTTCCTGAATGAAGATAATGAATTATTACTCAGTGCCGTGACCGGGTTTGAAATCGCCGTCAAATACAGTCTGGATAAATTACGTTTGACCGAACCGCCAATGGAATTCGTGATTCATCGTATTCAGGCGAATGCGTTAACCGAATTGCCGGTATCCATGGTTCATGCGTTGGCTTTACAAAATCTGCCCATGCATCACAAAGACCCTTTTGATAGATTGCTCGTAGCCCAGGCGTCAGTTGAACAGATTCCTTTGCTCAGCGCCGATCAGCAGCTTTCCGCTTATCCGATAGAACGGCTGTGGTAATGATAGTTTGACTTAGCAGGTGTACGCTTGCATAAACGGCATAACATTTGAGGCAGTTATGAACTGGAAAAACCGCATCATCGTCGATCCCGACGTTCTCGTCGGAAAGTCCATCATCAAAGGGACACGCATTTCGGTTGAGCTGATTCTTGACAGGGTGGCGGACGGCTGGACGACCGAAGATATTTTGTCTGCTTATCCGCACCTCAGCCGCGATGACGTTTTGGTCGCGCTCTCGTTTGCCGCTGAATTATTTCGAGAGGAAAAGTCTATCGCTGCCGGTAAAGTCGCGGTATGAGCGTTCGTCTGTTATTCAATGAAAGCCTTAGCCGGCCGTTGTTGCGGGAGATCGGCGATGAATCCGCCTGAGTCGATTCCCATTTCCGCGCTAAACCAGTATGCCTATTGCCCGAGGCGCTGTTATTTGATCCACGCGGAAGGCGAGTTTACCGACAATGTGCACACCGAGAGCGGCAGCCGCGAGCATGAACGCGTCGATCAACTGGCGCACGAAATCAAAGCCGGCGTACGCGTGGAGTTTGCGTTGCCGGTGTGGTCGGAGCGTTTGGGGTTGAGCGGCCGCTGCGATGTGGTCGAGTTTCATCCCGACGGCAGTATCTTTCCGGTCGAATACAAACACGGCAAACGCAAGCAATGGCTGAATGACGACCTGCAACTGGCCGCGCAGGCGATGTGCCTGGAAGAAATGATGAACGTATCGGTTCCGGCCGGGGCCGTTTATCATACCCAATCGCGGCGAAGACGGGAACTGGCTATCGATCAACAATTGCGCGCCGAAGTGGCTGCGACCGTCGAGGCGATCAGAAAGATGCTCGACCAACAGCAGTGCCCACCCCCGATAAACGACATCAAGCGCTGCCCGCAATGCTCGTTGAATGAACTCTGCAATCCCGATCTGATCAACGGCAAAATTCGTCTGCGTGAATTGTCGGGACAGTTGTTTGATGTGGAATCGGAGCCGGAGAACCTATGAAGCAGCTTCTGAATACCTTATACGTCACCTTGCCGGACGCTTACTTGCGGCTGGAAGGCGAAACGGTGTGCGTGATGATCGAAAAAGAAAAGCGCTTGCAGGTGCCGTTGCATCATTTGAGCGCCTTCGTGCTGTTTGACCACGTGATGCTCAGCCCGGCCCTGCTGGGTCGCTGCGCTGCCGATGGCCGCAGCATCGTCTGGCTCAATCGTTCGGGCCGGTTTCAGGCCAGGATGGAAGGCCCGGTCAACGGCAATATCCTTTTGCGTCAGGCGCAATTCAGGGCAGGGGATGATGAGCGGCAGATTTTGCGTCTCGCCCAGCGCTTCATCGCCGGGAAAATCCGCAACAGCCGGCAAGTGCTGATGCGCGGCGCTCGCGACAGCAAGGACGATCAGGAAAAGGCGGCTCTCGTGCAAGCGGCGCGGTCGTTGGCGAATAACCTGAAGAAGTTGGCGCATGCGCAAAATCCAGATGAAGCCCGTGGCCTGGAGGGCGATGCCGCGCGCATCTATTTTGCCGCCTTGTCCCTTGTGATCCGGCCGTCGGCAAGATCGACCTTCGCCTTCACGACCCGCAACCGTCGGCCGCCCAGAGATTGTTTCAATGCGCTGATTTCGTTTTTGTATGCGCTGACGCTGGGCGATTGCCGCTCGGCGTTGGAAACTGTCGGGCTCGATCCGCAGCTCGGTTTTTTGCATGCGGTCAGGCCGGGCAGGGAATCTCTGGCGTTGGATCTTTTGGAGGAGTTTCGCGCGCCACTATGCGACCGATTGGCGCTTACACTCATCAACCGCGAACAAATCAAGGACAAGGATTTCGACAAACGCGACGGCGGCAGCGTATTGCTGAACGATAACGGCCGCAAGACCGTGATCGCGGCTTATCAGGCGCGCAAGCAGGAAGAACTTATCCACCCGGTTTTGGGTCAATCGGTTTCGATCGGGCTGATTCCGCAGATTCAGGCGCGGCTGCTGGCGCGCTACCTGCGCGGCGATGTCGAAGACTATGTGCCTTATCTGCAACAATAGCCATGATGATTCTGATCACTTATGACGTTTCGACCGAAACCAGCGCCGGCCGCAAGCGTTTGCGGCGCGTTGCGAAAGTCTGCTTGAATTACGGGCAACGGGTGCAGAAATCGGTGTTCGAATGCCAGGTCAATACGATGGAAATGGCGCGACTGAAGGAGCAGTTGTTGCAGGAGATCGACGAAAGCGAGGACAGTTTGAGAATTTACCGTATCATCGAGCCGATAGAAAAAAACCGAGAGCAATTCGGTAACAACCGGGCGATCGATTTTGAAGGGGCTTTGATCGTATAAATCCGCGAACCGAGAGTGATGGCCAAAACCGGGCGGGTTCGCGGAAGAGTTAAATGCGTGAAATATCAGTATTATTTGAGTTATTGAAGGTAACAAACAATGAAGGGATTGAAGCCACTTGGATTATTCGCGTTACAACGGAAGAATCGCTATAATCGTCAATGCCTTGCAATAAGGCAGTATCTCCCGGCCTCACCGCCGGGAGCGGATTGAAACACTTTGAACAGCGTACAACCAACCAGGCGACGAAGTATCTCCCGGCCTCACCGCCGGGAGCGGATTGAAACCTAATTGAATCGTAGTTAGCAGAACCGCTAATAAGTATCTCCCGGCCTCACCGCCGGGAGCGGATTGAAACACAAAAATAACTGAATCGGATATAGCGGCGCTAGGGGGTATCTCCCGGCCTCACCGCCGGGAGCGGATTGAAACGACAAGAAACGCGGGTTCGTTGACGGTCGAGAAAAAGTATCTCCCGGCCTCACCGCCGGGAGCGGATTGAAACCAACGGATCGACCACTGTTGGTGCAACTATACAAGTATCTCCCGGCCTCACCGCCGGGAGCGGATTGAAACCTCAGGCTCATGGGGCAACGCTGGCGGCAGCTATGGTATCTCCCGGCCTCACCGCCGGGAGCGGATTGAAACATTGCAAGCGGCGATGTAGACCCGCTCGACCTGTAGTATCTCCCGGCCTCACCGCCGGGAGCGGATTGAAACACTGATAAGCCTAACGTAGCAGATCCAACGACTTGGGTATCTCCCGGCCTCACCGCCGGGAGCGGATTGAAACCTTCGAGCGGCAGCGACATGATCAGGCTAGCGGCGGTATCTCCCGGCCTCACCGCCGGGAGCGGATTGAAACACTTCAGCAACCGGCGCTTGTTCTTCACCTTCGTGTATCTCCCGGCCTCACCGCCGGGAGCGGATTGAAACATCCTTTCCTTGGTTAAAAAATTCACGCCTTCTTGTATCTCCCGGCCTCACCGCCGGGAGCGGATTGAAACATTGATCGCCGCATTCGTCGCCTTGGCCGTCAACGTATCTCCCGGCCTCACCGCCGGGAGCGGATTGAAACTTATAGGCCATTGAATATAAGGTCAGTATGCAGGAGTATCTCCCGGCCTCACCGCCGGGAGCGGATTGAAACAATGCCTCTTGATGTCCTGATGTCTACGATCAAATGGGTATCTCCCGGCCTCACCGCCGGGAGCGGATTGAAACACTGATCCTGTAAAAGTAAACATCATGCAGGCTGTGTATCTCCCGGCCTCACCGCCGGGAGCGGATTGAAACCTACGGCAGAACAGGTTTACGCCATTGATCCTGAGTATCTCCCGGCCTCACCGCCGGGAGCGGATTGAAACGCGTCGCCGCCGTCTGCGCCATTCCAAATCGTTCGGTATCTCCCGGCCTCACCGCCGGGAGCGGATTGAAACTTTCACCAATACACCCTTGCTTTCGTACTCCAAAAAGTATCTCCCGGCCTCACCGCCGGGAGCGGATTGAAACATAATGCTTCTTATGCTGAGCATATGGCCCAACAGTATCTCCCGGCCTCACCGCCGGGAGCGGATTGAAACATGATACGGCCATCGATGGGCGACTCATACCCGCGTATCTCCCGGCCTCACCGCCGGGAGCGGATTGAAACTAAGAAA
>Ga0208116_1000298_pt1 | contig 16358 bp, 19 predicted proteins | sample LakWasMeta9_HOW4_2_FD_183859 | JGI IMG/M metagenome (GOLD analysis project Ga0208116, IMG submission 183859) | Freshwater sediment methanotrophic microbial communities from Lake Washington under simulated oxygen tension - Sediment Metagenome... | ecosystem: Environmental > Aquatic > Freshwater >... | reverse complement strand
TGAAGGCGAAAAAACATTCCCGCTGATTCCGGCATGCGAGCATTTTGCCGGCAGTGAAAAACTGATTCTAAAGGCATTGTCGCTGCAGGATACGATAGGCCCGGTGTTTGACATTACCTGCGACTGTGAAGATGGCGCTGCATCAGGACAGGAACGCGAACACGCAGAAATGATCGTGCGCGTACTGAATTCCGAAGCCAACAAGCACCGCATGGCTGGCGCACGCATCCATGACCATACCCACCCGGCATGGAAACAGGATATCGACATTCTGGTTGGCGGCGCCGGCAAGGTGTTGAGCTACATCACCATTCCCAAATGCACCGACATCGGCCAGGCCAGGGAAATGATTGCCTATATCCAGAAAATGGCTACCTTTTATGGCATCGGCCGAGAAATCCCGGTGCATATCCTGATTGAAACCCATGGCGCTTTAAGGCAGGTGCATGAAATCGCCAGCCTGCCCTGGCTGCAAGTGCTGGATTTTGGCCTGATGGATTTTGTAAGTGCGCATCATGGCGCGATTCCTGCCGGTGCAATGCGCAGCCCCGGACAGTTCGAGCATCGCCTGCTGGCACGTGCCAAGGCCGAAGTGGTCGCTGCCGCATTGGCCAATGGCGTGATTCCAGCCCATAACGTAACGCTTGACCTCAAAAACGCGGAAACGACACGCAGCGATGCCAGCCGCGCCCGCAATGAATTTGGCTTTTTACGCATGTGGAGCATTTACCCCACCCAGATTCAGGCCATTGTCGACGCCATGAAACCGAATTACGACGAAGTGAACGACGCCGCCAATATCCTGCTTGCCGCACAGCAGGCAGACTGGGGGCCAATTCAGTACGCAGGCGAACTGCATGACCGCGCAACCTATCGTTATTTCTGGGAGATTCTGCAAAAAGCAAAACTCACCGGCGTTGCCATTCCAGAACAAGCCAACTCTTCATTCTTTAGCTAACTATTTTAACTAAATCATCATGACAAAACTGACCTCCGCAGGCGCACGCTTCCGTGCTGCTTTAGCTACTGAAAAGCCGCTGCAAATCATCGGCGCTATCAATGCCTACCACGCCTTGCTGGCAACCCAGACCGGCTACAAAGCCCTGTACCTGTCCGGCGGCGGCGTAGCGGCAGGCTCGCTGGGCATGCCGGACTTAGGCATCTCCACACTTGAAGATGTGCTGGTGGATGTGCGCCGAATTACCGATATCACCGAGACGCCGCTGCTGGTCGACATCGACACCGGCTTTGGCGGCGCTTTCAACATCGCACGCAGTATCAAAAGCATTATCAAGGCAGGCGCCGCAGCCGTACATATTGAAGACCAGGTGCAAGCCAAGCGCTGCGGCCACCGCCCCAACAAAGCGATTGTGAGCCAGGCGGAAATGGTAGACCGCATCAAAGCCGCGGTGGACGCCAAGACCGACCCGGATTTCGTCATCATGGCACGCACCGATGCGCTGGCGGTTGAAGGTCTGCAATCCGCGATTGACCGTGCCTGTGCCTGTGTCGAGGCTGGCGCCGACATGATATTCCCGGAAGCGATCACTGAGCTTGGCATGTACAAGCAGTTTGCAGAAGCAGTGAAAGTGCCGATTCTGGCCAACATCACTGAATTTGGCGCCACCCCGTTATTCACCGTGAATGCATTGCGCAGTGTAGACGTAAGCATGGTGCTTTACCCGCTGTCGGCTTTCCGCGCCATGAACCAGGCAGCGCTCAAGGTGTATGAAGCCGTGCGCAATGACGGCACGCAGGCCAATGTGGTCAACCTGATGCAAACACGCGCAGAGTTATATGAGCATCTCGGCTACCACGACTATGAACAGAAACTGGATGCACTTTTCAAGGGAGAAAAATAGTATGACAGCCAACATCCCATCCACTGATGCCCCCAAAAAGAAAAAAGGCGTAGCGCTGGCAGGCGTCGCTGCCGGCACCACTGCGATCTGCACCGTAGGCCACACCGGTAACGACCTGCATTATCGCGGTTACGACATCATCGAACTGGCCAGATACGCCACATTTGAAGAAGTGGCTTACCTGCTGATCCACGGTGAACTGCCCAATCAGGCACAGCTTGCAGCCTATCATCAGAAACTGAAAAAGCTGCGCGGCATCCCGCAGGCACTGAAAACCGTGCTGGAGCAGATTCCGGCCAACGCACACCCGATGGACGTGATGCGCACCGGCTGTTCGATGCTGGGCACGCTGGAGCCGGAAGCCGCCGACCGCAACACCGAGGCGGCAAAAGACCTGGGTGACCGGCTGATCTCATGCTTTAGCTCCATATTGCTGTACTGGTATCACTACAGCCACAACAACAAACGCATCGATGTAGAAAGTGACGAAGATTCAATCGCCGCACACTTTCTGCATCTGCTGCATGGCAAAAAACCGTCAACCCTGCATGTCCAGGCGATGAACACCTCGCTGGTACTCTATGCCGAGCATGAGTTTAATGCCTCAACCTTTACCGCGCGCGTGGTGGCGGGTACTTTATCCGATTTGTACTCATGCATCACAGGCGCCATTGGCGCTTTGCGCGGCCCCAAACACGGTGGCGCCAATGAGGCGGCCATGGAAATCATCGAGCGCTACAAAAATGCCGACGAAGCCGAAGCCGACATCATGCAGCGCATGGCACGCAAGGAAATCATCATCGGTTTCGGGCATCCGGTATACACCATTGCCGACCCGCGGAACGAATCGATTAAAGCCGTGAGCCGCAAGCTGTGCGAAGACAACGGCAACATGACCTTGTTTGATATTTCAGACCGCATTGAAACCACCATGTGGCGCGAGAAAAAAATGTTCCCCAACCTGGACTGGTACAGCGCGTCCAGCTATCACATGATGGGCATCCCTACCGGCATGTTCACGCCGATTTTCGTGATCTCGCGCACCACAGGCTGGGTTGCGCATGCCATTGAGCAGCGCATCGATAACAAGATCATTCGCCCGAATGCGGAATACACGGGGCCGGAAAATCGTCCGTATGTGCCGCTGAACCAGCGTTAAAAATTGACGCTGTCATTGCGAGGGCTTTAGCCCGTGGCAATCCGGAGCGACTTTAAAAACCTCATCAGCCGCAGATAAGCACAGATGAACACAGATTTAAACCCAATACAAAACCAAATTTTGTTTCGAATTTATCTGTGTGAATCTGTGTTCATCTGTGGCTAATTAAAAATTTTTTAAATCTAAAGAGCTAAACCATGTCATCTCATATTTCCAATGTCCGCCCCGCCCCAGATCAAGTCATTGTCGACATCGCCAACTATGTCGCCGATTATGAAATCAAAAGCGATGAAGCCTTTGACACCGCCCGCAACTGCCTGATGGATACCCTGGGCTGCGGCTTTGAAGCGCTGGACTACCCTGCCTGCACCAAGTTATTAGGCCCGGTGATTGCCGGCACTGTGGTGCCGAATGGTGCAAAAGTGCCTGGCACATCCTATCAACTGGATCCGATTCTGGCCGCATTCAACATCGGCACCATGATCCGCTGGCTGGACTTCAACGATACCTGGCTGGCAGCTGAATGGGGCCACCCATCTGACAATCTGGGCGGCATTCTGGCCGTGGCTGACTACATGTCACGCAAAAACATCGCTGAAGGCAAAGCGCCGCTCACCGTTAAAGACGTACTCACCGCCATGATCAAAGCCCACGAGATCCAAGGTGTGCTGGCGCTGGAAAACAGCTTCAACCGCGTAGGCCTGGACCACGTGATTCTGGTGAAAATCGCCTCGACCGCAGTGGTGACCAAGCTCTTGGGCGGCAATAAGGAAGACATCATCAACGCCGTTTCCAACGCGTTTGTGGATGGCCAGAGCCTGCGTACCTATCGCCACAGCCCCAATACCGGCTCACGCAAATCCTGGGCGGCGGGCGATGCCACCTCACGCGCGGTGCGTCTGGCATGGATGACCATGCAAGGCGAAATGGGCTACCCATCAGCACTCACGGCCAAGACCTGGGGTTTCTACGACGTGCTGTTCAAAGGCAATGCGTTCAAGTTCCAGCGCGCTTATGGCTCATATGTGATGGAACAGGTGCTGTTCAAGATTTCGTTCCCGGCAGAGTTCCACGCACAGACCGCGGTTGAATGCGCGCTGCAGCTCAACAAACAGATTGGCAGCCGCTTGCAGACCATGGAACAGATTGCCGCGATTGACAAGATCGTCATCACCACGCATGAATCCGCAATCCGCATCATCGACAAAACCGGCCCGCTCGACAACCCGGCAGACCGCGACCACTGCATTCAATACATGGCAGCCATCGGTTTGTTAAAAGGCAACCTCACCGCGCAGGACTACGAAGATACAGTGGCAGCCGACCCGCGTATCGACGCAATCCGCGACAAAATGGTGTGTGTGGAAAAAGCGGAATATACCCGTGATTACCTGGACCCTGAAAAACGCTCGATTGCCAACGCGGTGCAGGTGTTCTTCAAAGACGGCACACAATCAGAAAACATCGCTGTGGAATACCCGATCGGCCATAGGCGCCGCCGCGGTGAAGGGATCCCCGAACTGGTGAAAAAATTCAAAATCAACCTGGCGCGCCGTTTTGATCCAACAAGACAAGCGGGCATCCTGGCCTTGTGCTTAGAGCAAAAAGCGCTGGAAGCCATGCCGGTGAATGAGTTTGTAGATATGCTGGCAGTCTGAGGGTGCTATTATTAAATTTAGGCTTTAGAACAACGAGTCGACAACATTCTCTGGTACGTCATTCCCGCCTGCGCGGGAATGACGAAATTAAGAAGGTGTTATAAAACTTTTACCATTGAATCAATTTATAAAAGTTGCCTTTAAGGTAAAATAGCGGATTATTGTTTGCTGTTTGAAAGACCCCGCTATGTCGCTGACTACCCTTAACGCACTATCGCCACTTGATGGGCGCTACCAATCAAAACTGGATGCATTACGTCCATACTTCAGTGAATATGCACTGATCAAACACCGCGCATGGGTGGAAGTTGAGTGGCTGAAAGCACTGGCTGAGGCCAAAGACCTTGCAGAAATTGCTGCATTCAGTCCGGAAACCATCCAGGAACTTGATGCGGCCATCACCAACTTCAGCGAAGATGACGCTTCACAGGTAAAAGCGATTGAAGCGCGTACCAACCACGACGTAAAAGCACTTGAATACTGGCTTAAGGAAAAGTTCGACGGCAACCCTGAAATCAAAAAAGCCAGTGAGTTCATCCACTTTGCCTGCACGTCAGAAGACATCAACAACCTGTCACACGGCCTGATGCTGAAAACCGCACGTGACAGCGTGATGCTGCCGTTCCTGAACAACCTGATTTCACGCATGAGCGAACTGGCAAAAGAACTTGCAGACCAGCCCATGCTGTCACGCACGCACGGTCAGACCGCCTCGCCGACTACAATGGGCAAAGAGCTGGCTAACGTGGTTTACCGCCTGCAACGCCAGCAGAAACAGCTGGCCGGCAACGAAATCCTCGGCAAGATCAACGGCGCAGTGGGTAACTTCAATGCGCACCTGTCTGCCTACCCGCATTTTGACTGGGAAAGCTTCGCCAAGCGTTTTGTTGAATCACTAGGCCTGACTTACAACCCGATGACCATCCAGATCGAACCGCACGATTACATGGCTGAACTGTACGATACGCTGGCACGCATCAACACCATCCTCATCGACATCAACCGCGACATCTGGGGCTATATCTCAGTCGGCTACTTCAAGCAGAAAGTAAAAGCAGGCGAAATCGGCTCATCCACCATGCCGCACAAAGTGAATCCGATCGACTTCGAGAACTCCGAAGGCAACCTGGGCATGGCCAATGCAGTGTTGCGCCACATGGCGGAAAAACTGCCGATCTCACGCTGGCAGCGCGACCTGACCGATTCGACCGTACTGCGCAATATGGGTGTGGCTTTTGGCTACACGCTGCTGGGCTATGATTCATGCCTGCGCGGCCTGAACAAGCTTGAAGTCAACCCGGCGCGCCTGGCAGAAGACCTGGATAACAGCTGGGAAGTACTGGCAGAACCAATCCAGACCGTAATGCGCCGTTATGGCATTGAGAACCCGTACGAACAGCTGAAAGAACTCACACGCGGCAAAGGCGGCATCAATAAAGCCTCGCTGCATGCATTCATCAGCGGCCTGAACATTCCGGCGGATGCAAAACAATATCTCCTGGCATTGTCACCGGCGACTTACATCGGCAAGGCAACCGAACTGGTCAATAGAATCTAAAATAACTGATGGAAGCATCGAACGCATTCATGCTTCCATCGGCTTACTTCAGGAATGTTAGTTCGGTCAATGTGTTATATACTCGCTGCTTCAAATAATGACTGGTAGCAACGACATGGGCGCTGATAAAAGTAATCCTAGATTGGCTGTGCTGATTGATGCGGATAACACGTTTAACGTCATTCCGATTATTGATGAGTTGTTTGAAGAAATATCAAAGTTCGGAGATGCCAGCGTCAGGCGTATTTATGGCGACTGGACACAGCAGCAGTTAAGCAGATGGAAAGAAATACTGCCTAAACACGCAATCCAGCCCATGCAGCAATACGCCAATACGAAAGGCAAGAATGCTACCGATAGCGCACTGATCATTGACGCTATGGATTTACTCTACACGGCACCCCTAGATGGCTTTTGCATCGTTTCAAGTGACAGCGATTTCACTAGACTTGCTATCCGCTTCCGTGAATCAGGAAAGCTGGTATATGGTTTCGGAGAGCAAAAAACTCCCGAATCCTTAAGGGCTGCTTGCAATCAATTTATATATATAGAAATATTGTCTCAGAACAAATTGTCAGATGCTGCTTCAGCTAACATTGAAGAACCTGACATCAGGTTAGACAAACCCAAACCTGCGCCAGAAACAAAAACTGCAAACACTGCGAATGGTGAAACTACCCTACTGGCGCCTGTGGTTAAAAAAACCTCAAAACAACTGGCAATGGACACGAAACTGGTTTCATTAATCAGGTCAGCTATTGAATCACTATCAGATGACGAGGGATACGCAAACACCGGTGAGATCAAAAAGCACATTGTTAAAAATTACTCAGCTTTTGATTCACGTAACTATGGTTACGCAAAGTTCAGTGACCTCATCGACACAATAGGGCTGTTTGAGCTGGACGCTAAAAAGCAACGCATTAAGGATAAAAGAAAGAAATGAACGAAATACTCGTGCTGTATTACTCACAGGGCGGTGCCGTGCGCAACATGGCACAACTGATTGCACGCGGCATTGAAAGCGTGGCGGGCGCCAAAGCACGCATCCGCACCGTGCCCAAGGTCTCCGCCAATTGCGAAGCAACGGAGTCGGACATTCCGGCCAGCGGCGATCCTTATGCAGAACTGCATGACCTTGAAGAATGCATCGGTGTCGTACTCGGCAGCCCTACCCGTTTCGGCAACATGGCGGCGCCCATGAAATATTTCCTGGACGGCACGACTTCACTATGGCTGAAAGGTGCGCTCATCGGCAAGCCTGCCGCAGTGTTTACCTCAACCGGCTCCATGCACGGCGGCAATGAAACCACGCTGCTCACCATGATGCTGCCGTTGATGCATCACGGCATGGTGATCGTCGGCTTGCCCTATTCAGAGCCGGCTTTATCGGGAACCGCGACCGGCGGCACGCCTTACGGCGCCAGCCACATCGGCGGCGCAATGGACGACAGGCCGATCAGCGAAGATGAAAAGCAGCTATGCCTGGCGCTTGGCAAGCGCATGGCCGAAACCGCCCTGAAACTGGCGGCATGAGTCCGTGATGAATCTAAACCAGGAAGCCAGGAAATTTCTCCGCACCACCCGCAGCGGCATATTATCGACACATTCCGTACGCGCCGAGGGCTACCCTTTCGGCTCCGTTGCGCCGTTTGTCCTGGATCACGACTGCCAGCCGATCATACTGATCAGCAATATCGCCGAACACACCAAAAACATTACGGCCAATCCGAAAGTCTCATTGCTGGTATTTGCCGGGGCTGAAGATTTGCAGGCGAACGCCAGGCTGACGCTGCTGGGTGAGGCGGTCAAGATATTCAAGGATGCGGACGCTGATCTGCGTACGCGTTATTTGCGTTACCTGCCGCAGGCGGCCAGTTATTTTGATATGCATGATTTCTCGTTTTACCGCATTCACATCCATCAGGCACGCTACATAGGCGGCTTTGGAAAAATGTCGTGGCTTTCCGGCAACGAGCTGTTCGACAGCATCACCAGTGTTGAATCAATGCTGGCAAAACAGGAAACCGCAATCATCGAGCATATGAATGCAGACCATGCTGACAGCCTGCTCAGTTATTGCAAACACTTTCACCAGCTTGATGCGACGCATGCGCAGATGCTAGGCATAGACTGTGATGGCTTTGATGTAAACGCCAGTGTCGGCGATATTTCCACCGTGTTACGTTTTGATTTTGAACAGCCAGTTTACGATGCCCAAGCAGCCAGGGCTGCGCTGGTAGCTATGGCGAAGGCTGCAAAGCCATGAAAGAAAAATTGCAGCTGGGCGCATCAATCAGCCTCATCGGCCTGATTCTGCTGGCACTGGCATGGGAGACCGTACTGGCGCCGTTAAAACCAGGCGGTTCTTTGCTGATGCTAAAAACCGTACCGTTATTGCTGCCGTTATTCGGCATACTGCGCGGCAAGCGCTACACCTACCAGTGGTCCAGCATGTTCATACTGCTGTACTTTACCGAAGGCGTGGTTCGCGCTTGGTCAGACACCGGATTGTCGGCACAGCTTGCAGTGGCGGAAATCATCTTGTCAGTCACGTTTTTCAGCTGTGCGATATTTTATGCACGCCTTACCCGCAGATAAATTTATCGCCGCCCTCAAGTTTTTATTAGCGGCGCCGCGCCAAACCAGTGCTTCTTCCTCTATAATTTAACCATGAAAATTCTCTTAGTAGGTCACGTATGAACATACTGCTTTCCAATGACGACGGGTATTTCGCCCCGGGTCTGAATATTTTGGCAGAACACATTGGCAAATTTGCAGACATTACCGTGGTAGCGCCGGAAAGAAACCGCAGCGGCGCCAGCAACTCACTCACGCTAGATCGGCCGCTCAGCGTTAAAAAAGCCGCCAATGGCTTCTTTTACGTCAACGGCACCCCGACAGACTGTGTACACATTGCACTCACAGGCTTGATGGAAACACTGCCGGATATGGTGATCAGCGGCATTAACGATGGCGCGAACATGGGTGATGACACGATTTACTCGGGCACAGTTGCCGCCGCCATGGAGGGCTACCTGCTGGGCATACCATCCATTGCCATTTCCATGTCACAGCACAACTCCACGCACTTCGAAACCGCAGCACGCATTGCGGTAGAACTCGTGCTGCACTACCAGAAAAACGGTTTCCAGTCCCCAACCTTACTGAATGTGAACGTGCCAGATCTGCCGTACGACGCACTACAAGGCCGCGTTATCACGCGCCTTGGCAAACGCCACAAAGCCGAACCGGTCATCCAGCTCAAAACACCGCGCAATGAAACCGTTTACTGGGTTGGCCCTGCCGGCCAGCCGAACGATGGCGGTGAAGGTACGGATTTCCACGCCGTGGCCAACAACAAGGTATCCATTTCCCCAATTCAGGTAGACTTGACCAACCACTCACAACTCAATGACATTAAAGACTGGCTCAAAAACTAATGGGCAGTTCTATAAACTAGGCAATTCTCAAAGTGGCACTCATAAAATCATCACAAACCGGTATCGGCATGACATCACAGCGCACTCGCGATCGTATGCTATCGCGCTTGCGTGATCAGGGTATCAAAGATGAAATCGTACTGTCTGCAATCGGCAACACACCGCGTCATATATTTGTAGATGAGGCGCTGTCGATTCGCGCTTATGAAGATGTTTCATTGCCTATCGGCTTTGGCCAGACCATTTCGCAGCCTTACATTGTAGCGCGCATGTCTGAGCTGCTTCGCAACGGCCAGCCAATGCAAAAAGTGCTGGAAATCGGCACGGGCTGCGGCTACCAGACAGCGGTATTATCAAAGCTGGCGAAGGAAGTCTACTCTGTAGAACGGATTCGCCCGCTGGTGATGAAAGCGCGTGGCCACCTGCGCGAACTCAAATGCATCAACGTAAAGCTGGCGCACGCAGACGGCAACATAGGCTTGAGCCAGATAGCCCCTTTTGACGCCATTCTTGTCACAGCGGCAGCAAGCCATATCCCGCAGGACCTGCTGGATCAGCTTGCAGTGCATGGCCGCCTGGTGATTCCTGTGGGCACCGATGACCAGGTTTTATACCTGGTTGAACGGATATCGCAGACCGAATACCGCCAGACAAAACTGGAACCGGTCAAATTTGTGCCCCTGCTCGGCGGCACCAGTTAGGCATGTCGATTTTCCGTCACGCGCTTGCAGCGTTACTCACATTGTCAGCCTTTGGTTGCAGTACAACACCGGCACCGGTCATTGACCGCACTCCCGCCGTAAAACCAGCCATCGCGAACAAGTCAAACACCACCGCAAAAGCACCGGTAAAACCTGCCAATGGCAAAAACGGCAGCGACTGGCGCCCTGATACGCATACCGTAAAAAAAGGTGACACCCTGTTCAGCATCGGCCTTGAATATGGCTATTACTATAAAGACATCGCACGCGTCAACGATATTGAAGCGCCCTATGTGATTAGAATTGGCCAGGTACTTAAACTGGCAGACTTGAAAGATAAATCCGGTGCCGCAGAAACCAAAGCGGAACCCGTGCAGGAAGAAGGTGTCATCACCTACCCCATCATTACCGACAGCACAACAAGCCCAGCCGTCACCACTACTGCCACTGCGCCTGTGGCAGCGGCCGCAAGCGCAGTCGCTGTGATCAATGAGCCTAAAGCGATTCGCGAACCCTATAGCGAGGCGGCTTTAAAAGCATCTTTGCCGGCGGCAAAACCAGTCACCCTGCCGCCAGCAACAACCGCCAAAACCGAGGTGAAACCGGCCACCGAGACGAAAGCCGAATCCAAGCCCGAACCCAAACCGGAAACCAAACCGGTAGCTGAGCCGGCGGGCAGCATCAACTGGACCTGGCCGACCAAAGGCAAGGTCATTTCAGGCTTTAACGATGGCGGCAACAAAGGTATCGATATTGCCGGAAGCAAAGGTCAGCCGATTCTGGCAGCCGCTTCAGGCAAAGTCATCTACAGCGGTTCTGATCTACGCGGCTATGGCAAACTGGTCATTGTGAAGCATAATAATACTTATCTCTCTGTGTATGCCAACAACAGCAATATCCTGGTGAAAGAAGGCCAGCAGGTAAGTGCCGGCCAGAAAATTGCCGAAATGGGTGATACTGACAGTAATACTGTAAAGTTGCATTTTGAAATCCGCCAGCAGGGTAAGTCAGTCGATCCTGCCAAGTTTTTAGCCTCAAATTAAGAAACAAGGAATCTGATTATGGCCAAGAAGGATCTAAATAAATACAGTAAAAATGCCGACATCACTCCAGAAAGCCACCTCAGTTCGATATTTGCATTATTGCGGATGGCACTGATGCTTGTAGGCATTTTTGGCATTACTTTTGAATTGTTCCGTGAAAATGGCTGGTTATCCAAACTGCTGGGCAACATCATTGACTCAACGGCAAGCACACTGCTGACTGTGGTTGCACTGCTTGCGCTGTGGCTGCTTAACCGCATGATCAGCTCGCCCAATAAATCCGAAACCAAACGGATCGGCGATGCGCCAATGTATATCATGATGGCAATTGGCGCCTACTACTTATACAGGGTATTTACATTGGGTGGATTCTAGCCTGACGGATTGCAGGCGGCGTTTATCCCGATGCCCCCTGTAATAAAAAACCGTGCAAAAAAAAGCGGCTGAATAGCCGCTTTTTCATTAGCTCAATTAAACATCGACTTAGCTAGATGCTTTTTTTGCCTGCTGTTTATAATATTCACGCACTGGCGTCATATCAAATTCACGTGCCCATTCAATCATCTTATCCAAAGCCGGTGCGCCGATTTCGCCTACCTGTGCATGAATACCGGCCTGCTCGCGAATAATCAGGATACCCGGAATCTGGTTTACTTCGAAATACTCGCCAATCTCAGGGTCAGCTTCCGTATCCACCATTCCGAAAATGATGTCCGGGTTCTTTTCTGCGGCCGCTTCAAAGGTAGGCGTAAATGCAACACATGGATCACACCACTTCGCCCAGAAATCCACAATCACAAAAGGATTGTTTTCAATAGTCTCTTTAAAATTCGCTTTGGTAAGTGCTACAACTGCCATGATTTTGCCTTTAATTGAACGAAGCTAGCAGTTTATCAGAACCCTAATCTTTCGTTAAGTTTTGTATCAAGAGCCCTATGCGGCATCTTTGACGCCCTGCCCCCAACCCGCATCGAAAAACAACTCGGATAACGGCTTGCGTGAGCGTGCTGCTGTTTCACGGGCAAGCACATCGCCGGTCAAGGTTGCAATGTCGGCAGGATAACCCACCGAAATCATCGCCATCAGGGAATACTGTTCCGGAATATTGAATTTCTCACGTGCCAGATTGGCATCAAAGCCGCCCATCTGGTGCGCCATCAGACCCATGCTACCGGCTTGCAGGCATAAGTTCTCGGCGGCTGCGCCGGTATCATATTGCGCCCAGCGATTTGGTTTCTGGTTATGCCCGAACAGGCTGTCAGCGCATGCGAGCAGCAGCACCGGCGCATCGGTCACCCAAGCCTGGTTACCGGGCACCATGCAATCAAAAGCCTGCTGCCAGGCCTGCGGATCAGAAGCTTTGTTCCACACCACAAAACGCCAAGGCTGATCACCGAAACAGGACGGCGCCCAGCGCGCGGCCTCCAGCAGCGCAACCACTTGGGCATGCGATACGGTTTTTGCGGCATCATAAGCACGGCCGCTCCAGCGGTTAGCGATAGTGTTGTCAATGGAAACTTGGGTAATAGCAGGGTTATGCATGTATTCAGGCCTTTAAAAATGGGTAGTCAGTGTAACCTTTTTCAGCACCGCCGTAAAAGGTGCTTGCATCCGCCTCATTCAGCGGGGCATCGGTCTTGAAACGTTCGACAAGATCCGGGTTTGCTATGAAAGGTACGCCGTATGCAATCGCATCAGCATGACCGCTGGCGATGGCAGCATTGCCACGCGCTTTGTCATAGGCAAGGTTTGCAATATAACCGCCTTTGAATAGCTTGCGCATGGCAGAAAAATCAAATGGCTCAGACTCGCCGCCACCATGAATGCCGCCTTCGACCACATGCAGGTAAGCCAGGCCAAACCGGCTCAGTGACTCCGTCACATAATTGAACAATGCCTGCGGGTTGCTATCCTTCATATCATTAAAAGGATTAACCGGAGACAGGCGCACCCCGACTTTATCAGCCCCAGCAACCGCGACAACAGCCTGGGTCACTTGCATCAGCAGGCGCGCACGGTTTTCAAAGCTGCCGCCATAATTGTCTGTGCGCTGATTGGTGCCGTCACGCAGGAACTGGTCCAGCAAGTAACCATTGGCCGCATGAATCTCCACGCCGTCAAAGCCTGCATCCAGCGCCGACCTGGTCGCGTGGACATAATCGGCGACAATGCCTGGCAGCTCATCAGCTGCCAGCGCACGCGGCTCGACATAATCCACAAGGCCTTGGTAGGTAAAGGCCTGACCCGCAGGTTTGATTGCGGAAGGTGCGACCGGCAGCGCGTTTTCCGGCAATAGACTCGGATGTGAAATACGCCCCACATGCCAGATCTGGATCACGATTTTGCCGCCTTTAGCATGCACGGCTTCAGTGATTTTTTTCCAGCCGGCAACCTGCGCATCGGTATAGATGCCCGGTAATAATGGATACCCATGCGCCATGGCTGAAATCGGCGTTGCTTCGGTAATGATCAGGCCGGCTGTTGCACGCTGCTCATAGTAAGTCACATTGATCGGCTGGGGCACTCCACCCTCACCTGCCCGGTTGCGCGTCAACGGCGCCATTACAATACGGTTGCTCAAGTTAATCGAGCCTAATTTTGCTTGACTGAATAAATTCAATGACATCAGTTACTCCTGAATAATGACTATAAATAATTTTGTTTTTTGCTCGAATCTGCCGATATTTTATTCGGTAGCTACGCTATTGGGTCAATATCGGCATCAAGCCCGGCATCAACCGTTTTTCCTATGAAAACTGATTGAATAATCCTGAGCATATTATTCCTAATGCCAATATACTAATAGCGAATTATTTTGCATGCTTCATTCAAAAAAACTGATGATATTCTTAATGGCTGCAAAACCCTGCCTTGATTTCCGGTAAGCACTGCGGGCAAGGCAGATTTACCGTGACTTTATCGTGGCGGCTTGGTCTGCAAAGCCCACTGCCGCATGCTGGTGACTGTCATTCACATCAATGTCAGCTAAAATAATCAAAAAAAGGAACAAGGCTATCACAATGACACAAAACGAACTACCTGAAGAATTTGCGCCCCTTAACAAAGCCGCCGTCAAAGCGATGACGTGGCTGAATGGTTTTGCACATATTATCATTGGCCTGGCGCTTGCCACTTCCGTCATCATGTTTACCTGGCTGTTCTTCAAAGACGTACAGGCTGCCGCTTATGCCCATAATCTGGTGCATGGCTTCCTGCATGCCCTGGGTACGCTGATGCTGCTATGGTCGATTTCAGCCCTGATTTCGGCTGAAATACGCTACCTGCAAGGCAGCAAACTCCTGGTTGAAACGTTTGTCGAGGTGGTGCTGGTGCTGTTTTTGCGCAAACTCATCGTGATGCCGGTACAAGACGCATCGCCAAGCTTTGCTGAAGTCAGCATCTGGGTCGGCGGCGCCTTTGTGCTGGGCGTCATCTACGTACTGATACGCTGGAGCCAGAAGCAGTCATCTGATGCATAAACAGCCCCCGCCCCACCCCGAAGCGATGTCAGATAGCGATTTCATGCAGATCGCGCTCGACCTCGCACAACAAGCTGCGGCAGTCGGTGAAGTACCGGTAGGCGCAATCGTGGTGAAAAATGGTGAGATCATCGGGCGCGGCAGCAACGCGCCTATCGGCACACACGACCCGACAGCCCACGCAGAAATCCGCGCCATGCGCGATGCCGCACAGCGTATCGGCAATTACCGGCTGGTAGACTGCACGCTTTATGTGACCTTAGAGCCTTGCGCCATGTGCAGCGGGGCAATCCAGCATGCCCGCATCGCCAAACTGATTTACGGTGCCAGCGACCCCAAAACCGGCGCCTGTGGCAGCGTGGTGAACCTGATGGCAGAGCCAAAACTCAATCACCACACGGAAATGGCTAGCGGGGTGCTGGCTTCAGAATGCGGCGCGCTGCTCTCGGCATTTTTCTCCGCACGCCGTAAAAAGTCATGATAAAAACCAGGTGTCATATCCAGCCCCCTTGTGAGGGGCTGAAACCGCATCCTGTATGCATTAACTATACTCCCCGGCTTCAAGTTCCCCCTGAAAAACACATCGGCCATCACGTTTGCCGCATGAATCAATACCCAATAAAAAAAGAATTTATCTTTTTAACATTCATTTAACCCCATTTTAATTTCTGCTGCGTATTAAGTATCAACTACGTTGATTGATGTAGTTGATTGCAAAAAAATCCATGTAAATACCTTTAATGAAATTAAACAGAAAATTTAGGAGAACATCATGAGTGACAGAAGCCCAAAAGAGGAATGTAAGATTGATAATGAAAGTGCAGCAGCGCCAGCCGTAATGAGTATAGGTGGCGGTCTAATGGTTGGTGGCAGAGCCGCTATGTCTATACCCGTTCCGCAAGCCGTGGCGGTAGGGGCTGCAGTTGCTGCAGCTGGTTTGGCAATTAGCCAGTTATCACAAAAAGACTGTGACGTACTCACTGATCAAATTCAAAAAAATGTAGCTAATCAGGCAACATCAGAGCAACAAAGATAATGTGTCATCAAGTACTTTTTAAGTACGCGGCAACTTGCCATCATGTTTAAAACTTATAGTAAAGTGCAATCACAATAAGCAAAATTCCAGAAACACTTAAACCATGAACGACCAGCAACTTGACCAACTACTGAATGCACTACCCCAGCCGGAACCTTCAGCCACGCTTGATTCCCGGATCACAGGTGCGGTGGAAAAGCTTTTAGTCCTGGAGAATTTCCACAGGGCGCATTTATTATTAGCCAGTGAATCCGCACGGCTGGATGAAACAACAAAAGCCAATCTTCTGGCCGCGATGTCTGAGCAGCGAAAAATTTACGGCGCTGACTTTGATGTGGCTTATAGCAATTTTTTGGCACAGCAAAGCGCTTCTCAATCGGAGAATGCCCCTAGCGGCCAGGAACCCGAGCGCAGATAAA
>Ga0208116_1000296_pt1 | contig 16384 bp, 15 predicted proteins | sample LakWasMeta9_HOW4_2_FD_183859 | JGI IMG/M metagenome (GOLD analysis project Ga0208116, IMG submission 183859) | Freshwater sediment methanotrophic microbial communities from Lake Washington under simulated oxygen tension - Sediment Metagenome... | ecosystem: Environmental > Aquatic > Freshwater >... | reverse complement strand
TGCTTTATGTGACATGCTCTGTATTTAATGAAGAAAATCAAAAACAAGTGGATAATTTCTTATTACAACATCCTGATGCAAAGCAGCTGCCCTTGCCTGTAGATTCTTTCGCAAACCTTAGTCAGCTCAATGGTCAGCTGATTCCTTCAACCGCGCATGACGGCTTTTTCTATGCACTTCTGCAAAAAAATTAAGCACCTGTTTTTTGCCCTCGGCCTGCTGCTGTTCGTAGACGCTGCACAGGCAGCAGGCAATAGCCTGCAGATCAGGAGTGCAAACCTGATCACATACGAGGATGAAGTGTTGCTGAATGCCGATGTCGAGATCAATTTCAGCCCTGAGATGGAAAAAGCGATTCTCAAGGGGTTTACTTTCAATTTCCTGATCGAATTCCAGTTGCTTTCACCGCGCAAATATTGGTTTGACGATGAAGTGGCCACTACGGTGCAGCAGGTGAGCCTGAGTTATCATGCCTTATCGCGGCAATACATCGTGATCCGTAACGAGCAGCAGCGAACATATGCCAGCTTGGATGCGGCAATAGAAGATTTGTCCATCATCCAGGATTTGAAAGTGTTTGAAAAAAACGATGTGGAAAAAAACGAGCCATATACAGCGATGCTGCTGATGCGCCTGGATCACAAGAAGCTGCCTAAAGCGCTGCAAGTGGACGGCATGGGCTCAAGTGACTGGAAAATGAGTTCGCAACGTTTTGAATGGTCACCGAATATATTTAAATGAAATACATTGTATATATCAGTGCATTATTAGGTGCGGTGCTGTTGTATTTGCTTTCGAATGCCAGCGCCAATACTGCCGCGTCGGGTGAGTATTACACCCTGCTGGTTTCTTTGAATATTGCATTGGCGGTGCTGCTGCTGGTTTTGATCGGTTATCAGCTTTTCAGTCTGTACCGTAATATCCGCGAGCGTGTGATCGGCAGCCGTTTCACGCTGCGCCTGTTAGGGTCATTTGCGCTGATGGCGATTATTCCGGGATTGATTGTATACATGGTGTCGGTCAATTTCCTGACGCGCTCGATTGAGTCATGGTTCAACGTCAAAGTGGAGTCGGCGCTGGAGGGTGGCTTGAACCTGGGGCGCACGGCACTCGATATCATGCTGGCGGATGTGAAAGAAAAAGGCGAGGGTATGGCTGCCAGCCTTGCTTTTCAGCCGGCGACCACGCATTACACATTGCTCAATGATTTACGTGAAAAGAGCGGCATTCAGGACGCGACCTTATTGACACCGCAAGGTCGCATCCTGTCGGTGTCCAGCAGTGATTCAAGCAGCTTCCTGCCCGAGCTGCCGAGCGTAACCCAGCTCAGGCAGGCGCGGCAGCGTATTTACGGCAACATTGAGCCGATTGCGGGAAAAGGCTTGTATCTGCGGGTTCTGGTGCCGATCAGCGTACAGGATATTGCGGGTGAGACCCGTATCCTGCAGTTGCTGCAGCCTGTGCCGAAATCGCTCGCAACCACGGCTGAAGCCGTGCAGGATGTTTATCAGGATTATCAGCAGTTATCCTATAGCCGCACTGCATTGCGGGAGGTGTTTGCACTGACGCTGACATTGGTCATGATGCTGGCAATGTTTACGGCGGTAGCGATTGCGTTCGTGTTAAGCCGCAGACTGTCAGCACCGTTGACGGTGCTGGCGGAAGGTACCCGGGCGCTTGCTAGCGGAGATTACAATATTATCCTGCCGGCGCATGGTAAAGATGAGCTTGGGGTATTGGTGCAGTCATTCAACAGTATGACCCAGCAGCTGGGGGATGCGAGAAAGGCTGCTGATAGGAACCGTGCGCGGGTTGAAGCGGCACGGGGGTATCTTGAAACGATATTGGCGCATCTGTCGTCCGGCGTGCTGGCATTGAACGAGCGCGGCGAGCTGCGCACTTTTAATGAAGCGACAGTGCATATATTGGGTGTTTCCCTTGAGAGCTATGTCGGGTTCACCCCGGATATGATTATTGCGAAACAGGCACAGCTGGCGAATTTTTTCCAGGCGATTGCATTGAGCAGTCAGCAGGACGCCAGCCAGAAAAACGCCCAGAAAGAAGATTCGCAAACGCAGATTGAAATAGCAACGGCACAGGGTAAGCAGATTATCACACTGCGCGGTACGCGCTTGCCGGATGGCGGTTACGTCGCAGTGTTCGATGATGCAACGGCGATGGTGCAGGCACAGCGTGATGCGGCCTGGGGCGAGGTGGCAAGACGTCTGGCACATGAGATCAAAAATCCGCTGACGCCGATTCAGCTCTCGGCAGAGCGCATGGCGCACAAACTGCACGATAAGCTGGAAGATGATGATGCGAAAATGCTGAAACGATCTACGGAAACGATCGTGAACCAGGTGGATGCATTGAAGAAAATGGTGAATGAATTTAGTGAATACGCACGCTCACCGGCGCCACATCTGGATAAACTGGATTTGAATATGCTGATCCGTGAAGTGATGTCGCTTTATGATTTGCCGAAAATTAAAATGGAGCAGCATTTAACAACGCAGGCATGTACTATTAAAGGGGATAGCACCATGCTGCGTCAGGTATTGCATAATTTACTGCAAAATGCCCAGGATGCATTGGCGGACAAGCAATCCCCCGTGATTGATGTCTCTACGGAGAATGTGAATGGCATGCTGGTGCTGACGGTACAGGACAATGGCGGCGGATTCGCGGCCGGCATGATGCCGCATATCTTTGAGCCGTATATGACCAGCAAGCCGCATGGTACCGGCCTTGGCCTGGCGATCGTGAAAAAGATCGTCGAGGAACACAAAGGTAGCATCAGGGTAGAGAATGTAGGCGCTGATGATGGTACGGCAATGGGGGCCGCTGTGACGATAAGCATTCCATTATTGATCGAAACAGTAGAAAATTTGATTTAACTTGAGAGCTAGATAGATATACAACATGGCATCAAAACATATATTAGTCGTAGATGACGAGATCGGTATTCGAGAGCTATTGCGAGATATTCTGCAGGATGAGGGTTATCGTGTTGATCTGGCGGAGAATGCGGCGGCGGCACGTGCCATGCGTTTGCACGATCGTCCGGATGTAGTCCTGCTGGACATCTGGATGCCTGATTGTGACGGGATCACTTTACTTAAAGAGTGGGCTAACGGCGGGTTGCTGACGATGCCGGTGGTCATGATGTCAGGCCACGGCACGATCGATACCGCTGTTGAGGCGACGCGCATCGGTGCATTTGATTTTCTGGAAAAGCCCATCGCGCTGCAAAAGCTGCTCAAAACCGTGGCTAATGCATTGAAACATAGCGAGCAGTTGCCTAAATCTGAAATGAGCCTGGCTAATCTGGGCAAAAGCCAGATTGTTACCGCCCTGAAAGAGCGCCTCGAAAAGATTGCATCCAGCGTTAATCATGGGCCAAGTCCGGTGCTGCTGATTGGCACCAAAGGCTGCGGTGCTGAGTTATGCGCACGCTTCCTGCAGATGGCCAACACTCCATGGCTGCACCTGACGGAATTTGGCCAGCTGGTATTGGCACCGCTGGATATTCTTGAGCAGGTGCGCGATGGCGTGCTGTTTATCAGTGAAGTCTCAGAGCTAAACAAGACCGAGCAGAAAGGCCTGTTGCTGCTCATTACCAAATCCGACAAATACAATGTGCGCGTGGTGTGTGCCACCAGTGAAAATCTGCCGAAACAGCAGGCTGAAGGCTTGTTTGACCACAACCTGCTGCAGCTGCTGTCAGCGGTTTCGCTACGGGTTCCGGCGCTGGAAGAGCATAAGGAGGATATTCCTGACCTGGCTGTGGCGATTGCCAACCTGCAATTCGAGCTTGCCGGCGTCCCCTATTGCGAATTTGACATCGCCGCTTTGAATGCATTGCGTAATGCAGCGTGGCCGGGTGATATTGCCCAGCTCGATACGGTTATTCGCAACCTGATACAAACCAGTCTGGGTGACAAAATTACGCTGGATGACGTTACGCGTGTGCTGACCCAGTTTGGGGAGGCGCATCTGCAGGCCAAGCTTGAAACGGCAGAGTCGAATGCGCTGCCGGCAATCATGGAAAGTGCCTTTGATAAGCCTTTGCGTGAAGCGCGCGATGAGTTCGAACGCCTTTATTTCAGCTATCATATTAAAAATGTGGCCGGAAATATGAGCAAACTTGCAGAAGTTGCCGGTTTGGAGCGCACACATCTATATCGCAAACTTAAACAGCTTGATATCAAGATCAAGGGTTAGTTTTTAAAATAGCAGCAGAGGGAGTTCAAGTTTTAGCGCCGGCGGCTTACCAGCCGGGCTATGAGCTGCCGGGTACGTTAAAAAGAGTGTATCAAAATGGCAAGAGAAAACATGCAGCACTTGCGACAGCTTATCGCCCAGCAGGCAGCACGTATGATGGCGGAAGACGGTGTTTCTGACTTTGGCTACGCGAAAAAGAAAGCAGGGCGGCAGCTAGGTGCTGTTGACAACAGCATCATGCCGTCCAATGCGGAGGTTGAAGAAGAACTCAAGCTCTATCATGCTTTATTTCTGAGTGAATCCCAGCCGGAAAACCTGTACGACCTGAGAATGAATGCCTTGTTTACCATGCAGCTGCTGGAAAGATTCAATCCGTATTTAACCGGAGCCGTGCTGGATGGCACCGCCGGGCTGATGTCTGAAACCCATATCCACCTGTTTGCCGATAGCGTGAAAGATGTGGAAATGTTTCTGCTCAACCAGAAAATCCCGTTTGACGTGAATGAAAAATCCTACCGCATCATGAATGATGGCAAGCGCGATAAAAAAGGGGATAGCCGCAAGACGGTGCCTGTTTTTACGCTGGAAACCGAAAAAGGTTTGATCAGGCTTAGCGTGTTCGATGTTGATGATATCCGGGTCGCAACCAAGCGCACTGCTGATGGCAGTAATGCCGACAGGATGGATATTGAAGGGGTGAAGGCTCTGCTGGGCGACAGGATTGATCCCTAGTTGCCACGCAGTCGCCACGTAGTCACCATGGGTTCTGCCGTCAGAACCCATGGCGGCAAGTCGAATGCATCAGGCGGCTTTTAACCAGCGTGCTACGTCCATGGCAAAATAGGTCAGGATACCGTCCGCACCGGCGCGTTTAAAGGCAAGCAGGCTTTCCATCACGCAGGATTTTTCATCCAGCCAGCCATTCTGTGCGGCTGCTTTCAGCATCGCATACTCACCGCTCACCTGATAGGCGTAAGTCGGCACACCGAATTCGTCTTTAACGCGGCGCACAATATCCAGGTATGGCATGCCTGGTTTTACCATGACCATGTCGGCACCTTCGGAAATGTCCAGCGCCACTTCCTGCATGGCTTCATCACTGTTGGCAGGATCCATCTGGTAGGTGTATTTATTACCTTTGCCCAGATTGCCGGCAGAACCAACCGCATCCCGGAACGGGCCATAAAATGCTGAGGCGTATTTGGCCGAATAAGCGAGGATTCTGGTGTGAATGTTGCGTGTGCTTTCCAGCGCCTCGCGAATCTGGCCTACGCGCCCGTCCATCATGTCGCTAGGTGCGACAATGTCAGCGCCTGCATTGGCGTGGGAGATGGCCTGTTTGACCAGCACTTCGATGGTTTCATCATTGAGTACATAGCCGGATTCATCTATCAGTCCATCCTGGCCATGCGTCGTGTACGGGTCGAGTGCCACATCCGTGATCACGCCCAGTTCAGGGTAGGCGGCCTTCAATGCGGCAACTGTGCGTTGTACCAGGCCATCGGGGTTAAATGCTTCGGCGGCGTCCAGGCTTTTGTACTGGCTATCAACTACCGGAAACAGAGCAATCGCCGGGATGCCAAGCTGCACGCATTCGGCAGCTGTTTTCAGCAGTACATCGATACTCTGGCGTTTTACGCCCGGCATGGATGCCACTTCTTCGGTGCGGTTTTCGCCATCCAGTACAAACACCGGATAGATCAGGTCGTTGGGAGTGAGTACATGCTCACGCATCAGACGGCGTGAAAACTCATCTTTACGCATGCGGCGCGGGCGGGAATAGGGGTAGCTCATAATCGGTTCCTTATTTTTTGATTGCCTGGGTCTTTCAGGCAAATACTTTAGCTAATTCAATACCAGGTTCCGGCTGGCGCATGAACGCTTCACCCACCAGGAAGGTATGTACCTTATTCTTGCGCATCAGCGCTACGTCCTCAGCAGTGAAAATACCGGATTCTGTCACGACGATTTTATGCTGCGGAATGCGTGTCAGCAGCCCCAGGGTTGTGTCCAGCGTGACTTCGAAAGTACGCAGGTTACGATTGTTAATGCCTAATAGCGGCGTTTCCAGCTGCAAGGCAAGATCCAGTTCTTCACCGTTATGCACTTCCACCAGTACTGCCATGCCTAATTCGTGGGCGACTTTTTCCAGTTGCTGCATAGTGGCCAGGTCAAGCGCAGCGGCAATCAGCAGAATGCAGTCGGCGCCCATCGCGCGGGCTTCGTATACCTGATAGGGGTCTATCATGAAATCTTTGCGCAATACCGGCAGGCTGCAAGCTGCGCGTGCCTGTTTTAAATATTCTGGAGAGCCTTGGAAATATTCAATGTCAGTAAGTACTGACAAACAGGCTGCGCCGCCCTGTTCATAGCTCTTTGCAATGTCTGCCGGCCTGAAGTCTTCGCGGATGATGCCTTTGGACGGGCTCGCTTTTTTAATTTCTGCAATCACGGCAGATTGGTTGGCGGCAATTTTGCTTCGGATGCTGCCCACAAAGTCACGTGGCGCAGGGGCGGAGATGGCCGCTACCTGCACTTCGGCAAGTGGCTTCTGCGTTTTTGCCGCCGCAATCTCAACGACCTTGGTGGCAATAATTTTATTCAGTATGTCTGACATGGTTTGGTTTCGCTATTGAAGTGTCGTATTAAATTTACTGGTATTTTCTGCCATTGTGCATAATCCAGCCCGCTATGTGGTCACCCCGCGGTGCGTGATGTGTCCAGTGCATGATGCCGCCCTTAGGGTTGTACACATATTCACCGTAAAAGCTGATTTCATCGCCGGTCTGCAATGGTACGCGCGGCGCCAGGTCGGTGTTATGCGCAAATAACAATGTTTGCCGTGCATTAATCCTGACCAGGAATTTCTGATGCTTTGCGCCTTTGTTGTCATCTTTCAGCAGTTTGATGACAACGCCGTGTCCGCTGACCTGAACATCGCTTTTTCTGTTCTCGAACGCCTGTTCCAGTGCGGCATTGCTGACTTCGGCAGCAGTCTCTGCGCCGCTAGGTGCAGGTGGCTGCGAGTTGCTGGCGTCAGACTGGTCACAAGCGCAGAGTGCTAACGCTAAATACAGTGCTGAAAGCAGATGCTTCAGGTAAGTGTTCATGCTTTAGTCAGCGACACCAGTTCCTGTAACTTCTGCATGGCTTTGCCGCTATCCAGCATCTCAGCCGCCGTGACGATGCCATCTTGCAGCGACGGCGCCAATCCAGCTACATAAATGGCTGCGCCCGCATTCAACAGCACAATATCCCTGGCTGCGCCGGCTTTTCCTGACAGCACGTCCAGCACCATGGCTTTGGATTGTTGGGCATTAGCAACTTTAATACTGTTTAACTCATGCAAACGCATGCCGAATTGCTGCGGATTCACGATGTATTCCCGCACTGCGCCGTTTTTTAACTCAGCGACATAGGTGTCGCCGGTGAATGAGATCTCATCCATGCCGTCAGCGCCGCACACCACCATGACATGCTCGCTGCCCAGTTGCTTTAGCACATGTGCGAGCTTGCCGGTGAGGCTGGCGGAAAATACGCCCAGCAGCTGGTTTTTGGCACGTGCAGGGTTGGTCAATGGCCCCAGCAGGTTAAACATGGTGCGTACCCCGAGTTCTTTACGCACCGGGGCTGAGTGTTTCATCGCGCTATGGTGGTTGGGGGCAAACATGAAGCCCAGGCCGATGTTGTTGATGCAGCCGGCGACTTGTTCCGGTGTCTGGCTGACGCTGACACCCAGCGATTCAAGTACATCTGCGCTGCCGCAGACCGAGGAAACGGAACGCCCGCCATGTTTCGCGACTTTTGCACCGGCCGCTGCCGCGACAAAGGCACTGGTGGTTGAAACATTGAAAGTCTGGATGCCATCGCCGCCGGTACCGCAGGTATCGATCAGGTACCTTGATGCATCCACATTCACTTTGGTTGAGAGTTCGCGCATGACGCTGGCCGCTGCCGCGATTTCATCGACAGATTCACCTTTGATGCGTAACGCTATGAGCAGGGCTGAAATCTGTGACGGCGTCAGTGCGCCGGACATGACCTGATGCATCACATCCTGCATGACTTCAAAGCTCAGGTTCTGGCCGTCGATAAGCTGATTGAGGATTTGCGGGTAATTCACTTTGACGATAGCTTTCGGAAATTAATTGGATTTCAAGAAATTATTCAAAAGCTCGTGTCCGTATTCAGTCAGTATGGATTCGGGGTGAAATTGCACGCCTTCTACAGCCAGCGTTTTGTGGCGCACACCCATGATTTCGCCATCTTCTGTCCATGCTGTGATTTCGAGGCAGTCTGGCAATGATGCCTTCTCAATGACCAGGGAGTGGTAACGTGTTGCGGTGTAAGGGTTGGGCAGCCCTTTGAACACACCGACATCGTTGTGGTAGATCAGCGAGGTTTTACCGTGCATGAGCTGTTTTGCATGAACGATATTGCCGCCAAATGCCTGGCCTATGCTCTGGTGACCCAGGCATACGCCTAATAATGGAATTTTGCCCGCAAATTCTTTGATAAGAGGTACGCTGATGCCGGCCTCATTCGGTGTGCATGGCCCGGGAGAGATCACGATATGGTCAGGTTTGAGCCCGGCGACTTTGGCGAGGTCAATTTCATCGTTACGGTATACCAATACGTCCTGGCCGAGTTCACCCAGGTACTGCACCAGGTTATAGGTGAACGAATCGTAGTTATCTATCATTAACAGCATGTAACATCCTAATCTATGTGCCGGCTTTCCGAACTTGGGCTTCCCTGGCTTGGAAAGTCTTGAATTTCCGGAAATAATTAAGTCAACGTACCATTTTACCAATGGTTAAAATCTACGTACAGGTAAATGCATAAAAAGATTGCATTCTCCCTTGTCGATATGGCGATGCCCGGTACTGTTGGTGCAGGATTCAGCTGGCGCAGGCGTATGGGCCAGGGTCAATCTGCGGTGTGGCTCCCGTCATCAGGTCTGCAATCAATCTCGCGCTGGCCGGAGCCATGGTCAGGCCATACCTGAAATGCCCTGTATTCAGGTACAGGTTTTTAATGGACGGGTGCGCGCTGATTGTCGGCAGATTCTCCGGCGTGCCAGGGCGCAGTCCGCTCCAGTGCTTGATGATCGGCTGCCGCTTCAGCTCCGGCATGATGGCTTCGGCTTTGATGCGCAATTCTTCACGTACGTTCTCGGTGACACCGTTATCAAAGCCTACGTCTTCCAGCGTGCTGCCGGCGAGCAGGTGGCCATCAAGGCGCGGTATCATGTAAAAACCTTCGCGATAAACCATTTGCCCGAGATTCTGTTCGGGCTTGTAAAGCAGTATCTGGCCACGCATCGGTTTGATATTGAGTTTGGCCGAGGTTTCTTTTAAAAGGTCAAAACTCCAGGCGCCTGAAGTCACGACGAACTGATCTGCACTCAGTTTCTCACCGCCCGTGGTCTGCCAGACCTTGAGTTCTTCGGTTTCATGCAGCGGTAATAGCTGCGTATGCTCCAGCATGGTGACTTGGTTCTGCTCCAGCCATTTACGCATTGCCTGCATCAGGTATGGCGGGCGGATCTGGCATATTTGCGGCAGCCACAGCGCATCATCGCCGCTCGGCGACTGAACATCGAAGTCGGCAGCCTTGGCTGGCTGGACTGCAACCCCGTATTTTTCACACCAGGCCAGTGCGGCGTTTGTATCAAACTTCGGTAGCAGCAGAAAGCCTGACTGAATAAAGTTTGAATCCAGGCCGGTTTCGCGCAGCAGTTTCTGGCAGAACTCGCGGTAAAAATCAGCGCCATGACGTGTCAGCGTGTTGACCGGGTCTGAATATTGCCAGGGTAGCAGCGGAAAAATGATGCCGCCGCCAGCCCAGGACGATTCCCCCGAAGTTTGGCTGGCAATCTGGTTACGTTCCACAATCGTGACGCGATGGCCGCGGTTTACCAGCTCAATGGCGGTCATGCAGCCTACGATGCCGCCGCCGATAATCATTACATGTTTAGTCATTATTTGGGATCTACTTGGTTGCTATACGTCCGATCAGCAGGGCATTTTCGGCATTGGCCAAGCCGGTGGTCTGACCCAGCAGCACAATGACATCGCCTTCGGCAAGCAGACTGCTTGTCGATAGCACTGCGCCGTTTGAATTGGGGCGGCGAATGGCTTTAACTTCCACATCAAAAACATCCAGCTGCATATCGGCAAGGCTTCTGCCGATAGCAAACGCACTGTTGGTGATAATCACTGAATGCAGGCGCACCTGCTGTTTTTCGAGGTCTTCATTGTCGGTATCCGAAGCGCCGTGGAAATAGCCTTTGAACAGTTTGTAGCGTTCCTCGCGGAATAAACGAATGCGCTTCACTACACGGTTGAGCGGCACACCCAGTAGCATCAGCGCGTGTGAGGCCAGCATGAGGCTGCCTTCGAGTATCTCCGGTACCACTTCGGCTGCCCCGGCCGCACGCAATTGTTCCATATGCGAGTCATCTACAGTGCGCACGATGACGGGAAGCTGTGGGTAGCTTTCCTGTGCGATATGCAGGATTTTCATCGCGGCACGGTTGTCGGCATAACTGATAATCAGCGCCTTGGCGCGCGCGCAGCCCGCCGCCGTCAGCACAACCCGTCTTGCGGCATCGCCAAACATCACGTTTTCACCGGCGGCGGCGGCTTCCAGAACGCGTGCCGGGTCAATATCCAGCGCGATGTAAGGGATTTTCTCTTCTCTCAGGAAGCGCCCCAGGTATTGTCCGCTGCGGCCATAACCGCAAATCACGACATGATCATGCAGTTGCCTGCCGGTTTCTTCAATATCTTCTACCACTTTGCTGCTGTTGCGCGTGTAGCTGCCGACCAGCCGTCTAGCTATCCTGCCGTTGTATTGGATCATGAAAGGCGCGATCACCATCGATAGCAGCGATGCAGCAAGAACCGATTGCAGGGCTACGCCGCTGATCAACTTGTGTTCGGCACCCAGCGCCAGGATCACAAAACTGAATTCACCTGCCTGTGCCAGAATCAGTGCGGTGCGGATGGCTACGCCAGCCTCGTATTTGAAGAAACGCACGACCGCAGCCACGATGAGCGCTTTGAACAGGATGAAGCCGAGCAGGATCAACAGGATCAATCCGGCATGGTCATAAATCTGCTGCATATTGATGAGCATGCCGACGCTGATAAAGAACAGGCCCAGCAGAATGTCGCGAAATGGTGAAATGTCGGATTCCACCTGGTACCTGAATTTGGTTTCCGAGATCAGCATGCCGGCAATGAAGGCGCCGAGCGCATAGGATAAGCCGGCGAGTTTGGTCGCAAATGCCAGCAGCAAAGTCACCATGAGTACGTTCATGACAAACAGTTCACGCGAGCGCTGGCTGGCAACTAGATTGAACCATGGGTTGATCAGCCATTTGCCGATAGTGAACAGCAGTAATAGCATTGCAATCGCTTTCAGTAATGCCAGCCCAAGCACATCCATCAGGTTGGCATTGGCGATGCCCAGCGCCGGGATGAGTACCAGCATGGGAACTACGGCAATGTCCTGGAACAGCAGCACGCCGATACTCAGCCGGCCGTGGCGGGAATTGAGGTCAATGCGTTCGGCCAGAATCTTGGAAACAATCGCCGTAGATGACATGGCCAAAGCAGCGCCGATCACAAATGCAGTCGCCCAACTCAGCCCCGCCAGTTTGGAAATGACCATGGTGAGCATCAGCGTAATCAGCACCTGGCCGCCGCCCAGCCCCAATACTTTCTTGCGCATCGCATACAGCTGCGGCAGACTGAACTCCAGGCCAATGCTGAACATTAAAAATACGATGCCGAATTCTGCAAACTCGCGGTTGGCCTCGCTATCCGGCAGCAGGCCGAAAGTATGCGGGCCTAATGCCAGCCCCACCAGAAAATAGGCAAGCATTGCCGGCAAGTTGAATGCACGGAATAATGCCACGGCAAATACCGAGCTAATCAGCAGTATTAGAATTAACGGTAATGTGTTGAACATATTTTTATGGAGCTACTTTTTATTGAGTTACTTTATTATGGTGCTGCAGGGTTGCATCCGTTGTTTTTCTTATTGGGTCGCTTTAGTCATTCAACTTCTGCCGTGATGCAGCGTCACTTGATAATATCGATGCTTGTAATATCGATGTTTGTAACATTGATGCTTGTGCAATCATCAGGTACGGCATTCAGAGTTTTTGTATGGCCGTCTTGCCCAGCTTTGCAGTATGAATGAATAAAGATATTTTCATATTGTTTCATATCGGGGCCTGACATAGAAATTTTTTTATCGGGCGGTTTGGGCTTGCGTCTTTAACATGGACACGGCCTGCCGGTAAAGGCCGTTAGCAAAATCTGTGCCCATCCGGAGTTTTTTTGTGCATTTTGTCTAAAAAAGTTGTTATTAATGCGCTGTTAGGCTTTATAACTTGATAATTCCCTTTTATACTAGCCGTTAACTTTCTTCGATCTGAATCCTTAAAGTGTTAGCAATAACCCTTTAGCCTTTATAAAAAATAGCGAATGCCATTATCAAGTAACCACATCAGGCCTGACCAGCAGCGCGAAGCGCTGCAGACGATGGATCAGGCTGTAGACCGTAATAAAACGCTGCAACTGGCGAAAGAGGTTCTGCTGCTGGAAGCGCGTGAGGTTGAGCTGCTGGCAGAACGACTGGATCAAAGTTTTGCCGATGCGGTGGCATGTGTGCTGCAATGCAGGGGGCGTGTGGTTGTGAGCGGCATGGGCAAGTCCGGGCATGTTGGCGGCAAGATTGCCTCTACGCTTGCCAGTACCGGCACGCCTGCGTTTTTCATGCACCCGGCCGAAGCCAGCCATGGCGATCTTGGCATGATTGCGGCCGGCGATGTGGTGATCGCGCTTTCAAACTCCGGAGAAAGCGACGAGATACTGGCGATTGTGCCGCCGCTGAAAAGGCTGGGGGCAACCATTATAGCCATCACCGGTAATGATGCCTCTACGCTCGCGAAAGCGGCTGATATACACTTGAGCGCACATGTCGCAAAGGAAGCCTGCCCGCTTGGGTTAGCGCCTACTTCAAGTACGACTGTCGCTTTGGCGCTTGGCGATGCGCTGGCATTGTGTGTGCTGGATCTGCGTGATTTTACAGCGGAAGATTTTGCCCGTTCCCATCCCGGCGGCAGCCTGGGGCGCCGATTGCTGGTTCGTGTCAGTGATGTGATGCGTGCCGGTGTCGATGTGCCGCAAGTGCCTGTCACTGCAACCCTGCCGGAAGGCCTGCTTGAAATGTCGCGCAAGGGGCTGGGTTTAACGGCTGTGGTGGACGAGCGCGGCGCAGCGGTTGGCATATTTACCGACGGTGACCTGAGGCGTGCCTTTGAGCAGAATATTAATGTTGCCGCTGCAAGCATCAAGGATGTGATGCATCAGCAACCTAAAACGATTTTAAGCGATGAGCTGGCGATGGTTGCCGTAGAAATGATGGAACAATGCAAGGTCAACGGGCTCCTGGTGGTTAACGGGGCGGGTGTCCTGGTTGGTGCGTTGAATATGCATGACCTGTTACTGGCAAAGGTGGTTTGATGAGCGTTACAGATAATAATATTGATTTAAACCAGCGTTTACAGAACATCAGGCTGCTGATTCTGGATGTGGACGGCGTAATGACCGATGGCGGCCTGACGATCGGTGACGATGGACAGGAGTATAAAACCTTTCACTCCCATGATGGCCTGGGGATGAAGTTGCTCAAGGCTACCGGGGTTTCAATGGCTATTATTACCGGGCGCACTTCAAATGTGGTCAAAAAACGCGCCGAAACCACCGGTGTTGCGCATTTCTACCAAGGTGTTGAAGATAAGCTGCTGGCATTTCATGACCTGGTAAAGTCCAGCGGTTTGCAGCCGCACCAGTGTGCTTTTATGGGGGATGATGTTGTGGACCTGCCGCCTATGCTGCAATGCGGGCTGGCAATTGCGGTGCCGGATTCACCGGCTCTGCTGCTGAAACATGCTCATTATGTGACTTACAAGTCAGGTGGCCGCGGCGCAGTTCGTGAAGTTTGTGAGTTGATCATGCAAGCGCAGGGTACGTTTGATGCGCAGATGGCGCAATTCCTGACCCAGGCAAACATCAGCAATTAGGTCGAGCAGATGTCGATGCCAGCGATTTTTTCAGAATGTTGTTTTGTAGCGTGTCTTTGCAATATGCACAGCTGTATTGAAGCGAGTGTATAACCATGCATTTCGGTACAAAGGCAGCGATTACGTTTCCATTGGCATTGCTGATGCTGCTTGCGTTGCTGACGTTCTGGATCAACAGGTCAGTGCAGCCGCCGGCGCCTAAGCTCGACGGCAGTAGCCGCCATGATCCTGACTATATCATGAGTAATTTTGTAACTACGCAAACCGATATTAACGGGGATCTGCGTTATAAACTGGCGGCGGTGGAAATGCGGCATTTCCCGGACAATGATACGACAGAGCTGCAGCGGCCTCGCTATACACAGTTTGCAATAGGCAAACCATACACCGAGGTGCAGGGTCTGCGCGGTTTTGTGTCAACCGATGGTGAAGAGGTCAAGTTGCTTGATAATGTGAAAGTAACGCGCCAGGCATATGCCGGTAAAGGGGAAATGACGGTTGAAACGGATTACCTCAATATCAGGCCTAATGATGAGTTGGTGACCACAGACCGGCCGGTCGTTATTCGGCAGGCGCCTAAAACCGTGATTTATGCGACAGGCATGATTTATGAAAAGAAACAGCATACCGTGACTTTGCTGCATAAAGTGCGCGCGCATTATGAAAAGCCAGTCATGAATAAGGGTGCGGCAACATCGGGACAAACAGGCAATGCACGCAAGAAAGCTGCAGCCGGCAAGCAGGCAAAAACCCATGGCGGTGAAAAAAAGCCGTTGAATACAGGGCAGAAAACCCTTAAACAGGATAAATCCAACACTAACAATGTGCGCATTCGGAGACACTATGAATAAGCCGTATTTTTCAGTAAGGCCAGATTTAATGATAGGGATCGCGGTATTGAGCCTGTCATTGTCAGGCATATCAGGCCGCGCCATGGCTGAAACGGCCGACCGGGATAAACCTATCGACCTGGAAGCAGATACTGTCAAGGTCGATGATTCCAAACAGATCAGTACCTACAGCGGTAATGTGATCCTGACGCAGGGCACGCTGGTGATTCATGCAGATAAACTGATCGTGCGTGAGGATAGCCAGGGGTTCCAGCACAGCACGTCTTTAGGAAACCCGACCACTTTCAAGCAGAAAATGGAAGGTAAAAACGAATATATGGAAGGCAGTGCGCAGCGTATTGAATACGATGGACGCATGGATAAAGTGCAGCTTTATACCAAGGCCTGGGTCAAGCGCGGTGCCGATATTGTGCATGGCGATTACATCATGTATGACGCCAATGCAGAATATGCAGAAGTGATTGGCGGCGGTTCACAGGCTGGCGCGCCAGGCGGCACCGGCGGACGTGTGCGTGCCATTATCCAGCCTAAAGGTAAAAAGCCCGTTGCGCCTGCGAGCCCCGCGCCTGCTAAGCCTGCGGAGTCTGGCGCCAAGGTCAGTTCGATAGATGGCAGTACAGCGACACCGGCGGTCAAGAACATGCGTTTGAGCCGTAATTTAGACGTCAGCCCCCAGCTTAAATAAAAGAGAGCATGTGATGAGTGAACTCGTTGTAGAGAATCTGCGCAAGTCTTATAAAGCACGTACCGTGGTGCAGGATATTTCTTTGACGATAAAAAGCGGAGAAGTGATCGGGCTGCTGGGGCCTAACGGTGCCGGCAAAACGACCAGCTTTTATATGATGGTAGGGCTGGTGCCCCTGGATGAAGGCAGGATTTTGCTGGATGGCGTGGATTTAAGCCGCATGCCTATTCATATGCGTGCAAGAATGGGCTTGTCTTACCTGCCGCAGGAAGCCTCTATTTTTCGCAAGCTGACAGTGTCTGAAAACATCATGGCGATTCTGCAATTGCAGGAAATCTCTGAAGAAGCAATGCAGGAAAGGCTGGAGTCGTTATTGGAGGAGCTGCATATCACGCATATCCGTGACAGTATCGCGATCAGTCTGTCCGGCGGTGAGCGGCGCCGTGTGGAGATTGCACGTTGCCTGGCATCCGACCCTAGCTTTGTGTTGCTGGATGAGCCGTTTGCAGGGATTGACCCGAT
>Ga0208116_1000295_pt1 | contig 16419 bp, 11 predicted proteins | sample LakWasMeta9_HOW4_2_FD_183859 | JGI IMG/M metagenome (GOLD analysis project Ga0208116, IMG submission 183859) | Freshwater sediment methanotrophic microbial communities from Lake Washington under simulated oxygen tension - Sediment Metagenome... | ecosystem: Environmental > Aquatic > Freshwater >... | reverse complement strand
ACGCTATACCAGAACAGCCATTGTTTTACACTGGCTGATAGCCCTTGGCATTTTTGCCATGTTTGCTCTTGGCTGGTACATGAGTGAATTACCTAAAGACGCTCCCAAACAAATGGGATTTGACCTGTTTGATTTAGGTATCTATACCTGGCAGCTTGCTGAAGAGGCCAGCCCGAGAACCTTCTACTATAACCTGCATAAGTCTATCGGTGTAACGCTGTTGGCCCTGATCATTATCCGTGTTCTGTGGCGTATCACGCACCGTGCGCCGACGTTATTGGCTTCATACAAGACCTGGGAGAAAAAACTGGCTACTGGCACACACCACGTACTCTATTTGCTAATGGTTGCAATGCCGCTCAGCGGCCTGATCATGGCTGTGAACAGCAAATATGGCATTAAATGGTTTGGCATCAACTTCATCGGCGGCCTCGACAACGAGGCTTACCGCGATTTTTTCAAAGAAGTGCATGAGGCGATTGGTGCTATATTGCTGATTATCGTTATTCTGCATATTCTTGGTGCGTTAAAACATAAATTCATCGATAAAGATGACACAATGAAACGCATGTCTTTAAAATAAATACTGAATTTCATACAATAAAAAAGCCCATCAATGATGGGCTTTTTTATTGTATATTGATTATCGGTGATACTGACGGCTATGTTCACGTACCGCAGCCAGCATCGCTGCTGCATTCTCCGGTGGCGTCCATTGCGTAATGCCATGTCCCAGGTTAAACACATGGCCATTACCATGACCATAACTCGCCAGCACATTGACAACCTGTTTCTCAATAGCCTCTGGTGTTGAAAGTAAAATTGCAGGATCAAGATTGCCTTGCAGCGCGACTTTGTCACCTACACGTTTGCGCGCACTGCCGATATCAACCGTCCAGTCCAGGCCAAGCGCATCCGCTCCGGTTTCTGTCTGCGCTTCTAACCACAAACCGCCGCCTTTAGTGAACACGATGCTAGGTACTTTACGGCCTTCGCTGGTTTTAGTTAAACCATTCACGATTTTCTGCATGTAATTCAGCGAGAATTCAATATAGGCATCATGCGCCAGCGCGCCGCCCCATGAATCGAATATCATCACCGCCTGTGCGCCTGCGGCAATTTGTGCATTCAGGTACTGAATCACGGTTTGCGCCGTAATGTCCAGAATATGATGCAGCAGGTCAGGGCGTGCATAAGCCATTTTTTTAATGTTCAGGAAATCCGTACCGCCTTTGCCCTCAACCATATAGGTTGCGAGTGTCCACGGGCTGCCACTGAAGCCAATCAGCGGCACTCGACCATTCAATGTTTTACGGATCTGGCTCACGGCATTGAACACATATTGCAGCTCAGCCATATCCGGCACGGTCAGCTTTTTAATGTCAGCTTCCTGCTGCAGCGTGCGTTCAAATTTAGGGCCTTCGCCTTCCTCAAAATATAAGCCTAAACCCATGGCATCCGGCACGGTAAGAATATCCGAGAACAGGATAGATGCATCCAGCAGCGGGTAGCGGTCCAGAGGCTGAATAGTCACTTCTGTCGCAAAATCGGCATTTTTACAAAGACTTAAAAAACTGCCTGCATTTTTACGCGTCGCTTTATATTCCGGCAAGTAACGGCCGGCCTGACGCATCATCCATACAGGGGTGTATTCAGTAGGTTGGCGCATCAAAGCGCGTAAAAAAGTGTCGTTTTGTAATGGTGTCATTGTTTCTGCTCAAAAAAATTGGGGATGCACATGATATGCATCCCCAGCTATTTTACTAGATTAAGCTCTATTTAGCGCAGGAGATTAACGCGGCAACACCGATGAACCCATCAAGAATTCATCCACCGCACGTGCTGCCTGACGGCCTTCACGAATCGCCCATACAACCAGAGACTGACCACGGCGTACGTCACCGGCCGCAAAGACCTTCTCTTTGCTTGTCTGATAGCAGCCTGCTCCATCGGTAGTGGCTTTCGCGTTACCGCGCTGGTCTTTCTCAACACCGAAGACTTCCAGCAGTTTTTGCACTGGTGACACAAAACCCATGGCCAAAAACACCAGATCAGCCGGCATTGTGAATTCCGAGCCAGGAACTTCGCTCATCTTGCCATCTTTCCATTCTACGCGAGCCGCTTTGAGTGCCACCACTTTACCGTTCTCGCCAATCAATTCTTTGGTAGTCACAGACCAATCGCGATTTGCACCTTCTTCATGAGAGCTTGAAGTACGCAGCTTGAGCGGCCAGTTTGGCCATACCAGCTCTTTATTCTCTTTTTCCGGCGGTTGCGGCATTAATTCAAACTGGGCAATACTCAACGCACCATGGCGGTTTGAAGTACCTACGCAGTCAGAGCCTGTATCACCGCCGCCAATCACTACTACATGCTTGCCGGTAGCTTTGATCTGGTCCGGAACGACATCACCGGCCACCACTTTATTCTGCGGTGTCAGGAAATCCATCGCAAAATGCACGCCATCCAGTTCACGGCCTGTTACCGGCAAATCACGCGGCTGCTCAGCACCGGCTGCCAACACCACCGCATCGAACTCAACCAGCACATCGTCAGCATTTACATTGTCACCTACATGCTGGTTGACGCGGAACTCAACCCCCTCAGCCTGCATTTGCGCCATACGGCGGTCGATATGGGATTTTTCCATTTTAAAGTCAGGAATACCGTAGCGCAGCAATCCGCCGATACGGCTGTTTTTTTCCAGCACGACAACGCTATGTCCAGCGCGTGCCAGCTGCTGTGCTGCTGCCAGACCCGCAGGACCAGAACCGACAACCGCTACTTTTTTACCTGTTTTATTCGGGTTGATCTGTGGTTTTACCCAATCATTTTCCCAGGCTTTATCAATGATCGCATGCTCGATAGATTTAATACCAACCGCATCATCATTAATGTTCAAGGTACATGCTGCCTCACAGGGGGCAGGGCAGATGCGGCCGGTAAATTCCGGGAAGTTGTTGGTTGAATGCAATACATCAATCGCACTGCGCCAATCCTGGTGGTAGACCAGATCATTCCAGTCAGGAATGATGTTATTGATCGGGCAGCCGGTGGTACAGAACGGAATACCGCAATCCATACAGCGCGCGCCCTGTTGCTTGGCCTGATCATCAGTCAGATGCAATACAAATTCTTTGTAATTTTTAACGCGTTCCGGAACCGGCAGATTAGCCTCCGAAAGTCGTTTAAATTCCATAAAGCCTGTTACTTTACCCATACTATAAAGCCTTTTCCTATAAGAGAGAGTCTCTTTACTTTTTTCTATAAAAAGTGACTTATTGAAAGCCACTTAATTAAAACAACACTCAGGCAGCGATTAATGCCTTGTCTTCAGCCATCTCGATCAAAGCGCGTTTGTATTCGTTTGGCATTACTTTAACAAACTTGCCACGCGCGTTTTCCCAGTCAGCAAGTATCGCTTTTGCGCGGCCGCTATCGGTATATTCTGCGTGCTTGTTGATCAAGGCAAGCAAAGTAACCTCATCCGGCTGGTCAAGGTGCTGTACAGCATTCGCTGCCACATTGACTGCGTGCTCCACTTTTTCGAGTGAGACCATGCCCATATTGCAGCGTTTGCCGAACAGGCCATCTTCATCGTAAACATACGCAACGCCGCCGCTCATGCCTGCCGCGAAGTTCTGGCCGGTTACGCCCAGCACGACCACTGTACCGCCGGTCATGTACTCACAGCCATGGTTACCTACGCCTTCAACTACAGCAGAGGCACCTGAGTTACGTACGCAGAAACGCTCACCTGCCACGCCGCTGAAATAACTCTCGCCGGTTGTCGCACCGTACATCACCGCATTACCGACAATGATGTTCTGATGCGAAATACCGCGGAATGCCTTAGGTGGCTTAATGACGATACGGCCGCCGCACAGGCCTTTGCCTACATAGTCGTTACCTTCGCCGGTCAGGCTGAAAGTGATGCCTTTAGCCAGGAATGCTGAGAAACTCTGGCCGGATGTACCTGTGAAGTTCACATGGATCGTATCATCAGGCAAACCTGTGTTGCCGTAACGTGTAGCAATCTGGTTAGACAGCATCGTGCCCACAGTACGGTTGGTATTGGTGATGGCGATATCCATCACTACTTTTTCGCCTTTTTCCAGCGCAGGCTGGGCAAGGGCTACCAGTTTGTTATCCAACGCATTCACCAGGCCATGATCCTGCACGTCATTGTTCTTACGTGAAACGCTGGCTGGCATATCCGGCTGATGGAACACTTTGCTGAAATCCAGGCCATTGATCTTCCAATGATCGATACCGGCTTGAGTGTCGAGTAAATCAGCACGGCCGATCAAGTCTGCAAATTTCGCGATGCCCATCGCAGCCATGTATTCACGCACTTCTTCAGCGACAAAGAAGAAATAGTTCACCACATGCTCTGGCTGGCCTGTGAAACGCTTACGCAGTTCAGGGTCTTGTGTCGCCACGCCTACCGGGCAGGTGTTCAGGTGACACTTACGCATCATGATACAGCCTTCAACCACCAGCGGTGCCGTAGCAAAACCGAACTCATCAGCACCTAACAAGGCACCGATCACCACATCGCGGCCGGTTTTAATCTGGCCATCGACCTGCAGCACTACGCGGCCGCGTAATTGATTCAATACCAAAGTTTGCTGCGCTTCAGACAAGCCCAGCTCCCATGGCGTACCTGCGTGTTTTACAGATGAAATCGGTGAAGCACCGGTACCGCCGTCGTGACCTGCGATCACAATGTGGTCAGACTTGGCTTTTGCCACACCTGCAGCCACAGTACCCACACCGGTTTCAGAAACCAGTTTCACGGAGATTGACGCTTTAGGGTTGGCATTTTTCAGGTCATGAATCAGCTGTGCCAAATCTTCAATCGAATAAATATCATGGTGCGGAGGAGGTGAGATCAACCCAACGCCCGGTACAGAGAAACGCAACTTGGCGATGTACTCTGAAACTTTATGGCCCGGTAACTGACCGCCTTCACCTGGTTTTGCACCCTGAGCCATTTTGATCTGGATCTGGTCTGCATTTGCCAGGTATTCTGCTGTTACACCGAAGCGGCCTGACGCTACTTGCTTGATTGCAGAGCGCATGGAGTCGCCTGCCTTAAGCGGAATATCTCGCTCAATCTGCTTTTCACCGATCACAGCTGCCATCGTGGTTGCATTAGCCACCGGGATGAAGCGTTTAGCATCTTCACCACCCTCACCAGTATTGGACTTACCGCCGATACGGTTCATGGCAATTGCCAGCGTTGCATGCGCTTCGGTAGAAATCGAACCCAGCGACATCGCACCGGTTGCAAAACGCTTCACGATGTCTTTAGCCGGTTCTACAGACTCTAATGGAATTGCTGTTGCTGCATGTTTGATTTCAAACAGGCCGCGCAATGTCATGTGACGGCGTGTCTGGTCATTGATCAGTTTTGCGTACTCTTTATATGTATCGAATTTGCCGGTACGTGTAGCATTTTGCAGCTTGGCGATTGATTCCGGTGTCCAGGTGTGTTCTTCACCGCGCACACGGAACGCATATTCACCGCCAGCATCCAGGCTGTTAGCCAGCACCGGGTCAGTGCCGAATGCAGACGTGTGTAAACGTACTGCCTCTTCAGCCACTTCATCGAGGCCAATGCCTTCAATATTGGTAGCGGTACCGGTAAAGTACTGCGCCACAAAGCTGCTGTTTAAACCAATAGCTTCGAATCTCTGGCCGCCACAGTAAGACTGATAAGTAGAGATACCCATCTTGGACATGACTTTATAAAGACCTTTGCCAACTGCTTTAACAAAGTTTTTGCTGGCCTTGTAGCTATCATCAGACATGCCTTTGATGGTTTCAAAGGTCAGCCATGGGCAAACTGCCTCAGCGCCGTAACCAGCTAACAGCGCGAAATGATGCACTTCACGTGCTGAACCGGTATCCACCACTAAACCGGCGCTGGTTCTTAAACCGGCGCGAACCAAATGTTCATGCGTTGCAGAACATGCCAGCAGTGCTGGAATCGCCACACGTTCAGCATTCATGCCGCGGTCTGAAAGAATCAGAATGTTAAAGCCATCCTGCACTGCTTTTTCGGCAGCTTTAGTCAGGCGCTGCAATGCTGTTGCCACACCCGCTTTACCTTCTTGCGCAGGGTAGGTGATATCCAATACCAATGATTTATATTGATTATTGGTCAGCGTAGCAATCGACTTCAATTGCTCCAGTTCGTCCAGCATCAATACCGGCTGGCTGGCTTCCAGACGCATAGGCGGCGTGGTTTCTTCAATACCGAGCAGGTTTGGTTTCGGGCCAATAAAGGTCACCAGAGACATTACCAGCTCTTCACGGATCGGGTCGATAGGCGGGTTGGTGACCTGCGCAAACAACTGCTTGAAGTAGTTGTAGAGCACTTTAGGACGGGCTGACAATACTGGCAATGCAGCATCGTTACCCATAGAGCCGGCACCTTCTTCGCCGTTTTGCACGATAGGCTGCAATATAAATTTAATGTCTTCCTGTGTGTAGCCAAAAGCCTGCTGCGTATCTAGCAGGCTGGCGTTCAACTCCAGGCCGCTCTCAACTTTAGGCATATCGGACAGGAAGTAGCGTGACTGCTCGATCCATTGCTTGTAAGGCTTGGCTGTTGCCAAAGCATTTTTCACTTCGGCGTCATCAATGATGCGGCCTTGTACCGTATCGATGAGCAGCATTCTGCCTGGCTCCAGGCGCCATTTCTTAACGATTTTCTCTTGCGGGAATGTGAGCACGCCCATTTCAGAAGCCATCATGACTAGGTCATCATCCGTTACCAGGTAACGTGCCGGACGCAAACCGTTACGATCCAGCGTTGCACCGATCATGCTGCCGTCGGTAAATGCCACTGCGGCCGGGCCATCCCATGGCTCCATCAATGCAGCGTGATACTCATAGAACGCACGGCGGTCTTCATCCATCATGTTGTTGCTTGACCATGCTTCCGGAATCAACATCATCATCGCGTGCGGCAAGCTGTAACCGCCGGCTACCAGTAATTCCAGGCAGTTATCAAAGCATGCTGAGTCAGACTGGCCATCAACAATCAATGGCCACAATTTTTCCAGATCCTCGCCGATCAGGGTTGAACGCATCGCCTCATGGCGCGCTGCCATCCAGTTCACGTTGCCTTGTACCGTATTGATTTCACCGTTATGTGCAATCATGCGGAAAGGGTGGGCAAGATCCCAGGCCGGGAAAGTATTGGTTGAAAAACGCTGGTGTACCAAAGCCAAAGCTGACACCAGGCTAGGATCATTCAGATCTTTATAATAAACGCCGACTTCATTTGCCAGCAGCATGCCTTTATAAACAATGGTGCGTGAAGACAGTGACGGCATATAGAACGCTGCGTTATCCTTCAGCTCCAGGTCGCGCACTGCATGCTCGATACGTTTACGGATTACGAATAATTTACGCTCAAACACAGCCTGATCAAAGTCGGCGCTGCCGGCTTGTGCACTGGCGATCAATACCTGACGCATCGTTGGCTCTACATCACGAGCCGCCTGCGCGATATTGCTGTTATCAACCGGCACATCGCGCCAGCCTAATTCTATCTGGTTTTCTTCTGCAATAATTTGTGTGAACAGTGCTTCACATGCCGCGCGGTTGCTTGCATTTTGCGGTAAAAACACATTACCGACAGCATACTGCCCGGCAGCCGGTAACGTGATGTTAAGTGCTGCTGCCTCTTTACGCATAAAAGCATCTGGCATCTGCATGAGCAAACCGGCGCCATCGCCGAGCTTAGGATCGTAACCAGTTGCACCACGGTGAGTCAGGTTAGTGAGTAATTCCAACCCTTTTTGCACAATATCATGGCTCTTTTTACCTTTGATATGCGCTACAAACCCTACGCCACAGGCGTCGCGTTCGTTACTCGGGCTATACATGCCCTGTTGTTGTGGTGCGGTTAGTGCTGGTGCTAACGCACTTGTCTGATTTAATGCTTGGTCCATCAATCTTCTACCCCTATGTTTAGCTTACTCATTCGTGCATTTAACTCGCCACTGAATCAATTATCGGTGGGAATACAAATAAGCAAAAACCATGCAAGATGCCTTGCGATTTACAAATTGTTACAAATATTATCAAGTTCCATTATGAATCAATCACTTATGCCAAAAAAAGTCACCGTATACCGAAAATACCAAGCCTCTTGAAAATACGGCAGTCTCCATAACGCACTGTATTTGTGCATAATCGAAAAAAATGCACCACAATAGAGCAAAAGTATAGTGCCCCCAATCTTAATAAAATGTACTTTGTACCTAGTTCCATATTTAGTCAATTTTATTTACAACACCATGACTGATAAAGGCAATTCACATATCAGCATTACTGCCATACATGTCTGAATACCATCAATTACGCACAGTTATAGTGCAAAAAAAACCCCGCAACTGACGTCACGGGGTTTTTTTACAGCGGTTGCTCACAGACCTTCACTGGCTACATTACACCCTGATCTATCATCGCATCTGCAACCTTGCGGAAACCGGCAATATTCGCACCCAATACCAGATTGGTTGGCTCACCGAACTCTTTAGCCGCCTCACTCGCACTACCGTAGATGTTTTTCATGATGTTAAACAGCTTGCCGTCAACCTCCTCAAACGTCCACTGCTGCATACTTCCGTTTTGTGCCATCTCCAACTGACTGGTTGCGACGCCTCCCGCATTAGCCGCCTTACCTGGGCCATAAGCAATGCCGGCCTTCAGGAATTTCTCAACCGCTTCCGGCGTCGATGGCATGTTTGCGCCTTCGGAAATGCACACACAGCCATTCCTCAACAACACTTCGGCATCCGCTGCATTAAGCTCATTCTGTGTCGCACTTGGGAAAGCGGCCTGACATGGCACTGAATATACGTGATTTCGACCGGCCGGGTAATCAGCCACAGCGGTATATTTTGCATCCGGGTGATGTTCAACGTATTTAGACAGGCAAGCGCCTTCTACTTCCTTAATCTGCTTGAGCGTAGCCAGGTCAATGCCTTTATCATGATAAACCATGCCACGCGAATCACTGCATGTAACGGGCTTTGCGCCTAACTGATACAGCTTCTGGATAGTGTAGATTGCGACATTACCGGCACCGGATACCACACAGTTTTTACCTTCCAGCGTATCGCCACGGCCTTGCATCATGTTTTGCGCAAAGTAAACCGAGCCGTAACCAGTCGCTTCCGTACGCGCCAATGAGCCGCCCCAAGGGATTTTCTTGCCTGTAAGTACACCGTCAAAGTTACCTGTCAAACGCTTGTATTGCCCGTACATATAGCCGATTTCGCGGCCGCCCACACCAATATCACCCGCAGGCACGTCGGTTGTCGGACCGATGTAACGATACAGCTCCGTCATGAATGACTGGCAGAAACGCATGATCTCGTTATCTGACTTGCCTTTAGGGTCAAAGTCACTACCGCCCTTACCGCCGCCGATCGCCAAACCTGTCAGCGAGTTCTTGAATATTTGTTCGAAACCGAGAAATTTAATGATGCCGCCATAAACGCTTGGGTGAAAACGGATACCGCCTTTATAAGGGCCAATTGCGGAGTTAAACTGAATACGGTAACCTTTGTTGACCTGAACATGGCCTTTATCATCGATCCATGCCACACGGAACATGATCTGACGTTCCGGTTCAACGATACGCTCAATAATGCTGTGTTTTCTGTATTTTGGATTTTTATCCAGCAATGGGCGCAGTGAAGTCAAAACCTCATCAACTGCCTGATAAAACTCGAACTCTGCAGGGCCGGACTTTTTCAGTCTGGCAATAGTATCTGCTACATATGGCATGCGTTTATTCCCTTCATCGATATTAATGCTGATAGCCAACCAGCATTAACGCTTTGTTTATGATATGAATTATCTGCTCTTACACCAGCCCGTCTGCATGTAGACAAACTGCAAGCCTGGATAGTTGCACCATAATGGGAATTCCATTTTGGTGCGTTGCACCAAAATGTGCCAAGCAAAAACAACGCTACTTTACTGCATATCGATGGGTACTTGCAACAGACACGATTAATTACTGTTGTTAATACAACAAGTTATTAATGGTTTGAGACTTTTGATTTATCAGGCAGAAAGCCGATGGCAGGCGATTCAATCAGTTATGAATCGCCCATTTATGCATTATTTTGGTGCAATAACCTTAAAAGCCGCTTTTGCCGCATTGATTGTGAGTGCAATATCGGCATCGGTATGCGCAGCAGATACAAAACCCGCCTCAAAAGCGGAAGGCGCCAGATAAATACCCGCGTCCAGCATCAGATGGAAGAACTGATTAAAGCTTTCTTTATCAGATTGCATCACTTCTGCAAAACTCGTCGGGCACTTTTCGCTGAAATACAAACCAAACATGCCGCCTACGCTTTGCGCACTAAACACCACACCGGCTTCTTTTGCTGCAGCCACCAAACCATCCACCAGTTTTTTAGTCTGCGCTGCCAGCTTCGCATGAAAATCTGGCGCTTGCAGCAACTTCAATGTTGCCAGGCCCGCAGTCACAGCTACCGGATTGCCCGATAGCGTGCCGGCCTGATAAACCGCGCCTAAAGGTGCCAGGCACTGCATAATATCCTTGCGGCCGCCAAAAGCGCCTACCGGCAAACCACCGCCAATGACTTTACCCAGCGTAGTGATATCAGGCCTGATATTGTACAAGGCCTGCGCACCGCCGAGGTGTACACGGAAACCCGTCATCACTTCATCAAAAATCAATACCGCGCCATGCTCGGTACACAAATTGCGCAGGGTTTGCAGAAACTCCATGTGCGGCACGACCAGATTCATATTGCCGACCACCGGCTCAATGATCACACAGGCAATTTCGTTACCGGCCGATTCAAATAATGCCTTCAGCTGCTGCGTATTGTTATATTCCAGCGTCAGGGTATGTGCGGCTACTTCTGCCGGAACACCGGCAGAGCTGGGCTCGCCGAATGTGAGCAAGCCAGAACCGGCTTTTACCAGCAGCGCATCTGAGTGACCATGATAGCAACCCTCAAACTTGACCAGTTTGTTTCGACCGGTAAAACCGCGCGCAACGCGAATCGCACTCATGGTGGCTTCGGTACCGCTGCTCACCAGGCGCACTTGCTCCATACTTGGCACCAGCGCATTAATCAGCTCGGCTATTTCAAGCTCCAGCCCGGTCGGCGCACCAAATGACAGGCTGCTTGCAGCGACTTCTTGCACTGCCTTAATAACATCAGGGTGGGCGTGACCTAGAATCATCGGCCCCCATGAGTTGATATAGTCGATATATTCCTTACCGTCCACATCCCATAATCTGGAACCCAGCCCTTTTTTGAAAAAAACCGGCGTACCGCCTACACTGCGGAAAGCACGTACTGGTGAATTAACACCACCGGGAATAAGTTGCTGCGATTTTTCAAATAACTGCTGGCTTTTAGATGTCATAAATTGTCTTTCAAGGTACCTTGTAATTGTCTTGCGTCATTAAATCGATCCCGCACTCGAGACCTTCTATCCATGAAATAAACTGGTTCACCATTGCCTTGCCCACAAACGGCCGGCCATGCTGCGGCACGATAGATTCAATATCCATGGTGCGTACCATGTTTGCCCAGAAACGGCAGGCTTTATTCGAAGTCATATACCTTCTGTGGAAGCCTAGCATGGCAGGTAAGTGAGCATTGAAATCCGTTACAGGCTCAATTGCCAAATCCGCCGGCACCAGCGATGCGCCCAAATCTCCGGAAAACAGGATTTTACTAGCTACATCATAAAACTGGAAATTACCTTCCGAATGCAGAAAGTGTGCTGGCAACGCTTTGATGATGGTATTGCCTAACTGAATATCCATGCCTGCATCCGGAATACCGATAATGCGATCATCCGTATTGCCCACACCGCAAAAGTGCGGCAAAAAACGCTCCCAGATTGCTGGTGCCAGAACCTTGCACTCGGTACCTATCATCCACTTGTTGATAGATGCCACGATATCCGGATCCTGGTGCGAAGCCAGGATATATTGCAGTTTGCGGAAATTAAAATATTTCCCCATGCCAACCATCAGGGCGTTATAGGTCATATTACCGCCCGGATCAATCAATGCGCCATGCCCGTCCGTAACAATCAAAAACTGGTTGGACTGCACCGCCTCTGAGGACGCCTTATCCGCCAAATCATTGAATACTATACAAACATGGCTGCCATTATTAAATAATTCTTTGGCCATAACAGACTTCCCCCATTTAAATGAAGGTAAATTATTTCACGGAACAAAAGCGGTCGATTTAATTCATATCAAAAACTCGTGAGAAATCCCGTGCTACCTGCGTAATTGATTCATGATTATTGCCTGCATTAAACAAAGCGCCTACAACGGCTACCGCATCTGCACCGGCGGCTGCCGCATACGCAGCATTTTCCAGTGTAATACCGCCGATTGCAACCAGAGGTATCTGCACCAACCTCCTGGCTTCAGCAAACAGGTTTAACGCGGCAACCGGCGCATTTGGCTTGGTGCCGGACGCAAAACACGCACCAAAAGCGGCATAGTCTGCACCTGCATTTGCAGCAGCCTGAGCCAGATCTAGCCGGTTATAACAAGAAGCGCCTAAAATCTTATGCGCCCCCAGCCTGTTGCGTGCTTCGGCCAGATTGCCGTCATCTGCGCCTAAATGTACGCCATCTGCATCCAACGTCAGGCAAAGTTTAATTGAATCATTAATAATGAATGGCACCCGATATTGCCTGCACAAAGGCAAAATAGCGCGCGCCTGCTGCGTTTGCAGCTTATGATCCGCGCGCTTGTTGCGATACTGCAAAACACTGACACCCCCACGCAGCGCCGCCTCGACTTTGGCGAGCAACACGTCGGTATCCTGCTCATCCGGAGTAACGGCATATAAGCCGTGAATTTTATGAGGCGCCAGTAAGGACATACCAAAGACCTTTAGTGCGCTTTTACGCTGCCATCACCGGGGTTGATGACCGGATCTTCCTCATCACGCGCCCAGAACATGCGGTCAGGAATATATTGCCCCATACCAGGCCTGAAACCGTTTTTGAGCGTCTGCCACGTATATTCCTGCGCTTCCAGCACCGCCTCTTCGATACTCAGGCCATGCGCCATGCAGGCTGCAATCGCACTGGTCAGAGTGCAGCCGGAGCCATGGTAACTGCCTGGCAAGCGCTCCCATTTATAAGTTTTGATCAGCTTATCATTACCATACAGCGTATTTGTTACTTCCTGCGTACGTTCATGCGTACCGGTAATCAGCACATACTCGCTGCCCATTGCCAGCAACCGGCCGGCCGCATCATCCAGCGACGTCAATGCCACCTCATCCGTTTCATCTGCATAGGCAAACCGGCGCGCTTCAAGGCTGTTAGGCGTAATCAGTGTAGCTTGCGGAAACAGCAGCTCCGTCATCGCACTCATCATTTCATCATTGGTGAACTCATCGCCGCGGCCTGAAGTCAGGATAGGATCTATCAGCAGCGGCACATCAGGATAATCCGCCATAATTTCGGCAATAACCGCAATATTTTCAACCGAACCCAGCAGGCCCAGCTTGAATGCGGAAACCTGCACATCTTCCAGAATCGCGCGCGCCTGATCATTCACCCAATCAGCATCCATCGCCAATACACCATCTACACCCACGGTATCCTGTGCCGTAATTGCAGTCACTACAGAAAGCGGATGGCAGCCAATACTGGCAAAAGTAAGAATATCAGCCTGCAGGCCTGCACCGCCGCTTGGGTCTGTGCCCGCAAAAGTCATTACTGAAGGAGGTGCCTGATTAGCCATAATGTTTACCACTGATATCTGCTTAAAAATTGGAGCGGGTGACGGGAATCGAACCCGCGTATCGAGCTTGGGAAGCTAGCGTTCTACCATTGAACTACACCCGCGTATCAGGCAATTATACATTAACGCCTGTGCCTGCATGTACTTGATAGCAGCATAAGCCAACATCCCTGCTAAGAATTTATGCCGCAAGAGTTGAGAAGATGAGTAGATTATAAGTTATGATTGCGCTCATTTGAGCCTTGAATATTTACTTGCTCACTAACAATGCGCTGCATCTGCAGCTTAACCCTTTTGAAATCACTTAAAACAGATATCCCCCATGAAAAAGAACATTATCATTACGCTAAGCATAATGTTTTTAATACTGTCCTCCCTCAGGTTTACTGATACCTTCAACTACACATTACTCACAGAAGCCTTTACAGTAAATTCCGGAGCCAGAGAGTCCCTGCCTGCAGAAATAATCAGCCTAAACGCATTGATTACTAAAGAAAAAATCCAGAAATTCAACCTAGTCGGCATATTGAACGATAATGCGCTTTTTCATCAAAGAGCTGTTGAATATACATATCCTGCCAAGCTTGATTTAAATGCCAAGGATACTTTTGCAATTAAAGGCACGCCTGTTGATATCAGCTGCAAATTGATCAATCATCAAGATAATGTGGAACATTATGTTTGCGAATAACCCCCCTGAAAGCAAGGCGCTATGGCTATCTGCTGCACTATGCCTGACCTTTGTAGCGAACCAATATTTATGGTTATTTAGTCCCAGTTATATTTCCAGCGTGGTTGTTGGCTTATCAATTTTGACAATCCTGTTTTTCATGATTAGGTCGGCAAAAAAGAGTCCCGAAATAACATTTGTGCTACTGATTGTATGTTTTCTAGGCATCATGGCGCTAGGATCGGCAACCTCTGCCTGGGATGCCAGGTCTATCTGGCTATTTCATGCTAAAAGAATCTATTTTGATAACAATTTACTTGCGCAATTGGATAATTACGCAGCATTCAGTCACAACGACTACCCCGTTTTACTGCCTGCGCTGAGCGCAACATTAGCGAGAATTGTCGGTCACTGGAACGAGGTGTTCCCCAAAGTTACAAATGTGCTATTTATATTGCCGCCACTGGTAGTGATAAGTGTGACCTTTACCCCGCTGAGATATACCGTTTTTTTCGTAGCCAGCTTATTTTTCATGGCAGGTCGCCTTCTTACTAATGGCTTTATGGATGGGATATTATCTTTATATATTGTTGCATCATTGATTCTTCTAGCAATCTTGTTTTTTGGATGGAAAGAGCATCTTAAAATCAGCAAAGGCGTGTTAATGGCTTCAGCTATTGGCCATCTGGCTGTGCTGGTAGGTATCAAAAATGAAGGGACAATGGCAGCCCTGATTATATTGTTCTGCTTAGTCGTTTCATTAGCTATTGACAAGAAACGTATAGAAATTCGCAAAATATCAGCGTTATTCCTACCGGCTTTTGTGATCTCTGGAATTTGGCTACTGCTTTGCTATCAATATGGAGTTGGTAATGATGTTGCCACCAACGGCAATTTCACCAGCACTTTGGCAGGTCGGCTGACGGATGCATTCAGCATACACTCAATCGCAAGCGCCTTGTATTACCAGAAATGGATTGCATTTCTTCCACTGTGCATATTCTTAATCTATTTTTTCCAGAAAAACGAAACGCCATTCAAAACTGCCAGTTTTCTGTTAAGGTTTGGTTTACTTTACTCTTTTAGCCTGTTCTTCATCTATTTAGGCACACCGCATGATCTGCACTGGCACTTAGCCACATCTGCAAAAAGAACCGCCTTGCCTTTCTTCTTGACTTTTATGACTTGTTTTCTGGTGTTGTTTACTGAATACGCATCAAAAAACAATAATAAAAAGTGAAACGGAAACACCGCCAGTTATGAAACATAGACAAAGAACAAATACGCAACAACTGCACGCCTAGACGGGTCACTTTCAGACCAGTCAGAACTCTAACGGATTCACATCTACAGCCCACCTGACTTTTGCGGCCAATTTATGCGCCCGCATCTGGCTAACCAGCTGCTTGAGCAACTGATGCAAAGCTGGGCGCTGCCTGGCCTGCATCAGCACATAACCTCGCTCCATGCCTTTCAGGCGCTCCATCTGCGGCCTTACCGGGTCATACACCAGAACCTGTTCGCTCAGGCTGCGCGCCAATGCAAACGCAAGCTGCAGGAACTGCTGTACCTGCACGTAATCGTTGGCTTCCGCACGCAACAGGGCGGTAAACACATAAGGCGGGAACTGCATCTGCCCCCGTTCTTCCAGCAAAACATTTGCAAAACTCTCATAATTCTGGACACGCAAGGCATTAAACAGCGCATGATCCGGGAATTGCGTCTGGATAATCACCTGGCCGGCTTTGTCGGCACGCCCGGCACGGCCTGCCACCTGCATCAGCTGTGCAAACAGGCGTTCACTGGCGCGAAAGTCCGGGCTATGCAGCGCGCTGTCAGTATCAATCACGCCTACCAAAGTCAGGTTGGGGAAATCATGTCCTTTCGCCAGCATCTGCGTACCTACCAGAATATCAATTTCCTGGTCATGAACGCGATCCAG
>Ga0208116_1000294_pt1 | contig 16441 bp, 14 predicted proteins | sample LakWasMeta9_HOW4_2_FD_183859 | JGI IMG/M metagenome (GOLD analysis project Ga0208116, IMG submission 183859) | Freshwater sediment methanotrophic microbial communities from Lake Washington under simulated oxygen tension - Sediment Metagenome... | ecosystem: Environmental > Aquatic > Freshwater >... | reverse complement strand
CTAACTACTATTTTGTCAGAAACAGATAACAGCAAAGCAGCTACTTTGCTGAAAATGGTTGAAGAGGCTGGCCGTACATTTATTGGCGGTGCTGGTCGTTCTCTACTTGTATCACGTTTCTTCGCAATGCGCTTGGTGCATGCTGGTTACAACGTTAGCATGATTGGTGAAGTTGTTACTCCAGCAATCAAGGCTGGTGACTTGCTGGTTCTGGTTTCCGGTTCAGGCGGCACAGAAACATTGTTGCCATTTGTTAAAAAAGCAAAATCAGTGGGTGCCAAGCTTGTTGTGGTTTCCATGAAGAAATCTTCAGCGATGGCAGATGTTGCAGACCTCGTTATCCAAATCGGTAACGACAATAGCTTCCCGTTAACTAAGGGTATGCCTATGGGTAGCCAGTTCGAGCTTTCAACATTGCTGTTCCTGGAAGCCGCTATTGCTGACCTGATTTTTGCTAAAGGCCTGACCGAAGAAGGTATGCGCGCAATTCACGCTAATCTGGAATAAGGTTTTCAGTCAAACAAGTTTGATAAAAAAAGCCCGACTCGTCGGGCTTTTTTATTGCGCAGGACTCACTGTGACAGGCATTTCAGTTCAGCTTGAGATATTTGCTTGTTATGTAGTGCTGTGGATATCAAGGCACCATAAACGCCGGCTTGTTTCAGCTTGTTTAAATCATCAGCGCTGCGTACGCCGCCAGCTGAGTAGAGCTGATGCTGTTGCGATAGCTGCCTGAATTTCTCGATCAGCTCCAAGTCCGGGCCCTGGTTAGACCCCACATGCGGGAGCGACATTAATATGACATTTTCGGGCCAATGTTCTGAATTTTGCAGAAGTTCCTGCGGGCCACGGTAACCATCCGGCATAAAGTCCAGAGACAATGTAAAGTTTGCATTCAGCTGTTTTCTGATATTTATGAAATTATCCAAATCAGAAAAGTTTTCGCTGCCTAAAATCACGTTAAAATTACAACCGGACCATAGGGCAAGCTCAGACGTGTTATTCATGCCGGCATCAACCCAAAGTTCAAGGCCGGGCTGATGCAGCACGATATTTTTAATGACCTCCAGATTGTTGCTGCCGGTTTTCTGTATGGCATCGAGGTCGGCGATGTAGAGTTGTTTAAAAGGGTGGTAATTAAGTAACGCGGCAACAATATCAAGAGGTTCACTGGAACCTGAAATTAAAGATTGAATGGCATGGTAATTTTTACGGTCGCCTTTTTTTGCATGCACGACCGTGCCGCCCAACAAATCAATGACAGGGATTATTTGCATAAGGCAGTTATATCATCGAACAAAATATTAAACAGGAAAAAAAAATATTAGTGTGTGAGTTTATCACTGCTGGCGGTCTTGCAGCAGAAGCTTTACCCGAATCTTTGGCGCATGAGGGCGCCCTCATGCGCGATACCTTGCTGCAAGACTTGGCTGAACTGGATCTCTATGAACTCACGGTGCTACATGATGCAAGGCTGCAGCCACCGCCTCAGGCCGCGCATAGCATTGCAGTAGAGCCAGGCAAGTTTGAAGAACATTTCATCCTGGCGCTTGCCCAAGTTGATATGGTCTGGTTAATTGCACCAGAATCAGAAGGTAAGCTGCTGGAATTAAGCGAGTTGTGCTACGAGGCAGAAAAAGCTGAGCATGGCGCGGTTTTCCTGGGTTCCGGTTTTGATACCATGCTGACCGGTACCAGCAAGACACTGTGCTATGAAGCGCTGCTGGCAGCCAATATCCATACCTTGCCGGTGCATGCTGGAGAGGATGTCATGCAGCCGTCCTATTATGATAGCCTGCTGGAACTGAATATTGAAAGCTGGGTGGCCAAACCTGAGGATGGTGCCGGCTGCGAGGGTATTCGCCGGTTTGATTCACTGCCGGAATTGAAAGACTGGATATCTGAAGATGGGCGCTATCTGAATTATCTCGCGCAGCCATATCAGCATGGCATTGCGGCAAGTTTCTCCATGTTGTGCCGTAACGGAAAAGCATGGCTGTTAAGCTGTAATCAGCAGCATATCGAGTGCAATGACGGCCAGTTCAAGCTGGCAGGGGTGTCAGTGAATGCAATGCTGCCTTACTGGCAGCGTTTCGAGACCATTGCCAGGAAAATTGCCAGAATGCTGCCTGATGCGCTTGGTTATATCGGTGTAGATGTGATCGTGGAGCCTGAAACCAACAAAATTTATGTGCTGGAAATTAACCCGCGCCTGACAACAAGTTATGTTGGGCTGCACCAGGCATTGAATATGAATCCTGCCAGGCTGATTCTGGATTGTATTTTAAATGATCGTTTTAGAATGCCTGATTTTATGAAAAATGGCTTGGCACAGCATCAGGTTGAAGTACGACTATGACAGAAAATTATATAGGCTGGGATATAGGCGGGGCGCACCTGAAAGCGGTGCTGCTCGATAGAGAAGGAGTCGTGCAGGCCGCCACTCAGGTTTATTGCCCGCTATGGCGAGGCCTGCGTGAGCTGGAATTTGCGATTGACCATGTTTTGCTGGAGTTTAATGCAAACCGGCACGCGGTGACCATGACCGGCGAACTCGTGGATATTTTCCAGAACCGGCGTGAAGGCGTGCTGAAAATCGCAGATACGCTGACCTCAAAACTGCAGGGTGAGGTACGTTACTATGCCGGCAGGCATGGTTTTGTGAACGGCACCGCCCTCGATCAGCATTGGGCGGATGTTGCATCCATGAATTGGTATGCCAGTGCGCAGTATGTCGCAAAGAATGTACCTAAAGCGATATTTGTAGATATTGGCAGCACCACAACCGATATTGCCCTGATTGAGAATGCGGCGCCGCAGGTCACAGGGTTCACCGATGCCGCGCGTTTGCAGACTGATGAGTTGGTGTACACGGGGGTCGTCCGTACACCGCTGATGGCAATTACGCAGAAAGTTTCATTTGCAGGGCACATGACTAATGTTGCGGCAGAATTTTTTGCGACTGCTGCCGATGTGTATATATTAACCGGCGATATTGATATGGCTGGCAATATGGCAGAAACAGCTGATGGTGCCGATAAGACAATAGAGGCCAGTGCCTACCGTATTGCGCGTATGATAGGTTGTGATGCCGACGATGCGCCATTGTCTTCATGGAAAGCGCTGGCCGCCTCTTTCAAAGAAATGCAGCTTGGGCAGATCAGGCAAGCTTTGTTCAAACATATGTCATTATTGAAGGATCAGTCCGCTTTGCAATTAGTCGGCGCAGGTGCAGGGGCGTTCCTGGTGGCAGAACTGGCTGTTCAGCTCGGTCTTGAATATCACGCTGTTTCTGAATTTATTACAGCTATCGATCACGAAGCCGAAGCTATGGCGGCCATATGTTTTCCTGCTTATGCAGTTGCTTACCTGTGCGTTGGGGAAGCGGGAGGGTTGGCGTGAGTTTACTGAAGCATCATCTTGCGTATCATCATGACAGTGCGCGCCTGTTTGCACGAATCGCACATAAACCATGGGCTGTGTTCCTGGATAGCGGACAGTTGCTTGACCCCGCAAGTGGGCTGCCAGGCAGCCAGTATGGCCGCTATGATATTCTGGTGGCAGACCCTTTTATCACATTGATTAGCAATGAGTCACAGACGACCGTATCAGAACACGGTCATACTTATATCACTGATGCAGACCCATTTGAGCTGATAAAACAGGCAATGCAGCCTTATGTGGCGGAGCAGTGCGAAATTCCGTTTACAGGCGGTGCAGTCGGTTATTTTGGTTATGACCTGGCGCGCCGGGTGGAAAAACTGGCTAGCACTGCATCAAACAGTGATGCAATTCCACCTATGCAGGTTGGTATCTATGATTGGGCGGTTGTGGTTGATCATCATAATAAAACAGCCTGCCTGGTTTCACATGGGTTTGATGCTAAGACACGTGAAAACTGGGATGCCTTAAAGGCCTTTTTTGATGCGCCTTTGGGTGATCAACCGGCAAGCTCAGAGTGCTTTGCCGTGAAGACCCCAGTCTGCGCCAATATGGATAAGCACACTTATGCAGGTGCTTTTGCCGCAATTAAAAACTACATTCACGAAGGTGACTGTTATCAGGTGAATCTTGCGCAAAGATTTTCTGCCGGGGCATCAGGTAATGGCTGGCTTGCATACCGCAAGTTACGGGAGGTCAGCCCGGCACCATTCATGGCTTATATGAATCTGGGGCGTATGGAGGTGTTCTCCGGCTCACCTGAGCGGTTCTTGCAGGTTGTAGATGGGCATGTTGAAACGCGGCCGATCAAAGGCACCAGACCGCGCTCGGAAGATGCAGTACTCGACGCACAGTATGCGGCAGAACTGCAATCGAGTATTAAAGATAAAGCCGAAAACCTGATGATTGTAGATTTGCTGCGCAATGATATCGGCAAGAATTGTAAGACGGGTTCTGTTAAAGCTGATAAATTATTCCAGCTGCAAAGCTTTGCCAACGTGCATCATTTAGTCAGTATCGTTACTGGCAGGCTGCAGGCCGCAAAAACTGCAGTTGACCTGCTGCGCGGCTGCTTCCCTGGAGGCTCCATCACCGGTGCGCCCAAGCTCAGGGCAATGGAAATCATCGAAGAACTGGAGCCGCACCGGCGCGGCGTGTATTGCGGCGCAATCGGCTACATTGGTTTTGATGGCAATATGGATACCAATATTGCCATTCGTACGGCCGTTTATATTAAAAACGGTGATGGCGGGGGGGAAGTCAGTTTTTATGCAGGCGGTGGGATTGTGGCAGATTCCGATATGGATAAAGAGTATACGGAAACCCTGGATAAAGCTTCGAGCATGATGAAGGTGATGAAGTTTTTTACAAAAACATAGAATATCTGAATATTAGGGAGCGAAGTAATGTGGGTGGTTAAATTAGGCGGCAGTTTACTTGGCTCACCAGAGCTTCCACGCTGGCTGGATACCTTGGTCAGAATCAGTGACGGCAAGGTGCTGATAGTGCCTGGCGGCGGCATGTTTGCAGATGCTGTGCGTGAAGCGCAGGATACTGCCCTGGTAAACGATGCGGTAGCACATCACCTCGCGTTACTGGCGATGGATCAATTCGGTTTATTGCTGGCTGGCATGAATCCGCGGCTGGTCACTGCCAGCAGTGAACTGGAAATCGCCGAGCGTGGCTGGCAGCATCGCGGCATAGTCTGGCTGCCGAGCCGCATGGTACTTGCAGATGAAAATATTCCAAAAAACTGGCAAGTGACTTCAGATAGTTTAAGCGCATGGATCGCAGATAAAATCGGTTCCGAGCATCTGATTCTGGTTAAATCAAAAACATTGGCCGGTTATTCAAAAGCATCGCCAATTGCCATGCAGACGCTGATTGCAGATGGAGTGATCGATAACGCCTTTGCTGAGTTTGGCGCTGGCACGAATACGCAGATATGGATTTTGAATAAGGCTGATAGCAACGTGTTTGCACAAGGCCTTAATCTTGAAAAACTTAAAGAACAGGCATTGTCAGTCAGTAAATTGAATCTGACATGATTAACAGGAGAATATTATGACGTCTGACCGCACATATTCAGAACTGGAAATTGAAACCAGATTAAAGGCAGAGTTGCCACATTGGTATCTCGAAAATGGCTGGATACGCCGCAAGTACAGAACCAGTGGCTGGAAGGCGACATTGATGGTTGTGAATACCATCGGCCATCTGGCAGAGGCTGCTTGGCATCACCCGGATCTGGCGGTGACTTATGCCTATGTCATCGTCAAGCTATGCACGCACGATGCCAAAGGGATTACCGATAAGGATTTTCAGCTGGCGGCAAAAATCGAGGCAGTCATCGGCTGGCAACCTGCCAATGAAGGTGGCGCCTTAACCGGCACGCCGAATGACGATACCAGGTTCAAATATATTAAATACGATTAGGCAGACAGGCTGATAGCTTTTTTTGGGGTTCAGCTGGTTTTAAACTGCTGTCGCTCAAACCTGCCGAAGTGCAGCATGATCGTTGGCAGGATCAGCAAATTCAGGATGGTGGATGTCACCAGCCCGCCGACGATAATGGTTGCCATCGGCCCTTCGATTTCGCGTCCAGGCTGACCGCTGGCGGCGGCTAAAGGCAACAGCCCCAGCGCTGTCACCAACGCAGTCATCAGGATAGATGGCAGCCGTTCTGACGCGCCACGGATACAGGTGTCTATTCCCCACACGCAGTTCTCTGCATCAATCAGGTGCTGGTAATGCGAGATCATCATGATTGAGTTACGCAAGGTGATGCCAAACAGGGTGACAAAACCGACCAGTGAACCCAGCGAAATCCAGCCGCCGGTAAACATTACGGCCAGCACGCCGCCAATCAGTGCAAAAGGCAGGTTTGCGAAAGTAAGCAACAGGTTACGCAGGCGGCCAAATGCGATATACAGCATCAGGAATACAGTGACGCCTGCCAGCAGGGATTGCAGGATCAGCGCTTCCCTGGATTTTGCATTCGCTTCAGCCGCACCTGTAAACTCCAGGTATGCACCTTGTGAAAGCGTCAGGTCGGTATTTAATTTTTCTTTAAGTTCTTCGGTAAACGCGCTGATGTCGCGGCCTGCCACATTGGCGGTTACGGTCTGGATTCGCTTGGCACCGGCATGCAATATCTTGGAACGGCCGTTTTCCTGCACTATATCAGCAACATCACGTAGCCTGATCAATTTGCCGTCAGCATTGAATAATGGCAGGTTGCCAGCCTCCTGAATATCATCACGGGCTTCAGGGGCGAGCAGTACGCTGACGCCGATGACGCGGTTGCCTTCATATACCTGAGTGGCCGGAACACCCTCGTATGCGGCGCGAATGCTATCCAGCACATCGGTTGGATGCAGGCCCAGTCTGGCCATTTTTTCAGTACGCAGACGCATGACCAGCTGCGGTGTGCCAGGCGGGGATTGTACCAGTACGTCTGTGGCACCTTTTATGCTGCCTAAAATACCGGCAATAGCGCTGGCATCCCTGTCAAGGGCATCAAGGTCCTGGCCGTAAATGTTAATCACCGTCGATGCGGCGTAGCCAGAAATGGTCTCTTCGATCCGTTCTGTCAAGAAAGTGTTGATCGCGAAATTGACACCGACAAAACCCGCGTTGGCTTCACCGTCACCATCATGGCCTGTAGGTTCACCACCCAGTTTCTCGCGGATCGCATCCAGGATGCGGCGCTGCTCCGGTCCGGAAACCGCGCCGATTTCAATTTCAAATTCACTGTAATGAGTGCCGAAAGTATCTGCACCGTTGGGCGCACGGCCTACCCATTGCGTCACAGTTTTAACGCCATCAATGCTGCGGATAGCCGCAGACACTTTTTTACCGATACGCAGGGATTCCTGTTCTGATGTGCCGGGCACTGCCGTCATATGCATGATGTAATGACCTTCATGCAGGGCAGGAATGAACTGGTTTTTGAATAAAGGCAGCATTCCCAGGCCAATCGCCATCAACATGAAACTTATGGCCAGTATCAGTTTGTAGTGGGCCTCGATTTTCACCAGCGTGGAGACATACCATTTTTTGATGATGCGTATCATTGGCGGGTCTTCTGTTTCAAGCCTGGCGTTGCCGAGCAGCAGGTAGCATAGTGCCGGTGTCAGCGTTAAGGCTACCAGTAACGAAGCCATGATGGCGGCGATATAGGCGATGCCGAGCGGCGCGAACAGTTTGCCTGCAACCCCGCTCAAGGTCAGCAGCGGCATGAATACCAGCGCCACGATAATCGTTGCATAGACAACGGAACTGCGAACTTCCATCGACGCATCGAACACGACCCGGTAAGTTGGCAGTGGCGCTGCCAGAGTGCGATTCTCACGCAGGCGCCGGAATATATTTTCGGTATCAATAATCGCATCATCCACAACTTCACCGAGTGCGATTGCAAGCCCACCCAATACCATGATATTCAGTCCGATATTGTAGTAGCTCATGACTACAATAGCGGTGAGCAGAGAGAGCGGGATTGCTGTGGCTGAAATAAAAGCCGTACGTACGTTGAACAGAAACAGGAACAGCACGGTAATCACCAGTACTGAACCGACCAGGATGTCGGTGCGGACACCTTCGATTGCCACCTCAATAAAGTTGGCAGGCCTGAACAAGCCTTCATGCAGTGTTACGTTTTCCGCCTGTAGAGTCGGTTTTAATTCCTGCAGCGCTTTTTCAATGGCGAGCGTTACGCCATGCGTGTTGGCGCCCAACTGACCCTGGACTGAGAGATACACGCCGGTTTTTTCATTGATGGCAGCAGCGCTGATGGATGGTACCGAGCCTTCAACGACTTTACCGACATCACCCAGCCTGATGGTTTGCCCATCTTTATGCAGCAGCGCAACCATTGCCAGTTTATCGGCGGTTGTAGACTGGCCTTCCGTATTGATGACGATACGCTGATTCTTATTTTCTATGAATCCATTACCACGTACCCCGGTCGCTTTCTTTACGGCATCTTCAACCTGTAGTAGGGAAATGCCGTATTTGATCATTTTTTCAGGTTCAACCTGTACCTGAAGCTGGCGTATCTTACCGCCAAATACATTGACATCGGCAACACCGGGTATTGCCATTAAATGCGGCACGATAGTCCAGTCTACCAGCGTCCTTAACTCTGTCAGGCTGCGGCTCTCAGAGGTCACGCCGAAGCCGAGTACGGTGCTGGCGGATGAGGTGAGCGGGGTGATGTTAGGGGTAATGCCCTGCGGTAATTTGTTGTTTAATGTGGACAGGCGTTCTGCAATGACCTGGCGGTTACGGTAAACATCTGTTTTCTCGTTAAAAATAATCGTAACGATCGACAGGCCAGGAATGGATTGTGAGCGCATGCTGGCAATGCCGACCGTGCCGGCGATGCTGGTTTCAATGCGCTGGGTTACCAGGCTCTCCACCAGTTCTGCAGAAAGACCCGGCGATTCAGTCTGGATGATGATCTGGGTAGGTGCAAACTCTGGGAACACATCGAGGTTGCTGTGGTTTAAGCTATAAAAACCATATAAAACAACGAGTGTAGCAAGGCCGATGATGACGCCGCTGAAACGGATAGAGAAGCGTACTAAAGCCGACATCATCACTGGCTGGCCTCCGGTTTGGCGATGGTTTTGAGATCCAATTGAGCCGTTGGCATCATTGCTGGGTCCGGCAGTTCAGTGATTATCCTGGTGACGGCATGACACAGTTTCACGATGTTAGTCTGCACTGAAACTCCTCCTAAATTTAACAATTTAGTCATCGTTTTGGCTCCGACATAACGCGACTGCACCGCATTAGTCTTCACCGAAATGACGATTGGGCTATTCAAATTAATTGTCATTTTAGCTCCGACATAACACAGTTTCACGATGTTAGTCTGCACTGAAACTCTTCCTAAATTTAACAATTTAGTCATCGTTTTGGCTCCGACATAACGCGACTGCATCGCATTAATCTTCACCGAAATGACGATTGGACTATTCAAATTAATCGTCATTTTCATTGGTGATCTGTGATTTAAATTCTTCGGATAGCAGCAGTTGGGCGCCGCTGGTGACTACCTGGTCACCAGGTTTCAGGCTGCCCTGGTAGAACCAGCCGTTTCCAACCTCAACATCGGTAGCTACCGGAATACGGCTGAATTTCTCATCAGCGGTTTTTCTGTAAACCCAGGATTTGCCTGCATACCAGATGATGGCTGCATTAGGAATAATGACGCCGTCATTTACCTTGCTGGATGTCGTACTCACCGCATTAACCTGCATGCCTGCTCGCAATGCACTGGTTTTGGCATGATAGAAATAAGTTTTGCCTTGGATCGTGGTGCTGCTTGCCGGTGCGCGCGAGAGGAACAGTGCGCGAATTGACTGGTTTGGCACGGCTGTCGGCGCAATCATGATGCTGCTATCCTGTCCGGGTTCTGCTGCATCGAACGGAAGGGTGATTTGTATCAGCACTTCCTGATTGGAGATCAGGTTCTGCAGCAATTCACTTTTGTCGAGCTGGGTCGCATGCTGAGACAGCGTCTCGCCCCACATCTGGCGCATGCTGTCTGTGATGCTTTTTGCGCTGGATTCGGCAGCGGCTATTTTTGCCTCATCTGCTTTGATGTTTGATCTGGCTGCTGCCACGACTTTATCTGAAACGTTTTTGTCATCCTGATTCAGTGTCTGTAAGCGCAAAAACTCATTTTTGTTATATGACAGTGCAGTGCGCAGCACTTCTATGTCGGACTTTGCAGCCAGGTAGCGTGAGCGCAGGTCAATGAGAGCGTCGATACTGACAACGCTTCCATAACTGTTGACACTGCTTTGGCGCTTGCCGGGAGCCAGTGGGCTGGTGGTGATTTCGCTTTGTTTTTGGGCGGCAGCGCTGATATTGATGATGGTCGAGCCTTGTTCAGTCACAACGCGGCTTGGAGTTTCGATGGTCTCCTCTGACTGCTGTGTCATGGCTTCAAATTCATCTTTACCGTAAAACACGAGTACCCAGAACAAGACTACAATTAAAAATGCCTGTAAGCCAATAATGATGGTCAGTTTACGATTCATTTTTATTTTATTCCCATTGAGCTTGAAAATGACGCTTCAGCGCCTGCAGTTAATGTTTTAGTATTTTTAGTGCATGCCAGCACATCAATCGCTAGCTTTATTATGAATTTCTTGTTCTTGCTATTTAAGTCTTATGGCGTAGAAGTTAAGTTTTCAAATTTTTCATTGGTGATGCTGCTGCCAGCCAGTGGTGCCTGTATGGCATTTTCCAGATCGTTGATGCTTGAAGCCAGTTGAAAGTTAGCCAATGCAATATGCTGCTCGGCGAGTACTTCTTCCAGTTTGGCATAACTGAGTTCCAGCCTGTCGATCTCGCCGGTGCGCAGCCTGCTGTCCATACGCCTGGTATTGGCCTGCTGCTGCCGATAAAGGTTCTTTTGGTTTTCCAGCAACTGCATGGCTTGCGTCAGCCTGGCGTTGGCAACGTTAACTTCAGCGATTACGTTGGTCTGCAATGCTTCAAATTGTTTGGCTTCGACTTCGCGCAACTGTGTTGCTTCTGCAATGGCCAATTTATTTTTAGTCAGGATTGTCATCAGACTGGATAAGCCCAGTGACCAGATTTTGTCACCAAATTCGTAGGCATAGCCAGGGCTGATCACGATGTCCGGGTATTGTCTGGCGATTTCCAGCTTTAACTTGGTTTCAGCAATAGCGTAGCGCTCAAGTGCGATACGGATATCAAGGCGGTTAAGCAGAGCTTGGGTCTGTAAATCCGTCTGCGCCTGCGTGTTTGAAGCTGAGGTGCCCGGTATTTTTGTGTTCGCGGCATCGGCTATCTGCATTTGTTCAACCTGTGCCAGTGGTAATCCCAGGCTGCTTGCCAGACTGGAAAGCAAGACCAGGTGATGGCGCTGCTTTGATTCCAGTTCGGTATTGAGTGTTTGCAGCTGTAGCTTTGCCTTACTCAGTTCGATATTGGAAGATTCTCCAAGGTCGATGCGTTTCTGGTAAATGGCAACGACATCTTGTCGGTAAGCCTGTTCTTTTGATAGCAGTTTTATCTGCTGTCGATTAGCCTGATACTCGTTGAAGGCCTTAGTCACGTCATTGCGCAATTGCCAGGCTGCTTGTGCAATTCTGAGTTTGGCTGCCTCCGATAGGTGCTGGGCGCTTTCAATACGGATATTACGTTTGTTTGCGGTTTCAATCGGTATTTCAATGCTCAGGCCATAAGCGTGCGGGCTGATCTCTTCGCTTGCATTGTTGCTTTTTGAATATTGACCGCCTATTGACGGCAGCCGCATTTCCGCCGCGCTGAGCTTTGCCGCTTCAGCACTGCGCCATTGCGCGCGAGCAACATCCAGGCTAGGGTTGAAAAACAGGGCGCAATGAATCAGGTCGTCCAACTCCCATTGCTGGATGGGCAGTCGTGCAGGGGGGTAGCCACTATTGATCAGGTATTGTTGAAACAGCGCATTGTCCGCACGCCTGCCGGCAATTTTCTGGGTCAATGCTGCCGTATCTATTGGTTTGGCAATGTATTCCTGAAAGCTGCAGGCTGTCATGCTCAGGCACAGCAGTGAAAGCAAGGCGGCTTTAGGGATTGCTCCTGAATGTGAATATGCGAAATTACTCAAGATGACTGATCAAGCTTACCGGTGGTTTGGATCGTACATTTATCCGACGATTGCGGCATTGACGGCGCTTAATGCATCCTGCAATGTTTCTTCACTGAGGCTGTTGATTGATGTTGCAAGCAGATCTGCGGCTTCTACAGTTGCAATCGGGAGTTCATGGCTATCTATTTCTGCGATGAGGCCTGCGGCGATTCCGGCAATCTTGAGCAGAGCCTGTCGTTCACGCATCAGCAGCTCTAATTCTGCACGCAGCATATTGATTTCATTTTGATTAATGGTGTTTGGCATGATCGTCAGCTTTAATTTTCAATTGATGTCTAATGGAAGTCTCGGTGTTATTCTCGCACAATCGCTGCTGGTACCGCTATATTTTCAGCATTGTTTGGCATAGGCAGGGCGCGCTGATCAAATAATGCGCAAGCACTGAATAATTTATCGCTTTTTTATTTTATGTCTTTTCTCAATGTGAAAACTTGGGATACAATAGCGAATTATCTGAACGGCTGATGTTTTGTAAGCCGTACACTACCTGCGAAAGTGGCGGAATTGGTAGACGCACTGGATTTAGGTTCCAGCGCCTCGCGGCGTGAGAGTTCGAGTCTCTCCTTTCGCACCAACTTTACTTTAAAATAGCATGTCATCAAGGTGACTTTTCTGGAAGATGATTTTCCAGAGACATCTGTTCATGGCGTGCGGTTAAAAATTTTAGGAATTACAGCATGGCTCTGAATGTTGAAACCCTCGGCAACCTTGAACGTAGAATCACTATCAGCGTTCCGCTACAGCCATTAGAGGCGCAGATCAAACAACGATTAAACCAAATCTCACGTACGGCGAAATTTGCTGGCTTCAGGCCAGGTAAAGCGCCGATCGGTCTGGTGAATCAACATTACGGCCACCAGGTTCGTGATGAAGTTTATTCAGGCGCGGTTGAGAAAAGCTTTGGCGATGCGGTTGAAGAAAACAAGTTGCGCGTTGCCGGTTTCCCTAATATCGAGCATAAACCTTTTGACGCCGCTTCAGAAGTTCTGGAGTACACGGCTACATTCGAAATTTTCCCTGAAGTTGCTATCGGCGACTTGTCTAAAGTAAAAGTCGAGCGTCCAGTGACTGATATTTCTGATGCTGACGTTAAGAAAACACTGGATGTGCTGGTTAAACAGCGTGTCAGTTTTGAACCGGTTAAACGTGCATCCAAAAAGGGTGATCGCGTTAACGTAACCTTAAAAGCATTCCTGGATGGCCAGGAGGTTGAGTCAACCGGCGATAGCGGCATCGACTTGGTGATTGGCGAAGGCGGCCGTGTGGCTACTTTTGATGATGAGTTGATCGGCAGCAAAACTGGCGCAAGCAAAAAATTCGACATTACCTACCCTGAAGACTATGAGTCTGCCCAGATCGCAGGTAAAACCGTTGGTTATGAAGTGACATTCAACAGCGTGTCACAACCTAAGTACCCTGAAATCGATGCGGACTTTGCCAAGAGCTTGGGCATTGAAGATGGCGACGTTGAAAAAATGAAGGCTGAAATTGCTGAAAGCCTGAAACAGGAAGTGGCCAAACGCGTTAGCGCTAAACTGAAAGAACAAGTGTTCCAGGCATTGGCTGATAATTCAGAGTTCGATATTCCACGTGCGATCTTGGAGGTTGAAATCAATCGCATGATGCAGACTACCGAGCAAAACCTGAAACAGCGTGGCGCGGATATATCCAACATCAGGCTTGAGCCATCAATGTTTGAAGATCAGGCTAAACGCAGCAGCAAATTGCGTTTGTTGCTTGGTGAACTGATCAACAAGAACGGCCTGCATGCAAATGCTGACCAGGTGCGTGCAATGGTTGATGTGTTCTCGCAAAGTTTCGAGCGTCCTGCGGATGTTGTGACCTGGTACTATGCTGATCCAAAACGCCTGGATGAACCTGCGGCTTTGGCTACAGAAGAAAATGCCGTGAGCTGGGTGCTTACGCAAGTGAAAGTCACTGATAAAAAAGTTAAGTTTGATGATTTAATGGGAACTGCCTAATGAATAAAATGCCGCAACCGCAATCTCAGTTTGATTCAGCACCGACCGGATTGGGTTATATCCCGATGGTGGTCGAGCAGAGTGGTCGCGGCGAGCGTTCCTATGATATTTACTCACGCTTGCTTAAAGAGCGTGTGATATTTCTGGTGGGTCCGGTTAACGACATGTCTGCAAACCTTGTGGTAGCGCAGCTGTTGTTTCTGGAAGCTGAAAACCCGGATAAAGATATCTACTTGTATATCAATTCTCCCGGCGGTTCCGTTACTGCCGGTATGTCGATCTACGATACCATTCAGTTTATCAAACCTGACGTAAGCACGTTATGTATCGGCCAAGCGGCTAGCATGGGTGCTTTCTTGTTAGCTGCCGGTGCAAAAGGCAAGCGTTTCAGTTTGCCTAATTCACGCATCATGATTCACCAGCCTTCCGGCGGATTCCAGGGCCAGTCTACTGACATTGAAATTCACGCAAAAGAAATTCTCTACTTGCGTTCAAAACTGAACGACATCCTGGCGCACCATACCGGTAGAACCTCTGAAGAGATCGACCGCGACACTGAGCGTGATAATTTCATGAGTGCCGAACAATCAGTTGAGTACGGCATGATTGATAAAGTGATCGGTAGCCGCAACGAAGCCGCGTAATTGCACTATTCACTATATTTTATTAATAGTATAGTAATAGCATCGAATTTGTATGGAACCTGGCTCGGCTAGGTTTTCCTGCGCAATACACTAAATAGGACTAAATCCATGGCCACTAAAGCCGACGACGATAAATTACTTTATTGCTCATTCTGTGGCAAAAGCCAACACGAAGTTAAAAAACTGATCGCGGGTCCTTCTGTATTCATTTGTAATGAGTGTGTTGATTTATGCAACGACATCATTAAAGAAGAAGTGCAGAATTCGGACGGTCTGAAGTCAGCTGAAGCCAACCTGCCTACGCCGCAGGAAATATGCAAAATACTGGATCAATACGTAATCGGTCAGACCCAAGCCAAGAAAAATCTTGCTGTCGCGGTGTATAACCACTATAAACGCCTGGGACACAATAACCTGTCCAACGGCGGCCAAAAAGATGAAGTTGAAATCGCAAAAAGCAATATTCTGCTGATAGGGCCGACTGGTTCAGGCAAAACTTTGCTTGCGCAAACGCTGGCAAGGTTATTGGATGTACCGTTCGTGATGGCCGATGCAACTACATTGACTGAAGCTGGTTATGTAGGCGAAGACGTTGAAAACATCATGCAGAAACTGTTGCAGAAGTGTGATTACGATATCGAAAAAGCACAGCGCGGCATTGTTTACATTGATGAAGTGGATAAGATTTCACGCAAGTCGGATAACCCTTCGATTACCCGTGACGTATCCGGTGAAGGCGTGCAGCAGGCGCTATTGAAACTGATTGAAGGTACTGTAGCTTCGATTCCGCCGCAAGGGGGTCGTAAACATCCTAACCAGGAGTTTGTGCAGCTTGATACGACCAATATCCTATTCATCTGTGGCGGTGCGTTTGATGGGCTGGAGAAGGTAATCCGCCTGCGTTCAGAAAAGGGCGGCATTGGTTTTGGCGCTGAAGTGAAAAGCAAGGTTGATGTGCGTGAAGTCGGTACGGTATTGCGCGATGTAGAGCCTGAAGACCTGATCAAGTTCGGTTTGATTCCTGAGTTTATCGGGCGCCTGCCTGTTGTGGCTACGCTCGAATCATTGGATGAAGCTGCGCTGATGACTATTCTGACTGAACCTAAGAATGCGCTGACCAAACAATACATCAAGCTGTTCAAGATGGAAGGTGTTGATCTGGAGTTCAGGGAATCTGCGCTACTGCTGATCGCGAAAAAAGCCCTGGAACGTAAAACAGGCGCGCGTGGTTTACGTTCGATCATGGAACACTCATTGCTTGAGATCATGTATGAATTGCCATCCTTGAAGAACTTAAGCAAAGTTGTAGTGGATGAGGGCGTTATCCGTGGTGATGCCCCACCTATCCTTATCTATGAAGATAAACCGATGGAAGAAGCTGCCAGCTAGTTTCGTTCATTATCCGCTAGATGAATAGAGTCCCGGCTTGTATTTTCAAACAAGCCGGGACTCATTATTTAGAGCCATCTCCTTGAAATATCTGCTGTTCTTCTTTTTTGTTTAACGGATCTCGTTAAATTTCTTTTATATTATTAGCACTGATTCACTAATTTAGTGCTTAAATATCAATTAACACTTGAACTCATAAGAATTAACCCCATCAACAGTTATATAAGTATTTTTGCTTATTTTTAGCTTAATTTTGGAAGTCTACTCATGGCACAATTATTACCTTCATATAGTCCAGATAGCGGTCT
>Ga0208116_1000287_pt1 | contig 16561 bp, 18 predicted proteins | sample LakWasMeta9_HOW4_2_FD_183859 | JGI IMG/M metagenome (GOLD analysis project Ga0208116, IMG submission 183859) | Freshwater sediment methanotrophic microbial communities from Lake Washington under simulated oxygen tension - Sediment Metagenome... | ecosystem: Environmental > Aquatic > Freshwater >... | reverse complement strand
TTTAAACTGATAATGAAATACGTCATCGCCAAACTGCACTGCGACATGTCCGCCGCTGGAGCTGCCTTCGTTGGCTTCTATATATAAGTATTGAAAGGTATCTGCATTGGCGGTGTTGCCTAATAACACCGCCAATAGTGTCAAGAAACGCTTCAAATTTGCTTAATCCTGGCTATCGTAACCTTGCTGGATTTGTTTCATTTTTGTGGCGTCCGATTCGCCGAAGTTCTTTTTATAGGTTTCGTAACCGACGCCTTCGATACGGGCTTTCTTAAGCGCTTTACCTATGCCTTTATAAGTATGTGCATCAGATTCCCAATCGCTAATACCGCGCTTTTTGGCAATGTCACTCAAGCCTGACTGGAAGTCGGCGTAGTTGGTCGTGCCGGACGTTGATTTAAGATAGGCGTAAGTGTAATCCTCGACATCAGACTCGTACTTGGTGCTGCCGCCTGAGAACGAAGATGATGAATCGGAAATGCTACCGATACTATCAGAGATGGATCCGGAGCTATCCGAGAAAGAACAGCCGTTCAGAATGAGCACAAAACTCAAGCCGGCAATCAATAAATTCAAACGGTTTGAAACGAACATCTGATCTCCCAAATTAATACTTGCAGGTTACTTTAGAGTATCTCGAAAAATTTCAGCACCTCGACTGTGTTCTACAAGCTCACAGCCCATACGCAAAGGTATTTTTGCCCCCCTTTGTTGTTATAAATGCGGACGGTTAATCGACATTGATTTAGCTTTTCCTAACGGCTTGCATTCTGATACCAAAACAACCTGTTTGGCAATATTTACCCTCGAGATAATTAAATTTCTGAAATTGCCGGCTGCATCAAGTTTTTTAGATTGAAAATTTGTTTGACAGGGTCTAACGCTAAGCGTTATTAATAAATGGCTCTCCAAATGTAAGGAAATTTACGACCAGCAATCTTTGCCATGTGCAATTAAACATAATTACTTATAAAACAATAATAATATCAAGGAGTCAGTTATGAACAACTCAATTTCTAAGTCAACTCGCCCAGCCGCATGGATAGTTTATCCATTATTAGGCTTTGGTTTATTGTCCTTAACGGCCTGTTCAACTACTGAAAAGGTTAAGCTCGATCAGGTTAGCGTCAACTGCGGATTATTAGGCAGGGATTGCGCTACCAGGCTGACTCCGGGCGGCAAAGATCAAATCGGTTTGCGCTACGTCAACCCAACCGCACAATGGACCAGCTATAAACAAGTCATCATTGCCCCGGTAACCTTTTGGGGTGGCGACTCAACTAATGTGTCAGCAGCTGATCAACAAACCTTGGTCAACTACTTCAATCAGCAACTACAAGAGCAAGTCGGTAAGCAATTTCAGGTCGTCAATCAACCGGGTCCCGGCGTCTTGAAGATTGATGCGGCTTTAACGGATGCGGAAACAGCTACACCGGTATTGCGTAGCGTGACCATGATCGTGCCGCAGGCACATTTGTTGTCAAACCTAAAGTATCTGGCTACTGGCACCTTCCCGTTTGTTGGCGGTGCGCAAGCAGAAGTTAAAATCACCGATTCAGTGACCGGCAAGGTACTGGCCGAAGGTGTAGATAAACGTCTTGGCGGCGGGTCCTTTACAACTGGATTCCAATGGCAATGGGGCGATGCGGAAAACGCGATCAATACTTGGAGCGAATTGCTGACCAAACGTCTGGCGGCTTGGACTTCCGGTACCGAACAACCCTAGCAAGCCTTAAAACCAGCGCTTCGGTAAGCTCAGGACGAACGGTACTGAGCTGATTTCGTTCATGGTCGACTGCACGGATGCAGGAGGTAGGGCAACGCATGGAGCAGTTGCCGAGAGCCTATCGAACCATGAACGAAATGGAGTTTTCATGGTTTCCCATAGTCTCCTCAAAAAATAAGGAATGTATATGCAATCTATATTCAAACATAAACGTCTGGTGTTGGCTTTGGGGCTGGCATGCGGCGTTCTTTCCTCGGTGCAGGCTGAGGATAAAAAACCCAACATCGTGATTATTTGGGGCGACGACATCGGCCAGTCCAATGTCAGCGCGTATTCCAAAGGCGTGATGGGCTACAAAACCCCTAACATCGATCGCGTTGCCAACGAAGGTGTTCTTTTTACCGACTATTACGCTGAGCAAAGTTGCACCGCTGGACGCTCTGCGTTCATCACCGGCCAAAACGTGTTTCGCACCGGTCTGAGTAAAGTGGGCCTACCTGGTGCCGATTTAGGACTCAAAAAAGAAGATGTGACTATTGCCGAGTTATTAAAAGCCCAAGGTTACGCCACCGGCCAATTCGGTAAGAATCACTTAGGCGACAAAGATGAGTTTCTGCCTACTGCGCATGGCTTCGACGAGTTCTACGGCAATCTTTACCATCTAAATGCCGAAGAAGAGCCGGAACTGCCGGATTATCCTAAAGAAGCTGACTTTCCAGACTTTCGCAAAAAATTCGGTCCGCGCGGCGTGCTGCACAGCTTTGCTAATTCTGACGGTACCCAAAAAATCGAAGACACCGGCCCGCTGACCAAAAAGCGCATGGAAACTATCGATGACGATACCGCCAGCCGCGCTGCTGAGTTTATCGAGAAACAAGTCAAAGCCGGTAAACCGGTGTTCGCTTGGGTCAATTTTACCCACATGCATTTTCGTACCCATACCAAACCTGAAAGCCTAGGTCAGGCGGGACGTTGGCAAAGCCCGTATCACGACGCGATGATCGATCATGACAAAAACGTCGGTACGGTACTCGATAAAATCGACTCATTGGGTATTGCTGACAACACCATCGTCATGTACAGCACCGATAATGGCCCGCATGAAAACTCTTGGCCGGATGCTGGTACGTCGCCTTTCCGTGGCGAGAAAAACACCAATTGGGAAGGTGCTTATCGTGTGCCTGCGATGGTCCGTTGGCCGGGGCATATCAAACCTAATACCGTATCCAATGACATTATTTCGCATCTGGATTGGGCGCCTACCTTGTTAGCTGCCGCAGGCGTTCTTGATGTTAAAGACAAACTGCTGAAAGGTTATGTCGCTAATGGCAAAAAATATAAAGTTCATTTGGATGGTTACAATCAACTTCCTTACCTGACAGGGCAAGTGCCTAAAAGTGCGCGTGAAGAGTTCTTTTATTTCTCCGATGATGGCGACTTGACGGGCTTGCGTTACGACAACTGGAAAGTAGTATTTGCTCAACAACGTGAGGCAGGTACCTTGGCTATATGGGGCGAACCGTTCGTAAAAACGCGCATTCCTTGGCTCTACAATCTGCGTACCGACCCTTACGAAAAAGCGAGTATCACATCCAACTCTTATTGGGATTGGTATCTGGATCATGTCTTTCTGTTAACACCAGCGCAAAAGTATGTCGGTCAGTTCTTGCAATCTTTCAAAGAATTCCCGCCACGTCAAAAGGCTGCTAGCTTCAGCATTGATCAAGTGATGGAGCAATTGCAAGCACCGCCCAACAAGTAAACGCTGTTTGATCTACTAATCGTGACCGCCGATTTTTCGGCGGTTGCTATTTTAGATGTAGTGTTCTTCTTGGAGCGGGCGTCAAGCCCGTTTGCTGTGTTTTTTATCATGCCGATGCTGGCGATGATCAACATTAGCCCAAGTCTTTTAAACGTGGAGGCTACTATGCCATTCAAAATGACAGCTTTTGTCTACTGGTCCGGTGTTTACAACGCCGGATTGGCCCTGTTTCTGCTATTTCCACCACTCTATCTTGCAGTCGGCCTCAATATTCCAGCACCTTTATGGGGTTGGTTGCTCGCCGGTTTTCTCGGTTTTACCAGTGCCGTATTGATTCTGGCGTCACACGATTTACGTAGACGCGCTGCGTTGGTGTATTGGGAAGCGCTGCTCCGTTACGTCGCGGCATTGCTGCTAGTTCCCGCCGGCTTATTCGGCGATCTCGGCTTGATTGCCGTGCCGTTGGGGTTAGGCGATCTTGCGATAGGTTTGGTGTACATGATCGGTCTACCCAAAGAATTAACGCTCTCGCATTCAGCATTGCTTTTTGACCGGTTGGACTGAATTCAATGGCACAGTAATTGACTTACAAGGACACCCGCAATGATTTTCTTTGAAAAATCAAAACAGGAACTCCTGATTGATTTTCCGACCACACCAGAATATTTTATTCTGGTGGGCAAAAAGCCTGCCGACAAAACTGATGAGCAAGAAGGATAATAAAAAATGACAGTTAGTTTCCAGCTCTTACTAGGGTTAGTGTTTATTAGCTTGGCATATATGGTCGGCGCGGAGGAAGTCACCGCAAAACGCGACGGCATATTGGCCCCCGTTGTTGTGGACGGCGAAACGCTGTTTCAGATACGCGGTTTTAAGGGCTTTACGGCCCAGGTTCGGGCCGACAGAATCGCGGAACGCATAAAGTTTCTGGCTGAAGATCCTTTTCTACTCACCGACAGCATTAATCTACTCACTGACAGCATTACCCTGGTTAGTGATGACATAACCACCGATGTCGTGACGGGCGATACCATAATTATGTCGGTGCTGGATTACGATGCCGCCGCCGAAGGTGTTGCTCGGATGGAATTGGCAACCCGGTTAGCGGATAAAATCCGCGCGGCCATCATCAAGTATCGGCAAGAGCACAGTGTCCATAATCTTCTGATTGGAGCCTTATCAGCATTGATTGCAACGGTGTTGCTGGCGGCCTTTATTTACGGGCTAAATCGATTTTTTGAATATTTACGGTATCGGCTGGATGCCGCAATGCGGCGCTGGTTAGACACCACCCGCATCCGTATTTTTGAATTTATCATCGAGGGTGCGCTGATCGCGTCATTGAAGCTATTACGGCTGTTTATTTTGATCGGCGGCTTGTATGTGTATTTCAGTTTGATGCTCAGCTTTTTTCCCTGGACACGCACTATCGCTGAAAGGTTGTTTGACTATGTCATCAAGCCGATCAAGCAAATTGGCGCGGATATTTGGAACGAAATGCCCAATTTGATGTTCCTGCTGATCTTGTTCTTTATCGTTCGCTATATTTTGGGCGTCATGCGTTTCTTCTTTACAGCATTAGAAAATGGCGACCTGCAACTTATTGAATTCTATCCGGAGTGGGCGAAACCCACTTACAAGATTTCCCGTTTTTTGATCATCATCTTTGCCATTGTCATTGCCTATCCTTACATTCCAGGATCGAACTCACGGGCTTTTCAAGGCGTATCTATTTTTCTTGGCGTGTTGTTTTCATTGGGCTCGACTTCCGTTGTCGCCAATATGGTGGCCGGTGTGATATTGACTTATATGCGCGGGTTTCGAGTGGGCGATGTCGTTAAAATTGGCGATACCACGGGCAAGGTGTTGGCCGTGTCGCTATTAGTTACGCGTATCCGCACGCCGAAAAATTTGGAAATCACCATTCCCAACTCGCTGCTGATGAGTAATCAAGTCACTAATTACAGCTTTGCGGCCGGTGAAAATCGATTAATTCTTCCGGTCAGCATCACTATCGGTTATGACGCTCCCTGGCGGCAAGTGCATGGCTTATTGCTGCTCGCCGCCGAACGCACCGAGCAAGTGCTGCGAGATCCAGCGCCATTCGTGCTGCAACGCGCACTGGATGATTTTTATGTCAATTATGAACTCAATGCCTATGTTGGCACGGCGGATAACATGCCCAAGGTGTATTCGGAGTTACATCAGAACATCCAAGATGCCTTCAACGAATACGGCGTGCAAATCATGTCCCCGCATTATGTAGCCGATCCGGAAACGGCGAAAATCGTTGCCAGGGAAAACTGGAGACAAGCGCCTGCGGCGGATGCCGAGCAGTGAAACAATCGGCTAGGGTGGGGAATGTAGAAATTTGTTATGAAGCCCAGAAACAACAACCCCAGGAACAACTATGAATCAATCTCCTGACAATAAGCCATCCGATGATTTTTCGTTAGTACTGGGTGGTCCGCTTTACCAGCTTTTTATTCGTGCTCAACTGGGTACCGATACGCTTGGCTTGGTCAAACGCCGAATCATGGTGTTTTCGTCATTTACCTGGCTGCCGATGCTGTTGCTTTCGGTGTTTGTCGGCAAGGCCGCAGGTGGCGATATTAAAGTGCCATTCCTTTATGACATCGACGTGCATATCCGTTTTCTACTGGCCTTGCCGTTGTTATTGGTGGCGGAACTTGTGGTTCACCAGCGGCTTAGACCGATTGTTCAGCAATTTGTGTCGCGTGGGGTCGTTTCACCCGAAGCGCTACCGCAGTTGCAAGTTATTGCTGGTTCCGCAGGGCGGCTGCGTAATTCCGTGCTTATCGAAGTATTAATGATCACCACGGTATTCACCGGCGGCCACGTTCTCTGGTCAAGTCAGATGGCGCTTGAATCGGCGACTTGGTTTTCGACTTTGGTGGATGGGCAACAGCAGCTTTCTCCAGCCGGGTATTGGTATGCTTATGTCAGTATTCCCGTGTTCCAGTTTATGTTATTGCGCTGGTATTTTCGGTTATTTGTCTGGGCGCGATTTCTGTGGCAAGTATCCTGTCTGAATTTGCATCTGGTGCCGACCCATCCCGATCGGGCTGGCGGACTGGGCTTTCTCGCGGGCAGCGTGGCAGCTTTTGTACCGTTACTTCTGGCTCAGGGTGTTTTGCTGGCCGGTATGATTGCCAATCGTATTTTCTATGAGGGCGCAACGCTGCTTACGTTCAAGCCGGAAGTTGCCGCGGCTGTGGTATTTATGCTGTTGCTGGTGCTCGGCCCGCTGAGTGTGTTCGCTTTGCAATTGGCAAAGTGCAAACGGCAAGGTTTGCTTGAGTATGGTGCATTGGCTAGCAGCTATGTGTGTGGATTCGAGCGCAAATGGCTTCGAAACGCGCCACCGCAGGATGAGCCTTTGGTTGGCAGTGGCGATATTCAATCGCTGAATGATTTGGCCGGTAGCTTTGAAATCGTCGATGGTTGGCAGTGGCGATATTCAATCGCTGAATGATTTGGCCGGTAGCTTTGAAATCGTCGAGGGCATGCGTTTGTTTCCCTTCGGCAAAACTGCGGTGCTGCAAACTGCTATCGTGACATTGTTGCCGGTATTACCGCTGGCGTTGACCATGATTTCCCTGGAAGACATGGTTAAACAATTACTTGGCATCTTATTGTGATGTGCGTGCAAGATAATTCCGATAGGTAAGATAATTCTGATTTTTGTTTTAACTTAAAGATAATATGGTTTTGCTCTTAAAAAGAGACGAATTGCTTAGGCTTAACCTTAGGGGACCTTGAAAAAGATCAAAAATATTCTTCTTGATGCCCTTTAAGGGTACAAAGAGAGTGGGTTCTCCATCGATAATTTTAATGATTTGAAAAGGAGTAGTTGTCATGACCAAAAAAGAAACCTCCAAAAAACACGCGCATACAGAAAGCGCCGCCATTAACATCGCAGAACCGGTAAAGGTAGATCGACGCTCGCGGGCAGATCGCAAAGCGGACGGCAAATCCATACGTCTGGCGGTGCCGTTAGCAAGCCATGCAGATTGGCATGCCCCTTCTAATCGCCGTGATCCTATTGAACAACTGATCGAATCCGGTGCCGGGCGCATGGCCAAGCTGTTGCCGATTCGTTATGGCCGAATGCTGCAGTCGCCGTTCGCTTTTTACCGAGGCGCTGCGGCTATTATGGCGGCAGATTTAGCGGGTTTACCGTCCACCGGTATTCGTGTGCAGGCTTGCGGCGATTGCCATTTACTCAATTTCGGTACCTTCGGAACGCCGGAACGGCGGCTGATTTTTGCTATCAACGACTTCGACGAAACGTTGCCCGCACCTTGGGAGTGGGACATCAAACGCCTTGCCGCCAGCTTTGTAGTTGCCGGTCGGAACAATGGTTTTTCCGCCGAAGAAGCGCGTCAGGCGGCACAGGCATGCGTGCGCAGTTACCGCGAGCGTATGCGTGAATTTGCCAAGATGGGCGTGCTGGATGTTTGGTACTTCAGTATCGACGCGGACATGCTGCTCGAAACAATTGAGGACGATACAGCCAGGGCACGCGCCAAAAAACGAGCGGCCAAAGCTCATGACCGTGATGTGCTGGATGAGGATTTTCCCGAACTGGTCACTTTTGAGAACGGCGTGCATCGTATTCGCGATAATCCGCCGCTGATTTTTCATCTCCAGGACGAGGACGATAAGGTAATTGAAGAGCGTGTGCGCGAAGCTTTTGAGCGCTACCGAAGCACATTGGCGGAAGACCGCCGACTACTCCTGGATCGCTATGAACTTAAGGACATCGCTATTAAAGTAGTCGGCGTCGGCAGTGTCGGCACACGTTGCGCCATTATGCTGATGATGGGCGGGGCAGACGATCCGTTGTTTCTGCAGGTCAAGCAAGCGCAGGCTTCGGTGCTGGAGCCGTATGCCGGCAAGAGCATCTACTCCAACCACGGGCAGCGCGTGGCGATGGGTCAACGGTTGATGCAGTCGGCAACAGATATTTTTCTCGGGTGGACAGAGACTGATCAAGGCAACCATTTCTATATTCGGCAAATGCGCGATATGAAAGTCAAGCCACTGGTCGAGCTATTTGGGCCAAGCCTGATGAATCAATACGCAGAAGTCTGTGCTTGGGCGCTGGCGCGTGCTCATGCGCGTTCCGGTGATGCGGCGAAAATCGCCGGATATTTGGGTAAGAAAGAGGATTTTGATGTGGCGCTGGCGGATTTTGCTGAAAGTTACGCCGATCAAAATGAACTGGATCATCAGGCCTTGGTTAAAGCGGTCCAGGAAGGCCGTTTGGAGGCATATATTGAACGGTAGTTGTTAATCGGATAATTCAAAATAGTAAATTTAATCCTTAATTAGGAGATAGCAATTGAAAACAAACCGTCAATCAATAACCAGACATTCCGTTAAAGTGGGCATGTTGATAAGTGCGATAGCTGTGCTGTCAGCGTGTTCTACGGTTCAGAAAGAAACCAATGCCGTTAAATCTGTTGCCGTGCAACCGGCAGCAGATGCAGGATTTATTGAGCATCCCGAACTTCAAAGCAGGCCGACGGATTTGCCGTTTCAAAAGGTCTGGATCAAACCCGGCTTTGAGAAGTCCGGATATCAAGAATTGGTTGTCGCGCCGGTGAATACTCAGTACATGCAGCAAATGGATTGGCTTCATCAATTGAGTTCCGCCAGTTTGCTCGGTGGTGTACAAAAAGACATCGAAGAGCTTGCGCAGTATTTTCACGAGCAAGTGGTGAATGAATTCAAGCACGATCCCCAGCATCGCTTCCAGGTCATAGAGCTTGCGAGCCAGCACCGGCAACCGGCCCTGCGTCTGGAACTTGCACTGATTGAGATCAACCCTTCGCAACCTGCTTTGCATGCAGCCGGTTGGTTGATACCGGGTGGCGGCACGGCTGCCGGTGTTGTTAACCAGCGTCGAGCTGCTTTTGAAGGCCGACTGCGTGATTTGCAAACCGGTGAGGTGGTTGCTACTTTCGCCGACCGTGACATGCAGGACGCCGGCCCACTTGATCTGACCCGCCTGACTTGGTACGGCCCCGCTAAAGGCATTATGGATCAGTGGGCGAAGCAGTTTGTGCAAATCGCTAACCGTAAACCTGGTGAGGTAGTGACCGATCCGACCGCGTTTACTTTGAGACCTTTCTAAGAAAGTAAATTAAATCGTTCGCTGAGCGGAGTCGAAACACACTAATGGTTAGCCAATTGGTTTCGGCTTCGTTCAGCCCAACCTAACTTTTACGACTCGCTCTACTATCAAGAAAGGGAGCGATTGATGTCAGCGACTATTTGCCAAGCCAATGAAATTAGGAGAATCACAATGAAAACAAAGCATATCAGTCGGGTCGGAGATGTCCCACTGGGTTTGCTCGGTGCCGTGTTGTTGATGGGGCCCGGTTCAGATGCTTATGCGTTAGGACCGGTCGAGGTACCGCCAACTTGGGGTGGCGATTTGTCGTCACGGCAACGACTGACAGGCGATTGGGGCGGTACGCGCGATGAACTTGGTAAGAACGGCGTGGTGTTGGACGCAGAAATGATGTTACTACCGGGCGGCGTTGTCACCGGTGGCCGAGACACCAATGCTGAGTTCTGGGGTAACGTCGATTACACGTTAAATCTGGATACCCAGAAGATGGGGCTGTGGCCGGGTGGTTTCTTCAAATTTGAAGGAGTGTCCAGCTTTGGCAACACCCTTTATAACGATGTCGGTGCTTTTGTGCCCAGTAATGTAACCACCTTATTTCCGGGTGTTAACCAAGCCGACAGTGGCTTGATGCAGGCGAACTACACCCAATTTTTAAGCACTAAGTTTGGCTTAGTGATGGGTAAAATGAGTTTGTTAGAATTCACGCCGACCGAGTTTTATGGCAATTATCATCATCAGTTCATGAACTCGGCACTAAATTTTTCCATGTCTAATGCGCTGGTGCCTCTTTCGGCGTATGGCGGCGGCATACTGTTTTTGCCGACCAAAGATGTCACGCTGATGGCCCTGGCGTTGGATGCTAGCGGTAAGCCGTCAGAGAATGATGTCAGCAAGGCTTTTGATGACGGCGCAACGGTGCTCAGTGCCGCCAAAGTTAATGTCAAACCGTTTGGGTTGGTGGGGCATCAAAGCCTGACTGGTGTCTGGAGTAATAAGACCCGCTTGTCGCTGGATCAAGATCCCAGCAATGTGGCCCGCACGCTCTTGACCGAGCGCTATCCTCGCCTCGGTAACCCCGGGCCGATTTTAACGCAAATACTCGAGAGATTTTTCCCGCAATTATTAGTCCCGGTCCAGCCTTTAAACCGTAAAGACAACACCTGGGTGATCAATTACGCTTTTGATCAATATTTATGGCAGCCCGAGGGCGATTCTAAACGGGGCATTGGTCTGTTCTTTAACTTTGGCGCTACCGACGGCAATCCAAATCCGGTCCAATACAGCTACATGATGGGCATTGGCGGTAAAGGACCGTTTCAGAGCCGTTCGCATGATAGCTTTGGCATTGGCTGGGCGCGTACCCAGTTCAGCGATCAGTTTGTGCCCTTACTTCGCGAGCGCTTAGGTCTGGGGCTCGACCACGAAGATGCCGTTGAAATGTATTACACCGCCGCAGTGACGCCTTGGTTGAGTGTGAGTCCTAATTTGCAAGTGATCAATTCGGGCTTGAGCAAAGTGCTTGATCAGAATAACGGGCTGAAAAGTTTGGACACATCAGTCGAAGCAAGCTTGCGTATGACTATCCAATTTTAAGCCTCCCTCATACAGCAATTAAGTGGGATAAAAATTATGAAGAAAAGTTCTAGTTTTAAAGTAAAAGCCGGCTGGCTGTTGTCATCTGTTGCTATCATCGTGCTGCTGTCGGGCTGCGCAGGGATTGGTAAGGGCGTTGCGGAAGCCCTTTTAGAAAAAACCGAAAATGAAGACACACGGCAATGCCAGGTGTGGGGGAAATCCTTTACAGGCGTTGAGCCTGGGCTGATCAAAAAGCAGGGCAAAACCAAGGTGTTGTTCGTGCATGGCGTTGGCGATCATGTACCTGGCTATACCACTCAGTTTTTGGAGAAATTAGCCAAGGAACTCAACCTAAACATGCGCACGGAAGGCCAGAAAAACATTACCTTATCCGCACCATTGGTTCCAGGCAAAGAGCTAGGTAATTTACGAATTACGCATTTGTTCAATGAACAAAATGGTAAAGACCTGACTTTTTATGAACTGACGTGGTCGGAAATTACCCGTAAAGAAAAGGAATTGTTGTCGTTCGATACCTCCGGCGATTACCCGTAAAGAAAAGGAATTGTTGTCGTTCGATACCTCCGGCGAATACGATTTTCGGCGCGCAAGAATCAACGCCATGCTGAAAAAATTCAGTAATGACACCGGCCCCGATCCCGTTATTTATTTGGGGCATAGCCGCGAGCCCATTTTAGCGGCGTTCGGGCAGTCGTTTTGTTGGATGGCGACAGGCGATTACAATGATCTTCCCGATAGCGGCACTCATGCATGTACCGGTCTGAATGATTCTAATATCAAGTATATTGCCAATGACGACTATGTTTTGATTTCCCATAGTTTGGGTAGTCGTATCGCTATTGACGGTATGCAGCGCATTGCCCACATCATGGCGAATGTTAACCAATACGCCGATCCAAGTAAGAAGCTGGAAATCACTGAAAAATCAATTCAGGCGCTACAAAATAAGCACATACCTATTTATATGTTATCTAACCAGTTGCCGATGCTGCAATTGGGTAGAGAATTGCCTGAAGTCGTCGGACAAGAAGCAAGTTATTGCCAACCAAATGGGGCTAACTATAACCATCGTATGGTTAAACAAACGGAAATAATTGCCTTCAGTGATCCTAACGACTTGTTAAGTTATGGCATACCGCCCGGATTCACTGATAAATATCTTGATTCAAGACTGTGTACCACCGTTACCAACATCAATATTAACGTCGCAAAAATTATGGATGCCTTTGGTATAACTGATATGGCCAATCCAATGGCGGCCCATATCGGCTATGACACGGATGATCGAGTAGTTGCATTAATTGCCAAAGGTATCGGAAATCCGGCGGCGGCACAGTTAGTTAAAGATCGCTGTGACTTTACTAAGGAAGTTAAGTGAGCGGAGCCTAGAGAATTTCTTGGCTGATTTTATAGGGCCTCTTATGACAATAATTCGATTCTGCAGAGCCATTGCTATCGGTTTGATCTGCCATATCGGTATCGGTTTGATCTGCCATATCGGCTCTGTATCGGCTCAGAATGATGCGACCGAGTTGGCTAAACAAGATCAAAATCCGTTTACGCGGTTTAGTAAATTGATGGTCGAAGACAACGCGCAAATGGGCTTTGGTCCTGATAAAGACGTTTTGAATTATCTAAGGGTTCAGCCAATGGTGCCCTTTGAATTAAACGAAGACTGGAGCCTCATTACCCGTTCGGTGATTCCGATTGTGCATTTGCCGTTTCCCCAGCAAACCGATGGCCTGAGTGACGTCTCCTTACAAGTCTTACTGACGCCGAATAAAACCAGCCAATTTCTTTGGGGCGTTGGACCTACGTTAATTGCTCCCACCGCCACCGAAAAAATGCTTGGTACCGGAAAGTGGGCAGCAGGCCCTCTTTTGGGAGGTGTTTACATGCAGGTCCGATTGTGGGTGGTTTGTATTTAAATGGGCCATGGGTTTTTAGCACCATTGCGTCAAATGTATGGTCGTTTGCCGGTGATGGGAATCGAAAGGATGTTAATACTATGTCCCTGCGTCCAACCATTAACTACAACCTTCCGAACGGCTGGTATTTGACCAGCTCCCCGTCAATTATTGCGGTGTGGGGAGAAAAACATGCTAATCGATGGTTGGTGCCGGTGGGTGGTGGCGTTGGTAAAGTTTTTTCGTTGGGCGATCAACTGATGAGTACCTCCTTGGAGAGTTACTACCATGTGGTATCGCCAACCATCGGTCCTGATTGGCAACTGCGTTTTCAGGTTACCTTGTTGTTTCCTAAATGAAATGAACATTTAATCAGACAGGTACGCGTTACTCTCAACCCTTAATAAATTGGAGCATAGGTGCTTTTAACGGTTTGGGAATGGCGCAGTCGGTGACCGTCAGGCAATTTTTGGAGGCAGGAAATTTATGATTAATCCGCTTGTTACCCGAAGACAATTACTGTCTGGCGCCTGTTGCGTTGGCTTGGAAATGGCTGTCGGCGTTGCCGCTGAAACGTCTAAACCTAGTGTTGTTGATGTGGAGCCGTATCCTCAAAACGCCAATGAAGCGCTGGCGCGGTTGAAGCTTGGCAATCAACGTGGCGCGGTTGAAGCTTGGCAATCAACGTTTCATTGATGATACCTCGCGTCATGCGCATGAAAAGGCATCCTGGCGCAGTTTGTTGGTCGAGAGTCAAAAACCTTACGCGACCATTCTTGGTTGCAGCGATTCACGTGTGCCGCCGGAGCTTATCTTTGATGTGGGCTTTGGCGATCTCTTCACCATTCGGATTGCCGGTAACATTATTGCGGAAGATGTGATTGGTTCTTTGCAATATGCGGTGGCGCATCTTCATACCCATTTGGTGGTTGTTATGGGGCATGAAGGGTGTGGCGCAGTGACCGCGACTGTGGAGGAGATGCTGAGTAAAACCAAGGAACTCGAGCACATCGAATCGCTGATTAAATCGATCAAGCCCGGACTAAAAAAACTCAATCTAAAACAAGACCGGGACAGCTTGCTGCGCGCCGCCGTAGAGGCAAATGTGCGTTGGTCGATGCGGGAATTGCTGGCGCTTCCGGGAGCAAAACGGGCCTTGCGAGACAAACGGGTGGCCTTAATCGGGGCTGTTTATGAATTAAACACCGGGCAGGTTCGGTTTTTGGAGTAATTCGATGTTGAAGTTTATGAAGACATTGTTATTGGTATTAACGCTTATAGGAACTACCGCCTGGGCTGTGTTAGCCATTTATTTTGGTGATTCTCAAAGCAGTACTTTACAAACTGGTGTAGCAGCGGCTGTGGGTTTATTTGGTCTGGTGACCTTGGTCAGTTTAGGATTTGCTAACTGGCGCAAGCGCTTATTGATAGTTTATGCAGTGTTGTTTGTGGCGATTTTGAATTGGTGGTTTGCCATTAGTCCATCCAATGAGCGGCAATGGCAACCGGATTTAGCCAAATTACCTTACGCCACTTTCGATGGTGATTTGGTAACCGTTCATGATATTCGCAACTTTGATTATCGCAGTGAGTTTGGCTACACACCCGCCTATTACAGCAAAACAACTTTGATTATCGTAGTGAATTTGACTACACACCTGCCTATTACAGCAAAACTTTCGATATAAATAAGCTTGATGGCATTGATTTATTTGCGGTGTATTGGATGGGGCCAGCTATTGCGCATACGATCGCAAGTTTTAGTTTCGGCGATAAAGATCATTTGGCGGTTTCTATTGAAGCCCGCAAAGAATTGAATGAAGGCTATTCCACAATCAAAGGTTTTTTTCGTCAATATGAACTGACCTACATTGTGGCTGACGAACGCGATGTCATTCGCCTACGCACTAACTACCGTAAAGATCCCATTGAAGATGTGTACCTCTACCGTTTAAAAGCGCCTCAAGAAAATGCTCGTCGCTTGTTTCTTGAGTACATTGAGCAAATCAATGAATTGCACGACAAGCCGGCTTTTTACAACACCTTATTGGACAATTGCACGACTGCTATTTGGTTAAATACTCGTGTCAATCAAGATCATTTACCTTTTTCCTGGAAAATTCTGTTAAGTGGCTATGTGCCGGAGTATCTTTATCAATCGGGCAGGCTGAATACACAACTCCCGTTTGAACAATTGCAGCAACAAGCCCATATCAATTCTGCGGCGCAAACCGCCGATCAGTCTGCGGATTTTTCGCAGCTAATTAGAGCGGGTATTGAAAAGCCTAAGTTGCAGTGACTGAGTAATAGATAAGCCCAAGTTCAGGTTTGGCTTTAGCAAAAATGATTCGAGAGCCGTATTTATTTTTATTTATTTGGAGGGTTCAATCATGACTGACCAACACGTAACAGCAAAAAAATCTTTATTCTCAAAGCTTGCAAACAGGTCATGGATAATTCTTATTCTGGCCGGCAGTGCAAATTTTTCGGTATCTGCCGCGAACTTACCCGATTCCCAAGAGGCATTTCAGCAACTTGGTATTCAGCAACAAGACATTGCCAGCCTTGATAAAGGAGAAGTTGTTTTTTTCAATATCGCCGAGGGTAAAGAAAATGAATTGGCAGCAGGCGCTGCTATTTATGTATCGGCGGCACCTTCCAAAATCATTAGCTACTTGAAGAATAAAAACCTGACATCCATAGACACTGAGGTCACGGCAGAAGGCACTATTCCTGCACAGGCAACGCTGGATTCGTTTAAAGGCTTCAGCTTGAAACCCGGCAGTGATGAAGCGACAAATTTTTTAGCGGCAACACCGGGTAGTCGATTTAACCTGTCGACTGAGGAATTTCAGGCGCTTAAAGCGACCAGCTCCGCACAGCCTGATGCCGCATCACAAGCTTTCCGACAAGTTTTATTGCAGCGCTACCAGGCTTATCGTCAAAATGGTTTAAAAGGCATTAAGACGTATGATCGCGGTAATGGCACAGAAGCTAATCCAAGAGGAGAACTGCAGGCCGCTACTGTGCAGACGAAAGTGCTGGCAAAGTATTTTCCTGAATTATATAAAGCTTGGTTGAGTTATCCCGCTGCTTTGCCTGCGGGTTCAGAAGAAAAATTTATCTGGCGTAATCGTCAGATCGAAGGTCGCCCGACCGCACTGCTTGTTCACCGTATTATTGCCAGTGAAAGTGGCGGTGAGGTGGTTCTGGCCCGACAATTTTATGCAGGCCATTCTTATAACTCCAATCAACTGGCAATTGCCGGGATACCTTATCGTGACGGTTCTTTGGTGATTTACGCCAATAGAACATTTACCGATCAAGTGGCTGGTTTTGGTAGCGATCTGAAACGTTCTATCGGACAGAAGCAAGCGCAAGGTGAAATAGCTAAACAGTTGAAAAAC
>Ga0208116_1000280_pt1 | contig 16721 bp, 15 predicted proteins | sample LakWasMeta9_HOW4_2_FD_183859 | JGI IMG/M metagenome (GOLD analysis project Ga0208116, IMG submission 183859) | Freshwater sediment methanotrophic microbial communities from Lake Washington under simulated oxygen tension - Sediment Metagenome... | ecosystem: Environmental > Aquatic > Freshwater >... | reverse complement strand
AGCACGTGACGGATTAAAACGTGGTGTAGATGCATTAGCAAACGCTGTAAAAGTAACTCTTGGACCTAAAGGTCGTAACGTAATTATTGGAAAATCTTTTGGCGGACCAACCGTTACTAAAGATGGAGTTACCGTTGCAAAAGAAATAGAATTGAAAGATCCATTGGAAAATATGGGTGCTCAAATGGTAAAAGAAGTAGCTTCTAAAACCAATGATTTGGCTGGAGACGGAACTACAACCGCAACAGTTTTGGCACAAGCCATCGTAAAAGAAGGTTTGAAAAACGTTGCTGCCGGTGCAAATCCAATGGATTTGAAAAGAGGAATTGACAAAGCGGTTGAAGCTATTGTTGCTGACTTGGCAAAACAAGCAAAAGTAGTTGGAAGTGATTCTGAAAAAATAAAACAAATCGCTGCAATTTCAGCTAATAACGATGAAGTGATTGGCGAATTGATTGCTAACGCTTTCGCGAAAGTTGGAAAAGAAGGTGTAATTACTGTTGAAGAAGCCAAAGGAACTGATACTTATGTAGATGTTGTGGAAGGAATGCAATTTGACAGAGGCTATCTTTCTCCTTATTTCGTCACTAATGGCGAGAAAATGGAAGTGGAATTAGAAAGTCCTTACATCCTTTTATATGACAAAAAAGTTTCTTCTTTAAAAGAATTATTGCCAGTTTTAGAACCAGTAGCCCAATCTGGAAAACCATTATTGATTATTGCAGAAGATGTAGATGGTGAAGCATTATCAACTTTGGTGGTAAATAAATTGCGTGGCGCCTTGAAAATCGCTGCTGTAAAAGCGCCAGGTTTTGGTGACAGAAGAAAAGCAATGTTAGAAGATATTGCTATCTTGACTGGCGGAATCGTAATCTCGGAAGAAAGAGGTTATACTTTAGAAAATACGACTATCGAAATGTTGGGAACTGCAAAAAGAGTAACTATCGACAAAGACAATACCACCATTGTAAGTGGTGCTGGCGAAGCCGATATTATCAAAAATCGCGTGAACCAAATCAAAGGCCAAATGGAAGCAACGACTTCGGATTATGATAAAGAAAAATTACAAGAACGTTTGGCTAAATTAGCCGGTGGTGTTGCAGTTCTTTACGTTGGAGCAGCTTCTGAAGTGGAGATGAAAGAGAAAAAAGACAGAGTTGACGATGCGCTTCACGCTACTCGCGCCGCTGTCGAAGAAGGAATTGTTGCTGGTGGAGGTGTTGCCTTATTGAGAGCCAAAAATGCTCTTGCTGCTTTAAAAGCTGACAATGCCGATGAAGCAACCGGAATCCAAATTATCTCTCGTGCCATTGAATCTCCATTGAGAACGATTGTTGAAAATGCTGGTCTTGAAGGCTCAGTTGTTGTTGCAAAAGTTGCCGAAGGAAAAGGTGATTTTGGTTACAATGCAAAAACCGACGAATATGTTGATATGCTAAAAGCAGGAATTATCGATCCTAAAAAAGTAACTCGTGTAGCTTTAGAAAACGCAGCATCTGTTGCCGGAATGATCTTGACAACCGAATGTGCTTTGGTGGAAATCAAAGAAGAAAACGGTAGCGCAATGCCTATGGGCGGAGGAATGCCGGGAATGATGTAATTTTAAATTCCAAATTAGAATAAATAATTTAGAAACCTGTTTCCTTTATTGGAGCAGGTTTTTTTTATGTCCAAGGATTTTCTAATTTAGAGTTTCTGCTGATGAAGTAAGAAAGTTTGAATGACATTTCCTCTTTGTAAAAAAACACTGGATATTCTTTTTTTTAAGCAATAGATTGTCGATTTTTGCCCATTGTAAATCAATACAAATAAAAATGATACTAGAAGATAAAGAGATTGTTTTGTTAAAAGTTTCTGGTCAGGACAAACCAGGTGTGACAGCCGGTTTAACATCCATATTGGCGACTTATGATGCCATTATTTTGGATATTGGTCAAGCCGATATTCACGATACGCTATCTTTAGGAATTTTATTTGAAATAAAAGCAGGCTCTTCTTCAGCCCCTGTTTTGAAAGATTTATTGTTCAAAGCTTATGAATTGGGGATTAATGTTAAGTTTATTCCGATTTCTATTCCTGATTACGAAATTTGGGTAAAAGGACAAAGCAAACAACGTTATATCATCAATGTTTTAGGCGAAAGCTTGACAGCTAATCAATTGGCAGCTGTGACCAAAATAATGTCGGACCAAAAATTAAATATTGATTCTATCATAAGATTAACCGGCAGAACTTCGGTGGTGGAGAAAGAAGAATATCCTCGTTCTTGCGTACAATTATCTGTAACGGGTAATATTGTAGACAAAACGTTAATGACCGCAAGTTTTATGGAAATTTCTGGAAAATTAGATGTTGATATTTCTTTCCAAGAAGATAATATGTACAGAAGAAACCGTCGTTTAGTGTGTTTTGATATGGATTCTACCTTAATTCAAACCGAAGTAATCGATGAATTGGCCGAGTTGGCAGGTGTGGGTGAACAAGTGAGAGCCATCACTGAATCAGCGATGAATGGTGAAATTGATTTTACCGAAAGCTTCAAAAAACGAATGGCTTTGTTAGAAGGATTGAGTGAAGACGTTCTGCATAATGTTGCCATAAATCTTCCCATAACAAAAGGAGCACATCGCTTGATGAGAGCCTTAAAATATTACGGCTATAAAACGGCTATTTTATCTGGAGGATTCACCTATTTTGGCGATTTTTTACAAAAGGAATTGGGGATTGATTACGTTTACGCCAATCAATTGGAAATAATTAATGGCAAACTAACCGGTAAATATTTAGGCGAAATTGTTGATGGTCAAAAGAAAGCCGAATATTTAAAAGCCATCGCTGATAAAGAAGGCATACACATCAACCAAACCATTGCTGTGGGCGATGGCGCGAATGATTTGCCTATGTTAAATCTGGCAGGTTTAGGAATTGCTTTTCACGCCAAACCAAAAGTAAAAGAAAATGCAGCAACATCCATTTCGAGTCTAGGTCTTGACGGTATTTTATACTTATTAGGCTACCACGACAGACATATTGATATGATGCAGGAAGAGTAAATTCAAACTCAATAAAAAATAAATAAAGCTCAAAAATGGTTTTATGATAAGTTGGATGTTTCGAATATGCAAAAAACCGGAAAAATATTTTGTTTGTCTGGTCAGGAAAAACGAAACACATATAAGTTTGAAAATTTAAATTCCTTTTTAAACACAAAAAACTCCATTCACAATCTTAAATGGAGTTTTTTTATACTTGAAAAAAATATTAATGAACTCTTTTCTTTAGTAGTTTCCACAAAACCGGAAGTGTTGTCACAAGAACAATTCCTATTACAATATACTCTATATGGCTTTTTAAATCAATACCAAATTGATTTTTAAATAAATCCGACAAATAGTGTCCAGCAAAAATCATACTGAAAGACCAAAGTACGGAACCAATGATATTATTGAACATAAACTTCTTTTTATCCATTCTGGCAATCCCGGCAACTATGGGTGCAAAAGTTCTGAAAATGGGTAAAAACCGTGCAAAAACAATTGCTTTTCCACCATATTTTTCAAAAAAATCTCTGGATTGTAAAAGGTATTTTTCCTTAAACCAAAAAGTATCTTCCTTATTATAAAGATAAGTACCTCCTTTAACTCCAAACCAATAACCAACCATATTGCCAAAAACGCCTGCTAAAGAAACTAATGAAGATAATAAAACTACATTAACAAAATCGTTGCCTACTGATATTTGACGAGTCAATAACTCACTGTAAATCCCGGCTAAAAATAAAAGGCTGTCTCCTGGTAGAAAAAATCCTGCAAACAATCCTGTTTCAGCAAAAATTATAAAAAGAATAACTAGCAATCCCATTTTTATTCCGCCAAATTCCATTAAAATATAAAACTCGGGATTAATTAGCTGCGTCCAATCGAAATTACTCATAAAAATATTTTAAAAAATTTTGGTTGTGAAAGTAATTATAATTTAGCAAAACAGCACTATCAAGACACTGGATTTCCGTTTTTTTAATAAATATTTAATACAAAATGGGTTCTTTTGGTTTCTTTCTAAATATCGAACTCTTGTCCCATTAAAGGAATGGTACAATCAAACTTGTACTTTTCATTGATTTTAATGCGAAGTTCATCTAAAGCCTGATTTTCTCCGTGAACAAGAAATACTTTTGTCGGTATGTTTTCCAATTCTGAAAGCCAGTTGAGCAAATCTTTCTGGTCGCCGTGAGCAGACAATCCTTCTATTTCGAGAATAGTAGCTTTTACGTCGTAATATTTTCCGTAAATTTTAATTTCTTTGGTGCCTTCCAATAATTTTCTGCCCCGTGTTCCTTCGGCTTGATAGCCAATGATGATTACGGTAGTTTCTGGCAATCCAATATAACGTTCTAAATAGCTCAAAACCCTTCCACCAGTAATCATTCCGCTGGCAGCAATTACCACTTTTGGGTTTTTATTATAAATGGTTTCAATAGTTTCCTGATAATCAGAAATCATCGTAAACATTTGGCACATTGCGATACAATCTTGCTCGGGTATTTTGTGCCATTTTCTATTATTTTCAAAAATGTCCAGCACTTTGATTCCCATTGGCGTATCAATTATATAAGGAATATTCGGGATTTTGCCTTCTATTTTAAGTTGCCACAACAAATACATTACGGTTTGCGCACGCTCAACTGCAAAACTTGGAATGATGATAGTTCCTCCTTTTTGAACCGTATTGTTGATGTACATTTCTAGTTCCATCTTAGCGTCAGTATTGGGATGAAGCCGATTTCCGTAGGTGCTTTCCAAGAAAATATAATCTGCTTTTTTGGGCTTAGTTGGCGGATACATAAATACATCGTTGTCACGACCAATGTCTCCAGAAAAAATCAAAGTTTTATTTTCCAAAGTCAATTCGACGCTGCAAGCTCCAATAATATGTCCGGCGTTAGTAAAAACAGCGGCGATTTCGGCATCCAAAGGAATTTCCTCTTTTGGTTTAACCACTCTAAAAAGAGGAAAAACCGCTTCGGCTTGTTTTACTGTATAAAGAGGTTCAGCAATTTCGTGTTTGGAATAATGTTCCTGATTAGCCTTAATTGCCTCTTCTTCATGAATTTTTGCACTATCCAAAAGAATCAATTTGGCTACATCTTTTGTTGGACTTGTACAATAAATTTTTCCTTTGAATCCTTGATTTACCAATCTTGGCAACCAGCCGCAATGATCTAGATGACCGTGTGTAAGCAACACAAAATCTATAGTCGAAGGCAAAATAGGCAAGGGTTGCCAATTGAGTTCTCTCAAAGGTTTAATGCCTTGAAATTGTCCGCAATCCACTAAAATTCTAATTCCTTTGCTTTCAATTAATGTTTTTGAACCTGTTACTGTTCCTGCTCCACCAATGAATTTTATTTTCATGATTTCTATATTTTAAATCCAAAAATTAAAATGGTCACCCTGAGCTTTTCCGATAGCTATCGGAAGAAGGGCTAAATATATTTACACAACTCTGAGGCTTCTTTCAAAACGTTTTTTATTCGATTTGAACTCAATCCAATTCTTTCCAAACAAGCCGAATTGTTTATTATTTCTTTTACCAAAATCACATCCAGGATTAACAATCTTTCTTTTTCGGCAAAGGATAAAGTCGTCAGACATGTTACTGGATAGAGATAATTATCGTCGTTTTTGGTTTTTAAATTATTGTTTTCAGGATAATTCCAACTCAATAAACTCAATCCAGAACATTTTGCAAACTGAATTGCATCCGATGTAAACCGATTATTTGTAACAATCCAGCACTTTGATATAGTATCTTTTTCAGAGAAAATGGCATGTCGCCTGTCTTTTATATCATTAAATCGAGACAGAATGTACATTGGCACTTTTACATCAGAATTAGCATCTTTTCCAAGATGGAATTTGCACTCAATCATCGAAATGACTTTCTCTTTTTTTATCAATACATCAATTTCGTGTGATACGCATTTGCCTTGTAGAATCAAATTCGTTTGGGTTATATAATGCTCTGAAGCGAAAAGGCGAGCAATATACTTTTCGAAAAAAAAACCAGCCGGACCCAATAATCGTATGGCTTCTTTTAAATTATATCTGGCGGCATGCGAATGAGATGCTTTTTTTAACAGGCTAAAAGCCATCTTGTAGATTTGTTTGGTCGAAATTCCTTCGTAGATTTCCTTTTTAATAGTTTGCAAAATAGTTTCAACGACCAGCTGGCTTGCTCCTGATTTCAAGAGTGACTGTTTGAGTTTTATTGGATTAAAATCAACAATGTCGCCAGAATGTTTTATTATTTTCATTTGTTAGAATTTTAACAATTGATAAAAACTATTTAGGCTACTAAAGGTACGGAAAAAAGTTTATCTATTTTGCTTTTGATAATAAAATGCCGGAAGAAATAACAGCAAAAATATAGGCTGAATAATAAATCGTCTAACGTAAAATAAAGTCATTTTATTAGTTTCACCAATATAAAAAAGCACAAAAAAGAAAATAATGACAAGAATTACAAAAAATATCAGATACAATATCGAAGCAAATTTAACAGCTTCAACATCCTTAAATAAGACATAAACTATCGCTAAAGAAAGTGAAGTATTCAGAAAATATCTGAAAAACAAACCGAAAAACAATTGAAGATTATCAATTTCCGGTAATGGCAAATTATAATAATCCGTTTTGAAATAATTCAAAAAAGGGTCGTAAAATAAACTGTCCTCATAAGCTCTTATCAGAACTAACATGAGCACAAGAACCATTGACAATGCAATTCTGACTTTATGATTTAGCAGTTTTTGTAGCATATTTTGAAAATTTATTAACCCAAATAATCCATAACATAAAAACCACTCCATAAATAAACAACGGGAAAAACACTCCGTGCAAAACGTGTTCCTGTTTTGGAAAATAATACATTAAAACACATAAAAGTGCAATTCTAAAAACATTCAGAATATGAATGAGCACGCTGCCACCAATTATAAATAAAATAGTTAGTTTCATTTTCCCTGAAAATGCAATTATAAATGAGATGAACAAAATAATTACGCTCAAACCGTTACAGCCTTCAATAATCCGGGCCATTAATTTTTGATTGTAGAATAAATTCATTCCAGGTTCGTTTATATTTGGTGAAGTACTGGCATCATAATTAAAAAAAATCATCACATCTTTAGATTGTTTGGCAACTAATTGAGTAAAACCATCTACCTCAAATTTTTTAACATCAAATTGACTGAGATAGCTTTGGTAAACAAAAGTCAAAAGCAAGTAAGTAAACAAAAACTTGCCTAAAAAAAGTAGAAATGGTTTATGGAGAAGGAAATATTTCTTCAAAATTTAATTTTTAACAAATTTATATAAAAATTGACAGACACATTTAAATACTTTTACAAAAAAACTGCGACTATGACTTTCGAAGAATTAAAACCAAAAGTAACAGAAATTACTACAAATTCTGTTATTTCAAGAGAAGAAAAACTGTTGAAAATTTGCGAGCTTCTAAGTGACTCTATTGATTATTACAATTGGGTTGGCTTTTATTTTGCAAGCCCCGAAACTAAAACTTTACATCTTGGTCCTTATGTTGGGGCACCAACGGACCATACCGTTATTCCTTTTGGGAAAGGTATTTGCGGACAAGTGGCAGTTTCTAACTCAAATTTTGTGGTTCCGGATGTTGTTGCACAGGACAATTATATTGCTTGCAGTTTTACTGTGAAGTCAGAAATTGTGGTTCCTCTTTTTGTAAATGGAGAAAACATTGGGCAAATTGACATTGACAGTCATGTTATAAACTCATTTACTGAAGCTGATGAACGATTTTTAGAATTTGTGAATAGTGAGATCGCTAAGTTGTTTTAAAATCAATATATTTATTCTCATTCAAAACCTTTGTTTTATGAAATCAAATTTATTTTCAGCTCTACTACTTTTAATTCCCATTCTATTATTCTCCCAAACCAAAAATGACAAAATGATTTATTTAGACTCATTGTGGAATGAAAGCACATTTGAAGATTTTAAATATCTAAGAGTTATTAAAGATTACACCCTAAACAAAGAAAACTACGTTGTGATAGATTATTATGACTCGGGAAAAATACAAATGGAAGGAAAAACAGATGATAAAGATAAATTGTCACGCATAGGTCAATTTATCTTTTATTACAAAAATGGAAATAGGCAGAAAATTATCAATTACAAAAAGAACAAACCCTCTGGTAATACATTCGAGTTATATGAAAATGGAAGTAAAAAATTAGAAGCAGAATATATTGAAGTAAAGAAAAACAATCCAACCCTTTTAAAAATAAAAAATTATTGGGACGAAAATAATAATCAAAAAGTTATCGATGGCAATGGTGTTTATGAAGAAAAAGAAAAAGATTTTTATAGCAAAGGCAAAATAAAAAACGGTTTAAAAGACAGTATTTGGTCTGGTTGGTTCAACAATCCAAAAATTCATTTTCAAGAAGAATATAAAGAAGGAAAGTTCATTTCAGGTATTTCTATAGACGAAAATAAAACTTCAAAACCCTATTTGGAAATAGAGAAAAAACCAGTTCCAGTACAAGGAATGAATCATTTTTATCATTATATTTCAGACAAACTACACACCAGAAGTCCAAAAAGAAGTATGGGTTATAAAACCATTGAGGTAACGGCTGAAGAGCTAGAAAAAATAAAAACAGATTACAGGCGTAATCCGCCAATTTCCGAACATTCTGGGTTTGAAGGTAAAACGTATGTCAGTTTTGAAGTAAATAAAGACGGGGAAATAAATGATGTCCGAATTATAAAAAGCGTTGACCACACGCTCGATATAGCCATAATAAACCTCCTTTTAAATTATGAAAATTGGATTCCCGGGGAACAAAGAGGAATAAAAGTGCGATGCACATTTTCACTACCAATAAACGTTGAAACAACTCGATAAAAATAGCACACTCAAGATTTAATTCCCTTATAACCTTGCAAATCAAAAAATAAAAATTACCTTTGCACACGAATTAATAAAATCTTGATTCATACATAATAATCATTTAAATAATATTGGAATGTACTTAACTAAAGAAGTTAAAGAAGAAATCTTCGCTAAACACGGAGGAGCTGCAACAAACACAGGTTCAGCAGAAGGGCAAATCGCATTGTTCACACACCGAATCACTCACTTAACTGAGCACTTGAAAAAAAATCGTCACGATTACAACACAGAGCGTTCATTAGTTTTGCTGGTAGGTAAAAGAAGAGCTTTGCTAGATTACTTGAAGAAAACTGAAATCAACAGATATCGTGAGATTATCAAAGTATTGAATATCAGAAAATAATCAATAGTAAAGAGGTGCGTAAGTGCCTCTTTTTGTTTTTACACAAAACCTATAAGATCTCAAAACCTTATAAGTTTGAACATTTAAAAAAAAGTTTGGTTTTTCATTGGGTTTTAGGCATTAACTACGCAACAACTACAACTACAACACAACTAGAACCCATTGTTTAATCACAAAAAAAAATTATGATTCCAAAAGTTTCAAGAGAAGTAATCGATTTAGGAGATGGCAGAAGCATCTCAATCGAGACCGGAAAACTAGCCAAACAGGCTGACGGTTCTGTAGTAGTACAAATGGGAGACGCAATGTTGCTTGCAACAGTTGTATCTGCCCGAAAAGCAAGTCCTGGTGTGGACTTTTTACCGTTAACGGTAGATTATCGTGAAAAATTTGCAGCAGCAGGGCGTTTTCCTGGTGGATTTTTCAAGAGAGAAGCAAGACCAAGCGATAGCGAAGTTTTGACAATGAGATTAGTGGATCGTGTATTGCGTCCTCTTTTCCCAAATGATTACCACGCCGAAACACAAGTTATGATTCAATTGATGTCTCATGACGAAAATGTTATGCCGGATGCATTGGCAGGATTGGCAGCTTCGGCAGCTTTATCTTTGTCTGACCTTCCATTCTCCACATTAATTTCTGAAGTACGTGTTGCACGTGTTGACGGAAAATTTATCATCAATCCAAGTCGTACCCAATTAGAATCATCTGATATTGATATGATGATTGGTGCTTCTAAAGATTCTATCGCAATGGTAGAAGGTGAAATGAAAGAAATCTCGGAAGCAGAAATGGTGGAAGCCATTAAATTTGCTCACGAAGCCATCAAACTTCAAATCGAAGCTCAAGAAAGACTGGTTGAAGCTTTTGGAAAAAAAGAAACCAGAACTTACGAGCAAGAAAAAGAAGACGAAGCTATTTACGATAAAGTAAAAGCAGCATCTTACGATTTATGCTACGCTATCGCAAAAGAAGGAACAGCTAAACACGAAAGAACAGCACAGTTTGCTGAAGTAAAAGAGATTGTAAAATCTTTGTTTACTGAAGAAGAATTGGCCGAAAACGGAGATTTAGTTTCTAAATACTTTTCAAAATCAAGTAAAGAAGCCGTTCGTAATGTAATCCTTGATTTAGGTTTACGTCTTGACGGAAGAAAAACTACCGAAATCAGACCAATCTGGGCTGAAGTAGATTACTTGCCATCCGTTCACGGTTCTGCAATTTTTACAAGAGGCGAAACTCAAGCATTGGCAACAGCCACATTGGGAACTTCAAGAGAAGCAAATCAAATAGATTCTCCATCTCAACAAGGTGAGGAAAAATTCTACTTGCATTATAACTTCCCTCCTTTCTCAACTGGTGAAGCAAAACCTTTAAGAGGAACTTCAAGAAGAGAAGTAGGTCACGGAAACTTAGCTCAAAGAGCTTTGAAAAATATGATTCCTACTGATTGTCCTTACACAATTCGTATCGTTTCAGAAGTATTGGAATCTAACGGTTCTTCTTCTATGGCAACAGTTTGTGCTGGAACTTTATCTTTGATGGATGCAGGTATCCAAATGATCAAACCCGTTTCTGGGATTGCAATGGGATTAATTTCTGACGATAAAACAGGTCGTTTTGCTGTATTGTCTGATATTCTTGGTGACGAAGATCACTTGGGAGATATGGACTTTAAAGTAACTGGAACTGCTGACGGAATTACCGCTTGTCAAATGGACATCAAAATCGAAGGATTGGCTTACAACATTATGGAGCAAGCTTTGGCTCAAGCTCGTGATGGTCGTTTGCATATCCTTGGAAAAATAGTCGAAACTTTGGCTGCACCAAGACCAACGGTTAAAAAATATGCTCCAAAAATCATCAAAGTAACAATTCCTGGTCAATTCATTGGCGCATTGATTGGACCTGGTGGAAAAGTAATTCAAGAATTACAAAAAGCTACTGGAACAACCATCGTTATCAACGAAGAAAACGAACAAGGTGTTGTTGAAATTCTTGGAACAGATCCTGACGGAATTGAAGCAGTATTACGTAAAATTGACTCATTGACTTTCAAACCACAAGTGGGAGAAGCTTATGATGTCAAAGTAATCAAAATGCTTGATTTTGGTGCAGTTGTTGAATATTTGGCAGCTCCTGGAAATGAAGTGTTGCTTCATGTATCTGAACTAGCTTGGGAACGTACAGAAAACGTTTCTGATGTAGTGAAAATGGGTGATGTTTTCCAAGTGAAATACCTTGGAATTGATCCAAAAACACGTAAAGAAAAAGTGTCAAGAAAAGCGCTTTTACCAAGACCTCCACGTGAGGAAAGAAAAGAGTAATCACATCTTAGTTTACTAAAGGTTCATTCATAGAAAACCCCGTTTCATTAGCTTGAAACGGGGTTTTCGTTTAAATAAAATTTATTTTTAACCATTTTGTAACTTTTTTGAAACTCCACACGTATAATCATTCGTACACTTAAAAATTGAGGAGACGCAACTATGAGACAACTTAAAATCACCAAGCAGGTAACCAATCGTGAAACTGCATCATTAGACAAGTATTTACAGGAAATTGGAAAGGTGGATTTGATTACTGCCGATGAAGAGGTAGAATTGGCACAAAAGATAAAAGCCGGTGATCAGGCAGCGTTAGAAAAATTGACGAAAGCCAATTTACGTTTCGTGGTTTCTGTGGCCAAACAATACCAAAATCAAGGTTTGACACTTCCCGATTTGATTAATGAAGGGAATTTAGGTCTTATAAAAGCAGCACAACGTTTTGATGAAACACGTGGTTTCAAATTCATTTCGTATGCCGTATGGTGGATTCGTCAATCGATTTTGCAAGCATTGGCAGAACAATCTCGTATCGTTCGTTTGCCTTTGAACAAAATTGGATCTATCAATAAAATCAACAAAATGTATGCGTTGTTAGAGCAATCTAACGAAAGACCGCCAACAGCTGAGGAAATTGCCAAGGAATTGGATATGACCGTAAATGACGTAAGAGAAAGCATGAAAAACTCTGGTCGTCACCTTTCTATGGATGCACCACTTGTTGAAGGAGAAGATTCAAACCTTTACGATGTATTGCGTTCTGGCGAATCTCCAAATCCAGACAGAAACTTAATCCAAGAATCATTGCGTACCGAAATTGAGCGTTCTCTGGAAACATTGACTCCAAGAGAAGCCGATGTGGTTCGTTTGTATTTTGGTCTTGGTGACCAACACCCAATGACATTGGAAGAAATAGGAGAAACTTTCGACCTGACTCGCGAACGTGTTCGTCAGATTAAAGAAAAAGCCATTCGTAGATTGAAACATACTTCAAGAAGTAAAATATTAAAAACCTATTTAGGTTAATAGATGAGTAACGACGGTCTGATTAACTGTTCGTTTTTTGATTGATGATTGAAACTCCGGCTGATTACCGGAGTTTTTTATTTTTAATATTTATCTTTGCCAAAACAACACAACTTGTAAAGATGTACTGCAGTGCATCTCAACGTAACAACCAAACAATGAAAAATACAATTATTGCCCCTTCAGTTCTTGCCGCAGATTTTGCCAATTTGCAACGTGACATCGAAATGATAAACAATAGTGAAGCTGATTGGTTTCACATTGATATTATGGATGGTGTTTTTGTTCCAAACATTTCCTTTGGAATGCCGGTTTTAGCTGCAATTTCAAAACACGCCAAGAAAACAATCGATGTCCATTTGATGATTGTGGATCCAGACAGATATATTAAAACTTTTGCAGAATTAGGCGCCAATGTATTATGCGTTCATTATGAAGCTTGTCCGCATCTTCACAGAACCTTACAGGCCATCAAAGCCGAAGGAATGAAAGCTGGAGTTGCCTTAAATCCACACACCAATGTCGATTTATTAGAAGATGTCATCAATGATATCGATATGGTTTTGATTATGAGTGTGAATCCTGGTTTTGGAGGACAATCGTTTATTGAAAATACCTATTCTAAGGTTAAAAAATTGAAAGATTTGATTACTCGAAAAGGCGCAAATACAATTATAGAAATTGACGGTGGTGTAACCAATAAAAATGCCAAGCAATTAGTAGAAGCCGGAGCAGATGTTCTGGTTGCCGGAAGTTTTGTTTTTAAAGCCGAAAACCCAACAGAAACCATTGCCGATTTAAAGAAATTGACTTCTTTTTAAAATTTCAAAAATAGCTTTAAACAAAAAAATCCAAAGGCAAAATCTTTGGATTTTTTTTGTGACCTCGGAGGGGTTCGAACCCCCAACCCTCAGAGCCGAAATCTGATATTCTATCCAGTTGAACTACGAGGCCAATTTGATTTAAGATTTTCGATCTAAGATTTAGGATTTTTTAAAATCCAGACCCCAAAATATTAAACCCTAATTTTTTATGTCAAAAGTTTTTTGACAATTGTCGAAATAGTTTTTCCTTCGGCAGTTCCGCCTAATTGTGCAGAAGCCAATCCCATCACTTTTCCCATTGAAGCTATACCTGTTGCTCCCGTTTCTGCAATGATTTTTGCAATTACGGCTTCAACTTCTGCTTCACTCATTTGTGCTGGAAGGAATTTTTCGATTACAGCAATTTGAGCCAATTCTGGTTCAGCTAAATCCATACGGTTTTGTTCCGTATAAATTTTAGCGCTATCCTTACGGGTTTTAACTAATTTTTGAAGCAATTTGATTTCGTCTGCTGCTGTGATTTCTTCTTTTGATCCTGTTGCTGTTTGCGCTAAAAGAATTTCGGATTTAATAGCTCTTAATGCTTCTAATGCTACAGTATCTTTGGCTCTCATGGCGGCTTTGATGTCCTCCATGATTTGTGTTGATAAACTCATACTAATTATGATTTGCTACGCCAGTTCGCTGACGCTCGGGTTAGATTTATGATTTTAGAGTGCAGATTTGAGAATGCTTTAAATGTAAAGTTTCCTCGGTTGCAATCGGGAGGACAAATTTAAAGAAATATAATGGAATTAACAACTGATTGCTTCGTCGTTACTTCTTGGAAAAACAAAAAAAATAACCCGAAAATTAAAATTAATTTTCGGGTCGGGCAATTTGGTTTTGAATTAGTTAGTCAACATTATCGTGCAAGTACGAATTATTTGAACGCAGTTGAAGGTCGTCATTGCTGTCTGTTCCTACTGAAATTCTTGAATTCGTGCTGTTTACTTGTGGTTTAGAAAGATCTATTCCTAATCTTTTGTAGGCTGGTTCTCTTTCTAATTCATCAATTTTTGAAATATTATTGTGGAATTTATAATTGAATTCCTTTAGTTTTTTTCTTCTTTCATCAGATCTGAATTTTAATGCTTCCTGAATTGACATATCCATTGGGGAAACGTTTTCGAAAGTTGAAGTTGAATTTGAAACAACATCTACCTGTTTCATCGTAATATTCATTTCTTCGGGTACTTCCTCAATTGCTGTTGTTGATGGTTTAGAATCCAATAACGTATTCTCCATTTCTGTATATTCTTCAAGAGAGTATCTAATGATTCCATTATCCGTCAATTCAGTTACCGGAACAAATTGAACAGGCTCATTCACTTTAATATCCCGAGTCTCATTAGTTAGTTCAAACAGGATTTTGTTTTCATCTGTTTTTGCCGGTTCAGACTTAAAAAGCGGTAAATCAAAAGAAAAAGTAGCTTGTTCTTCTTTTACATAAACTTTTGGTTCAACCACATTTATCTCTTTAACTTTTGCTGACGAAACAACAAAGTCAAGATCTTTAATAGGAGAAACTATTTCGAAAGTCACGTCTAAATTTTTAATAAATTCAGTCATTCCCATTAGCTCTTCACTGTTGATTACAACTTTGGCAGGTCCTTCAGCAACGACATCTTCTAATAATTCAAAAACAATTCTTTCAGCTGTATTAGTTACGGGAGATTCATTATTATCCCAATTAAATGCAGGAACTATTTTTTTTGTCAAATCGTGAACGCTTTTTTGTTCGTCTTCAAGCGTGTGAATAATCTTTTTTGGCTCTGTATTTACAATTTCATTTTGTTGTTCAACATCAAATCCAGTTGCAATTATTGTTACCGAAATAGCGTCACCAAGTGATTCGTCCTCACCAACACCCATAATAATATTGGCATTGTGACCTGCTTCTGCTTGGATAAAATCATTGATTTCACCTATTTCATCAATTGTGATTTCATCAGAACCAGAAACGATGAGCAACAATACGTTTTTGGCGCCAGTGATTTTATTATCGTTCAATAAAGGAGAATCCAATGCTGAAATAATTCCTTCTTTAGCTCTATTTTCACCCGATGCAACTGCTGATCCCATAATAGCAGTTCCACTATTTGCCAATACGGTTTTGGCATCTTTTAAATCGATATTTTGAGTGTAATGATGCGTAATTACTTCGGCAATCCCTCTTGAGGCTGTGGCCAAAACTTCGTCCGCTTTTGAAAATCCAGCTTTGAAACCAAGATTTCCATATACTTCTCTTAATTTATTGTTATTGATAACAATCAACGAGTCGACTTGTTTGCGCAATTTATCAATACCAATAAGCGCTTGCTCTTGACGAACTTTTCCTTCAAACAAGAAAGGCAAGGTCACAATTCCCACCGTTAGAATATCTCTTTCTTTGGCAAGCTGAGCGATTACTGGCGCAGCACCCGTTCCGGTTCCTCCACCCATTCCTGCGGTGATAAAAACCATTTTGGTATTACTGTCGAGCATTTTTTCAATATCGGCAATACTTTCAATTGCTGATTGCTGCCCTACGTCTGGATTTGCTCCTGCTCCAAGTCCTTCGGTCAAGTTTACGCCTAACTGAATTTTGTTTGGCACAGAACTGTTATCCAAAGCTTGTGAATCGGTATTACAAACGATAAAATCTACACCTTTAATACCTTGTTTAAACATGTGGTTTATGGCGTTACTTCCGCCTCCACCTACACCAATAACTTTTATTACATTTGATTGGTTCTTGGGTAAATCAAATGAAATGCTTCCAAATTCTGAGTTGCTCATCATCTTATTGGGTTTTTATTGTTTTTATATATTTAATTTGTTCCTTATTTTTATTCTGCATTATCCAAAAAATCTTTAATCTTGTCGACGTATCTGTCAAAGAAAGACCTCTGTATCCTTTTACCAGTAGATTCTTCTTTATTTAAAACTTCTTCCTCTTCAATCTCATTTCTTGGTTCCTCAATTTCTTGTTTCTGATAAACTGGTGGTTTAACAGATGTCTTTTCTGGAACCACAGTATCAATTCTTATGGCACTTTGTGTTTTATTTTCAATGCTGTTCATTACTAATCCTACTGCTGTGGCATATAAAGGACTTGATATTTCTTCGTCAGAATTCCCAGCCAGATGTTCGTTAGGATATCCTATTCTGGTATCC
>Ga0208116_1000275_pt1 | contig 16766 bp, 16 predicted proteins | sample LakWasMeta9_HOW4_2_FD_183859 | JGI IMG/M metagenome (GOLD analysis project Ga0208116, IMG submission 183859) | Freshwater sediment methanotrophic microbial communities from Lake Washington under simulated oxygen tension - Sediment Metagenome... | ecosystem: Environmental > Aquatic > Freshwater >... | reverse complement strand
CTTTTGCTTATTGGGTTTAAGGGTAACATTCGTCAACTGTCACCGGAAGGCTTTGGCAAAGTTACCGAAGAACCCAGTATTGGCGCTGATTTCGACCTCAATTATTGGGGTGGGGATAGCTACAGTTTGAATAGCTTTCCGGTATTTCTTGGCAGCTTTTTGGCTTCCGGCGCAGAACTCAACGCCTTGGCAAACATTGCTCCGGCAACGCACTACACCGACGACAAACTGCAACTGTCTTACAGCGTCAGTGATTTTCAACACACCGATCAACGCGCCAGCGCCTTAGTGCCGTTTATTCAACAACACTTAACGCCGATCACCGCCGCCGTCACCGCCCACGCCGCGCCCGGCATCGATTTACAAACCGCTACGCAAGTACGCGATAGCAACCTCGCCGACATTATCGCTACAGACATTTTAGGCGCGTCAACTGAGCACGATAGCGTGGAATCCCGCATCCAACGCGCGCAGCGGGCCTTACAAATCAATCCTAAAAATATTGATGCGCAGGATGAGCTGCAACGTGCTCAGCAGGAACTGAATCAACCACCACCCGTTCGTCCTGAGTCCTTCGACTCTACTCAGGAGAACCTTGTCGAAGGACCTACCACTCAGCAAAAACATCTTCAGCCATGAACACTATCGAATGCTGGCATGGCCAACTTAGCGACGAAGCAGACCAACAGCACTGGCAACATCTCAGTGCGTCTGAACTTGCCCACGCCGCCATATTTAAAAACCCTTTATTGCGTAATCGTTACCTCAGTGTGCGCAGTCATTTACGGCAAGTGTTGGCGCAAAAACTGGCTGTGGCCCCGAAAACTATTGAGTTCAGTAAAGCCGAACACGGCAAACCCTATCTTGCCGACTATCCTGAGTTGGCGTTCAACCTGTCACATTCGGCGAATGCTTGGATCATCGCCGTTGGTTGGGGTTGCCGGTTGGGCGTGGATATTGAAATCGCCAAGCCCAGAGCCAATCTGCCCGCATTGGTTGAAAAATGCTTTGCCGATGTTGAAGCAAGCTACTGGCACAGCTTGCCGGAGCATCAACAAACCGCCGCGTTTTACCATTTTTGGACGTGCAAAGAAGCCTTTGTAAAAGCCACCGGCCGAGGCATCGCGTTAGGTTTAAAGCAATGTGTGCTCAACCCCGAGCAATCGACGGAGTTTTTAACTGTACCGGCAGAATTTGCACCCGCCTCAGTATGGCGGGTGCTTGATTTGGATGTGGGATGTGGTTTGGTTAGCGCGTTAGCGCTGGATAACCTAAAAGCCGATATTAAACTGATTAACGTTTGATCGATATTGACTTCGACTCCGCTCAGTCAAAGGCTGCGGAGTCGAAGCCAACAATGGTTACAAACAGACTGAATTAATGCGCTATATCTGCCAGTTTGCTTTGCAGTTTTTGCTGTTGTTCAGGAGTTAACAGTTTAAAAATGGCATTATCCAATTTTGTGTTTTGCAGAATGTGTTCTTTATGGCTAGCTGCCGCTTGATCCAGCAAACTCACAAGCTTGTCCTCACTATAATCCTTGGAAAAAGTCAGTTGCTGAATTTTTTGATGGATTGCTTTCGTAGCGTCGTCCTTAGCGGCCAATTGCTCATGATGCGTTTTAATCAGCGTTTTAATGTCACTGCTTTGTTTATCGGTCAGATCAATATCATGTAAAAATCTCGGCAAAAAATTTTCACCATGCTCGTGACCCGGTTCATGATGCTTACCATGTTGTGGATGGCCTCCGAAAGGAGGTTCGCTCGGTGTTGACGGGTTGGCCAAAACTAACGCTGGGAACAAGGCTAAAGTCAAAAGTATCTTACGCATAAAAAAATCTCCGATTGATTTGATAAATGGTTGGCGGAATTGGCTTAATTCCGTTGGGCTTATATTACTGCGTTCCACGTAAAGCGCTGTTATTGAAGTGTAAAGTTAGGTAAATCCTGCACTATATAGTGGTGACCTCAGTATGGTATCGCTATGATGCTGTCAACCAAACAATAAGGTGGCGATAGTGACGAAGGTGTTAATAATTGACGATGATGTCGAACTGGCCGAGCTGTTTAAAGACTATCTCGAGCAGGATGGCTTTGCGGTTGATGTTGTTCATCAAGGTGATGCAGGCTTGCGACTAGCTTTGTCAGGAGGCTATCAGCTGGTGATACTCGACATCATGCTGCCGGATATAAAAGGCACCGAGGTGTTAATCCGTATCCGCTTGCAAAGTCGTATTCCGGTGCTGATGTTTACCGCCAGAGGAGATGATGTCGACCGAATTATCGGCCTGGAATCTGGCGCGGATGACTATGTACCCAAGCCTTGCACGCCCAGAGAGCTGGCAGCGCGTATCCGTGCAATTTTGCGTAGAACCCAGCCTATCAATGATGCGGGGGGGAACGGACCGATTATTGCCGGCCCACTAAAAATCTGGTGTGAAAAACGCAGGGCGTCTTGGTTCGATCAAGATCTGGAACTTACCAGCACCGAATTCAATTTGCTGGAAACTTTGGCAAAGCATTTTGGCAAAATTGTTACAAAAAACGAATTATCCGAAAAAGCATTGGGACGACCTTTGGCGCGGTTTGATAGAAGTATCGATGTGCATATGAGCAGCATTCGCCAAAAACTGGGCTGCCAGCAAGACGGCCGCTCTTATATTCAGACGGTGCGCGGTCACGGCTACCAATTGGTTAAGGAGTAAGCAAGTGGGGCGCTTATTCTGGAAGTTTTTTCTTACCTTTTGGCTGGCGTTGTTGGTGGCCGGTATCGGCGTCGGCACGGCGGTCTGGTTAAGGCATAACACTTGGCAAGACAACGTCGATGAGCCTCCTCGTGAGACGATTGATCTCAAACATGCCGCGTCATTGCTGGAGGTGGCGGAAAGCGCTTATCGCTATGGCGGGGATGCGGAATTACGACTGTTTTTGGATAAATTGCATACAGCCCATTTACCGCCGGTTTATGCGGTAGACGATCAAGATCGAGACATCTTGCAGCGCAATGTAGCGCCCGAAGTTTTACAACAAGCCCGTGCCCTGTTTTTACAAGCGGCTTATCCGGAGGCGATCCGTTTAGTGTCATCGGGCAAGGGGCAGAATTATTTACTGTTCGTGCCGCTGCCCGAACACGTTTTTTCCGGCCATCCACCGCCCATGCCTACTGGCAATTCAAATGCCGATTTTGCCCGGCCACCACCACAGCCAGATGATCATTCATCTCGCCACCCAAGGCCGCATGAACCGCCCTCTCCACTGTTGCCAATCCTGGCAGGCATTTTTGCCAGTTTACTATTCAGTGCGGCGCTGGCTTGGTACTTTGCCAAGCCGATTCGCAATTTGCGGAATGCATTTGCCGCAGTCGCAAAAGGCAATCTTGATACCCGTGTCGGCGCCCTAATGGGAAATCGCCGTGATGAACTAAGCGATCTGGCTCAGGATTTCGATCACATGGCCGGAAAAATTTATAGTCTGGTACATGCGCAGCAACGGTTACTGCATGATGTTTCCCACGAATTGCGTTCGCCGCTGGCACGGATACAAGCCGCTATTGGCCTTGCTCAGCAACAACCGGACAAACACCCAGCCATGCTTGAGCGAATCGAGCGTGAGTCGCAACGAATGAGCGATCTGGTTGGCGAATTACTGGTACTTGCTCGTCTGGAAGCTGGCGTTTCTATTAGCGAAAGCCACGAATTAGACATCGGCGATCTGTTGGACGACATTATCGAAGACGCCCGTTTTGAAGCTGCGCAGCACGAGGTTGTGATCCGCTATGAGGGCATTGAAGAAACCCTAGTCAAAGGCCGTAGTGAGTTACTGCATCGGGCTATTGAAAACGTACTGCGCAATGCGTTACAGCATTGTAAAAAGGGTGGTGAAGTGTCAGTCGTGACCAGCTTCGATATTTTCAAACGCCGATTGAAGGTGACGGTCGATGACCAAGGTCCGGGCGTTGCCGAAAGCGATTTGTCGGCAATTTTCGAACCGTTTTTTCGTAGCGGCGATCGCAGCAAAGCCGACAGCATAGGCTTGGGCTTGGCTATCGCCTACCGTTCGATAGCCGCCCACGGCGGGCTTATTAAGGCCTGCAACCGTCAGGAAGGCGGTTTGCGTATGGAAATAGACATTCCTTTTGCGGAATAAATGCCAGGGCACGAGGCGCCGAATGGATAGCTGTATTACATGTCATGAAACCTTAATAGGTCTGTCACAACAATTTCTTGCGACGTGGTTATCATTTTTAACGCAAATACGACAATGTCATTTGCAATAAATCCACTTTGCACTAAGGACCTCACACCTATGAAAGTATTTAAATTAACTCTGATTGCTGCGACAGTAGCATCATTGGCATCGCCTCTAGCCGCCCAAGCCGCTACTGAATTTGACAATTTCACGCCACAAGTCGGCGACACCACGCCGGTCAACCCAGGCTCGGCAACGCCTTACAGATTGCCTTCACCCAATTTCAGCCAGGTTACAATTGCTGACCGTGCGACTCAAAACACATTGGTGCCGGGCTCAAACTCTGGTAATTGGGATATGATCACCGCTAACGAAACCGGTACGGATGCCGGTCGTTACTTGTTCATGCCATTCGAGACCGGCACTGCGGGCGTACAACGGATTGATTTATCCGATAGCAACTACAACACCCGTACCACAACCATCGTTGCTCCAGGCACACAGGGCTTTGTGTCCGGTGACGCTTCTTGGTGGGCTCCCTGGGGCGGCTATCTGACTGGCGAGGAAAGCTGGGGCACTAACAGCACTAAAGGCCGTCTTTTTGAAGTAACCAACCCAACCACAGCGGCTGCTAACGCTGGAAACTTCGTGCAACGCACTGTTATCCCACGCGTCTCTCATGAAGGTCTGGCATTTGATAAAAGCAACAATCTGTATTTTGTCGACGAGTTGAACGGCGGCAGCATTTACAAATACACCTCGGCCAATCCTTTGGCGACTAACGGTAATGATTTCTTCAGCGCCGGTCAGACTTTCGCCCTAAAAGTACAAGCGGGCGGCCAATTTGAAGGTAACAACGCTGCTGCAATTACCGGTTTATCTACTTGGGAAGCTATCACCGATGCAAATGGTGGCGTCTTGGCCGGCATTTCCGCTCTGCTAGGCGATGGCACCATTGATGGCCGTGTGTCTGCTGACAGTACTCTTGTTAAAGGTACCGGTTACAACCGCCCTGAAGATTTAGAGATCCAGAATCTGGCTGACGGCAATCAGTTCCTGTACTTCACAACTACCGATTCCGACAACGATGGCAACACTGCCAATGGTCGCGGTCGCGTCTACTCGTACAATATTGGCAGTAGCGAAGTTAAGCTGTTTGCCGACAGTAACACTAAGGATGCGGCGACCGGCTTAGCAGCAGGCAGCGCATTCAAAAACCCTGACAACCTGGCAATTGATGCTGAAGGCAATATTTATATCGTTGAAGATCAAGATGGCGGTGTTGAAGATGTCTGGTTTGCGTTAGACGCTAACCGTGACGGCGTCGCTGAATCTGTGTCTAAATGGATCAGCTTAACCACAGCAGGCGCCGAAAGCACCGGCCTGTATTTTGACAAGTTCAACCCGAACAAAGCCTACATCAACGTGCAACATCCTGCCGATGGTGTTGATCGGACTATCGCACTTACTGCCACACCGGCTGCTGTGCCCGTGCCTGGCGCAGTTTGGTTATTCGGTTCTGCATTGATGGGTTTTATGGGATTTTCACGTCGCAATAAAAAAGCTTAAATCGTTACTGTCTCAACGGCCCAGCAACTGGGCGCACTAATAAAAGCGGCGGCAAGGCAATCTTGTCGGCCGCTTTTTTTATTTTAGTCCACCGCCCTATTTGCCCGTTGACTAAAGAAATCGCGTGGCAACTCGTTCAAAAGAGTGCCGTAAAAAACCTTTTGCCTCTCGAAATTAAAAGTGATGCGTGATACGGTGCTCGGCACTTATTAACAAGGTCGAATTCGGGCGACTATTTTCACTTCAATGCATATTTCAGCCAATACCAAACTTTTGATCAACGCAAGTTGGGGCAATTCCTTATGGGCTTAGGCAAAGCGCATAATCGGAAACAACTTAATGAAGGAATCCCTAAGCTGACCGCCGGACTTTGGTTGCTGGGGATGATTGTCATCGGTTTTCTTGGCTTCCAGGCATTGACGAAAGATTGGCTGGAAACCAGTTTTTTAGCGTTGTTGCCCGCCAACGAGCAGCAGCCGGAAGTCGCCAAAGCCATTCAGCAGCATAATGCGCTGATCAACAAAAAAGTCATCTGGCTGACGGGTGCGCCAACGTCGCAAGAAGCCATCGGTCATGCCCAAAACCTTAAACAGCAATTGGAACAAAGCCGGCTGTTTAACAAGGTGGTGTTGGAGTTTTCTCAGCAGCAATACATCAAGCAATATCAGCAACTGTTTCCGTATCGCTATCAACTGCTGGATGCGCAATCACGAGACATCCTGGCTAAAAATCCCGATGAATTGATAAGGCAGAATCTGGAAATACTCAACAGCCCCATCGGCCAGATGCAATCGGCGGATTTTGAACGCGACCCGCTATTGCTATTCAGCCGCTATTTCAGCGCGCAAAATCCTATCAAGTTAAATCTGGAACAAGGCATTGTGGTTTTGTCTGATCAATATCGGTATTGGGCGTTGATCTTGACCGATTTGCAGGATGACCGTTTGCAGCTGGACAAGCTGGAAACCTTATTAAGTCTGGTGAATAGTGCAGAAAGCCAAATCAAAACAGCAGGCGGCGAGCTACTGGTGTCCGGCATGCCGCTGTTTACCGCCCATGGTGCAGAGTCGGCGAAACAGGAAATTTCCACGGTCGGCGTGGGTTCCAGTATCGGTATTATTGTCTTGCTGTGGCTTACTTTTCGCAGTGTCCGGCCGTTGTTCCTATCGGCGCTGGCAATCGGCTCCGGCCTGTTTGCGGCGCTGGTAATCTGCGTGCTGTTTTTCGGCAAGATCCATATTCTTACCCTGGTATTCGGCGCCAGCTTGATTGGCGTTGCCGATGATTATGCCCAGCATTTTTTATGTGACAGTTTCGGCGAAAAGGATTGGAATCCTCGTAAAAGCTTGAAGTTTATTCTGCCGGGACTTTCCTTTGGGCTATTAAGCAATCTGTTAAGTTATGCGGGATTGGGCTTTTCACCGTTTCCCGGGTTGCAGGAAGTGGCGTTGTTTTCTGCCGTCGGTTTGTTGGTCGCCTGGCTGACGGTGGTGCTGCTGTTTCCGTTGTTGTTAACCGGATTCAAATTCGATCATGAGCCGGGCATAATTAAACTTACCACTTATTGGGAACAGCATTGGCCGCTGTGGCTTTTAAAAAACCGCCGCGTGCTTAGTGTATTGATACTGGTTTTTATCGCAGGCGGTCTATGGACGTTAAGCCCGCAAGACGATGTCCGCTTACTGCAATCGGCACCGGCCGAGCTGCTGCAAACCGCCGATAAAATACGGTCTTTGTTGCCGATAACGCATGACAGCCAGTTTTTTCTAGTGTCAGGAAAAGATCAAGCCGACTGGTATCAACATGAGCAACAGCTGTTGGAACGCCTGCAAGCGTTAAAGCAGCAAAAAGTGCTGACAAGTGTTGAAGGCTTGAGTCAGTATTGGCCTGATGAAAATCAGCAGCAACAGAATTACCAGCTGTTAAAGCTCAAACTCTTTGATTCCGGTTTGGTCGAACGCTACATGACTGAGCTTGGGTTTGAGAAGAAAGCTGTGCTAGCCGAACTAGAGCAATTTAAAACGACTGAAACCAACACGCTAACCTTGCCGGACTGGCTAACAAATGCCGATGAAAGCAAACAGTCGTTGTGGCTAGGCTGCAATGCCGGGCGTTGCCAAAGCATGGTAGCCTTAACCGGCATTACCGATCTCTCCGCATTACCGGTACTGCAAGACTTGCCGGGCGTCGTCTGGGTGGATCAAGTCGAGTCGGTATCGTCGTTGTTTGCTCGATACAGAATCCGAGCCAGTGGCTTGTTGGCAGTGGCATTCTCATTAGCGTTGGCTGGATTAGGCTGCAAATTCGGCTGGCGTAATGCGTTAACCATCATGGCCGTGCCGGTGCTGTCCCTGGCCGTGTCGCTGGCGATGTTGGGTTGGTTTAATCAATTGTTCAGCCTGTTCAATCTATTTGCACTGTTGCTGGTATTGGGCATTGGGGTTGATTACGGGCTGTTCTTTTTCATGGCTGGCGACCGCCGCGCCAGCACATCGCTGGGTGTAACACTTTCGGCATTGACGACCCTGCTGGCGTTTGGTTTATTGGCGACCAGTTCTACGGAAATCGTGCATGCCTTTGGTTTTACCTTAACTGCAGGTATCGTCACGGCATTGTTGTGCGCGCCGTTGGTAGGGTTTAGAGGACAAAAAAATGACAATCATGGATAAACGCAAAATCATCATTATCGGTGCCGGGCCTTCCGGCAGCATTGCCGGTGCCTTGCTGCAAAACCAGGGCTTTGACGTAACCATTCTGGAGCGGCAGCTGTTTCCGCGCTTTAGTATCGGTGAAAGTCTGTTGCCGCAATGCATGGAATTTATCAAACAGGCCGGAATGCTGGATGCCGTTATCGACGCCGGATTTCAGTTTAAAAACGGTGCCTCTTTTGTACATCAGGACCGGCAAACCGAATTTAATTTTGAGGATAAATTTAGCCCCGGCATGGGTACGACCTTTCAGGTGCAGCGAGGCAGGTTTGACAAGCTGTTGGCGGATGAAGCCGCGCGCATGGGCGTAGAGATACAGTGGCAAGTCGAGGTAATCGCCGCCGATTTTACGGCTAACAAACCGCAACTCACCGTCCGTGATGCTCAAGGCGAAGTTACCACGGCCAGCGCTGATTTTGTGCTTGATGCCAGCGGTTTCGGACGCATTTTGCCCAAGCTTTTGGAGCTGGAATCGCCGTCCGGATTTCCGGTCAGGCAGGCCATTTTCGGGCATATTGAAGATCGCATTACCGACAACCAGTTTGATAGAAACAAAATCCGTATCACCGTGCATCCTGAACATAAAGATGTCTGGTATTGGCTAATTCCATTCAGCAACGGTCGGAGCAGCATCGGTGTGGTGGCGGAACCGGAGTTTTTTAACGGCCGGGACGATTACAACAAGGCGTTGGCGGACATCATCAAGCAAGATTCCAGCTTGACTAGCTTGCTTGAAAACGCCGTATTCGATGAGCAAATCAACACCATCGTAGGTTATTCCGCCAATGTCAAAAGCCTGGTTGGCAACGGTTATGCTTTATTAGGCAATGCCGGTGAATTTTTGGACCCGGTATTTTCATCCGGGGTAACCATTGCGATGAAATCCGCGACACTCGCCGCCGATGTTTTAAACAGACAGTTTAATAACGCTGAATCGGTGGACTGGCAAAAAGACTATGCAGCCCCCTTGCAACGCGGTGTTAGCGCCTTCCGGGTGTTTGTCGAGGCGTGGTATGACGGCCGCTTTCAGGATGTTATCTTTCATCCCAAACAACAACCCGACATTAAAGCCATGATCAGTTCAATACTGGCAGGCTATGCCTGGGATGAAAATAATCCCTATGTTAAAAATGCCCGCCCCCGCTTGGATACTCTCGCTGAAATATGTCGCCAAGATTATTAACCAGTGCCTTATGTTTGAGCTTAACCGCTTGTGTACTAATGCCGCCCGAACAAGTTGCAGACAAGCCGGTAATAATGCCGATGGCCCAGCCTATAGGACCAGCCCGGCGCGTCGTGCAGCAACTCACCGCCGTATGGGCCGACCGGCAGGAATCACTGCTGGCGGTTCTGGAATTGGATGCGCAGCATATCGCGATGTCCGGGCTCAGTAATGATGGCTTGAGTTTGTTTAATTTGACTTACGACGGCAAAACTATCGTGGCGGATAAAAGCCCGTTACTACCGGCATCGCTCAATCCTGAATTCTTCATTACCGATTTTCAGTTGGTTTATTGGCCGTTTGCCGAGTTACAAAAAATTCTCCCTGCCAAATGGCGATTGGAAGTCGCTGAAAAAAAACGTATTTTATATCTCGAAGATCAAAAACAAGTGGAAGTCGATTATCTAACGCCCGATCCTGTATGGCCTAAAGAAGTTGATCTGATCAACTTCCAATATCACTACCGGTTACACATTAAAACGATAAGTTATGACCCTGTACCTTAATGATGTAGGCCTGTTGTGTGCGGCCGGTAATAGTAAAACGGAAGTGTTGGCACGATTACTAGCTGGCGATCGCTCGGGATTGGTGCCCTGCGATGAGTTTGGACAGATACAGTGGGTTGGCCGGGTTGCGGCTGAGCTGCCGGAAATCAATTCATCCCCCCCCTTTGAAAAAGGGGGGCTAGGGGGGATTTATAACTGCCGCAATAATCGCCTGCTGCTGGCGGCATTAAGCCAAATTCAACCAACGGTGACGAACATGATCGCCAAATTTGGCGCTGACCGAATTGGTGTTGTGCTGGGTACCAGCACTTCCGGTGTGCGCAACACCGAATTGGCATTGGCGCATTTAGCCGAGCATGACGCATTGCCGGAGCAATATCATTACAAGCAGCAGCAAATGGGCGCCGGCGCTGATTTTTTGGCCGATGTTTTGGGCGTTCAAGGTCCGGCCTACACGATCTCGACGGCGTGCTCTTCCAGCGGCAAGGCGTTTGCCTCGGCGCGGCGTTTAATCAGGTTGGGTTTATGCGATGCGGTGATCGTGGGCGGCGCCGACAGTTTATGCGGGTTAACCACCAATGGTTTTGCCGCGTTAGAATCTATCAGCACCGGGTTGTGCAAGCCCTTTGGCAAGCACCGTAACGGGATTAATGTGGGTGAAGCCGTCAGTCTATTTGTATTAAGCACTGAACCCGGGCCGGTGATATTAGAAGGCATTGGTGTAACTAGCGATGCGCATCATTTTTCTGCACCTGACCCAGAGGCGACTCAGGTAATCAGAGCCATGCAGATTGCCCTGGACGATGCCGGTAAAACTCCCGAGCAAATTGATTATCTAAACTTGCACGGCACGGCGACAATGTTGAATGATGGGATGGAAAGTAAAGCCGTTAATGCCTTATTCGTTACATCGGTCGCGGCGAGTTCCAGCAAAGGCATGACCGGACATACGCTGGGCGCAGCAGCGGCATTGGAATTGGCTTTTTGTTGGCTATTATTAACCAGCGATGATGAGCACGGGGCGTTGATTCCCAATATTAATGATGACGAACCGGATGAGACATTGCCGCCATTAAACTTAGTAGAAAACGGCAAGCGCTTAGGCCGTAACATCAACACCTGCCAAAGCAACTCGTTTGCCTTTGGCGGCAGTAATTTATCCATTGTGGTGACGCGCGCATGAGTGATATTGCCTCGCTGATTCCGCATAGCGGTGAGATGGTATTGCTGGACCGAGTTATTGATTATGACGACAATCGCTTGAGCGCTGAACTGCTGGTGCGCGGCGATGGCCTGCTGACCGGTGATGAAAACAGCGTTCCCGCCTGGGTTGGCATTGAATATATGGCGCAAACCATCGCCGCTTATGCGGGCATCGCCGCCAAACAAGCCAAGCAGCCAATTCGCTTGGGATTTTTGCTGGGCACCCGGCGCTATAGCAGCAATACCGGTAAATTCAGGGTTGGCGCAAAATTGACGATAGAGGTCGAAAGAATTTTCCAAGATGATAATTTAAGCGTTTTCGACTGCCGAATTTTGGGTGATGATGTGGACGTCACCGCCAATTTGAATGTCTATCAACCGCCGTTAAACAACACACAAACTAATGAATAAAACTATTTTAGTCACCGGCTCCAGTCGCGGCATTGGTAAGGCCATCGCGTTGTACCTAGCTAAGCAGGGCTTCGATTTAGTGGTCCATTGCCGTAGCCAGCGAGCTCAGGCCGAAGAAGTCGTTGTAGAAATCCAGCAATTGGGGCAATCGGCGCGGATTTTACAATTTGATATTGCCGATCGCGCGCAATGCAGCGAACAGATCAATCAGGATATTGAAAGCCATGGCGCTTATTACGGCGTGGTTTGTAATGCCGGCATTACCGCCGATAACGCCTTTCCTTCGTTGACTGGCGAAGAATGGGACAGCGTTATTCATAGCAATCTCGACGGTTTTTACAACGTGTTGCAGCCGGTGGTGATGCCGATGGTCCGCCGACGCAAGTCTGGGCGCATCGTCACGTTATCGTCAGTATCAGGAATAATGGGTAACCGCGGCCAAGTTAATTACAGTGCCGCCAAAGCCGGTATTATCGGAGCCACCAAAGCACTGGCGCTGGAATTAGCCAAACGCGACATCACCGTTAATTGCGTGGCACCCGGTCTGATTGAAACTGACATGGTCAATGAATTACCTCTGGAAGAAATCAAGAAAATGATTCCGGCTCGCCGAGTCGGCAGTCCGAAAGAGGTTGCGGCACTGGTGGCGTTTTTAATGTCCGAAGATGCCGCTTACATTACCCGGCAGGTTATTTCCGTGAATGGTGGTTTATGCTAAAACGCGTGGTAGTCACCGGCATGGCGGGTATTTCCCCTATCGGCAATGATTGGCAGACCGTTGCCGAGCGCCTTAAAAACAAGGTCACCGGCATTCAAACTATGCATGATTGGGCAAAATATGAGGGCTTGAACACCCGCCTGGCTGCGCCGGTGGATTTTGTTAAGCCCGCTCATTACACCAGAAAACAAACTCGCAGTATGGGCCGGGTGGCATTGCTGGCGACTTACGCTACCGAATTAGCACTGATCGATGCCGGTTTGTTAAACGATCCTTGTCTTAGCAGCGGGCAAACGGGTATTGCCTACGGCAGTTGCGCAGGCAGTTTGGATGCGGTGGCCGAATTCGGCAATATGCTGATCAATCATGCGGTCGACGGCCTCAACGCCACGTCTTACATCCGCATGATGGCGCATACCGCGCCCGTCAACATCGGCTTGTTTTTCGGCATCAATGGCCGGGTTTATACCACCTCCAGCGCCTGCACTTCCGGCAGCCAGGGCATCGGTTATGCCTATGAAGCGATCAAATACGGACGTCAGCAAGTGATGGTTGCCGGTGGTTCAGAAGAACTTTCCGCTACGGAAGCGGCTGTTTTCGATACCTTATTTGCTACCAGTTTGCGCAACGACGAGCCCGATAAAAGCCCCCGGCCTTTTGATCGAGATCGCGACGGCCTGGTAATAGGCGAAGGTGCAGGCACGCTTATTTTAGAAGAACTCGAACACGCCTTGGCACGTGGCGCTAACATCTACGCCGAGCTAGTCGGCTTCGGCACTAATTCCGACGGATTGCATGTCACCCAACCCGACAGTGCCAGCATGCAGATTGCTCTGCGCTTGGCGTTACAAGATGCGCAGCTTGAACCCGCGGCCATCGGTTATATCAGTGCCCACGGCACCGCTACCGAACACGGCGACAAAGCAGAAAGCCATGCAACCTATGCGGTGTTTGGCGGCAATACCCCCATCAGTTCAATGAAAAGCTTTACCGGTCATACCCTGGGCGCGTGCGGTGCGCTGGAAGCCTGGGTCGCGATCAATATGATGAATGAAGGCTGGTTTCATGCCACGGCCAATCTTGACAACATTGACCCGGAATGTGCCCGGCTGGACTACATTAAAGAGGATGTTCGTAAACTCGATTGCGACTATGTAATGAGTAACAATTTCGCGTTCGGCGGCATCAATACCTCTTTGATTTTTAAGCGCTGGGATAGTTAAGGTCCCACTCAACCTGGAGAAAACCACAATGATAAAAAAAATAGGATTAGCCTTGGCGGTACTGGTCATGGTCACCGGCTGTACTACCACCGGAACCTTTAAAGTGCCAGCTGGCACCGATTTGTATGTCTACAAAAGACCAGAACCAGTAGACATCAAGGCCGACGGCAAAGTTACCACCAAGCCGTTTTTCTGGACCGCCGCAGGCGTACCGCCTGAATCAGGCATCCCTTATCGCTTAGAAAAAGGCGGTAAAACTGTCAAAGAAGGCAGGTTGAGAGCGAAATTCCGCGTCGTTTCAATATTCTGGCCACCCGCAGCAGCCATCTATTGGCCAATGGGCTTCAACCCGGACATCACCTACGATTTGGTGAATGATAAGCAGGAATAAGGGATTGGATTGATCTGTCAGGGTGAGGCTAGTTTTGGCTTGCCCTGATGTATTTGAGAATAGGATTCTCTCATTACCCCGCACTCTGCATCAGAAAATGGTTTTGGCGTTGTTTCCCGTTACTTCACTTCGTAGAACAATGTGCAAAAAAATCGCACGCGAATTCACGCAACATTAAATGGAAGACACAATGGAAAACGGTGGATTAATTAAGTATACAAAATGCTATTGATACAAATCGGAGAATTTGAATCTCTCAATTTTTGTATTTTTGGTGACACAGCCCTACTTTCGCTCCATATAAAGAAAGTAAACAATTTTTCCTACCTAGAAACACTATATTGGCATTGCATCTTATAGGGCAAACTTGGGGCCATCAGCCATTGGCAGAACGAAAAACAAGATTCGTCCGCTTTTGATTGAGCTGTTTAGAAAATAAGTCGGCTAAAGGCGGTTTGGGGATGGTTCCATTGCAATCGACTTATTCCGTTTCCTTTTGAGTCGACACCGAGATCGCCATGAGCAAAAAATCTTCAGAAAAATCCGCTAAGCAGGCTTATAAAAGCACGTTGAAAGAACTGCAAATCGAACTGGTTAAGCTGCAAAATCACATTATCAAACATGACGAAAGGATTCTGATCATTTTTGAAGGCCGTGATGCGGGCGGTAAAGACGGCACCATCAAACGCATTATTCAACATTTAAGCCCCCGCGAAATCCGTGTAGTCGCCCTGGGGAAACCATCTGATCGCGACATTAATACTTGGTATTTTCAACGTTACACCCCACATTTGCCCGCAGCGCAAGAGTTGGTGTTATTCAACCGTAGTTGGTACAACCGGGCTGGTGTGGAGCGTGTAATGGGGTTTTGTAACGATGAGGAATATCACGAGTTTATTGAAACTGTGTCGAATTATGAGCAATTGCTGGTGCGATCCGGCATCAAACTGCTGAAATATTATCTGGATATAAGTAAAAAAGAACAGAAAAAACGTTTGCAAGAACGACAACAAGATCCACTCAAACAATGGAAAAGCAGCCCTATCGACAAGTCGGCGCAAAAGCACTGGCATGAATATAGTGAGGCTCGCAATATTATGCTTGCCAGAACTCATCATTTATCGGCGCCATGGACAGTGGTCAAAGCCGACGACAAACAAGCTGCTCGCGTCAATCTTATCAAGGACCTGTTATTCAGGCTGGATTACAAAGGTAAGAACGAAGCACTGTTGCTGCCTGATGCCAATATAGTATTCAATTATGATGAATGCTATCTGCACAATGGCATGATTGCACCTTAGCTTTGGTTGAATTTTACGGTGTCAGTTCCATCAATACAGAACCGAGCATTATGATAAAAATTTTGGGGGAATTCAGGTTGAGCCAAAATCCTTGGCTCAACCATATTATTTAATATTGAAACTAACTTGAGCAAGGGTTTTCAATACCCTGCCCTGCCATCTACTTAAATAAAATTAATACGCTTAGAGTAGCTCAACAGACCAAACAACGCAGTACCGAAAAGCCAGATGCTAGCTGGTAGTGGTACTGGTGTAATGTTATCAAACGGAAGTGCGCTAACGCCTAGCACAACAGCCTTCTTCTCAATAAAGCCAAGCTCACCAAACGCATTACTTAAAGCTACCAAGATATTTTCGATAGTAATATTAACGCTAGACGTTCCAAATCCAGCAACATTCGCATCAGCGAAAGCTTGCCAGTTTTGAGTCGGTAAGAAAGTACCTTGTTTACTGACAGAAGTAGTTAACGTTATTGCGTCCGTTACTTCATCAAGGGGAGCGTTTAAGTCAGCCACTCTTAACTGTCCACCTACTTCTACAGATGAGCTATCACCCTTACTGATATAGTCGCCTCTTTCAGTAAGACTCACAGTATCAATGGTGCCACCGTTTAATGCGGTTGCCTTGATATTAATGGTTGAGTTTTTAATATCAAAGCCTGCAGTGCCAAATGCTTTTGCAGTAAATCCAGTCGGTGTGAAAAACAACTGATCGCCAGCCACAGTTGGAGCACCAAATAGATCTAACAGAGCGTCATCATAGGAAAATGCAACGTTAGTACCATTAACAGTGACAATGCTGGCTTGAGAATTGCCAAAAAACGCGAACAGCATAAATAGAAAAATTGCTTTTGTTAGTTTATTCATAAAAACACCTACTACTAAATTAAAACAGGAAATATCCATACCTTTACTCACCCCACTCACTGGGTGATTCCATTATCCGAATTAATGGCGCACATTAAATGCCATCTATTAAAATCTGCGATAGAGTTCTAGTTTTAATATTTATTTCAATAAGTTATAAATAAACATCACTGACCGGCACGCTCAATAATCAACTGCCACACCTAAAATAGATTAAGGTGTTGGAATGGAAAAAATACAAAAGCGATATAAACAATTAAGTGCTGAAGAACGCGCAGTAATTATGCTGATGCAACAAGAAGGCAGTGGTGTGGAAATATGGCGTTTTTTGAACCGTTCCCTTTTAAAGCCAAACAAGCGCTAATGGATTCTTTGGGTGAGATTGATTTTGAGGTGGACGAAATTCAATTTGTACCTAAAAGTATCACGGCGATTAGTGGTGATGATTTGGTAATGTTTGA
>Ga0208116_1000273_pt1 | contig 16845 bp, 7 predicted proteins | sample LakWasMeta9_HOW4_2_FD_183859 | JGI IMG/M metagenome (GOLD analysis project Ga0208116, IMG submission 183859) | Freshwater sediment methanotrophic microbial communities from Lake Washington under simulated oxygen tension - Sediment Metagenome... | ecosystem: Environmental > Aquatic > Freshwater >... | reverse complement strand
TTCTTATCAAGTTATTATTAATCTTGCTGGCGCACCTATTTTTGATGCCCGGTGGAGCGAAGCACGCAAACAATTACTCAGAAACAGCCGCATCGACTTAACCACTCAGTTAGTTGAAAGCATGTCACATATGCACGTTAAACCTGATGTTTTTATTAGCGGCTCTGCTATTGGTTATTACGGAGATCAGGGGGACAACATTCTCACCGAGCAATCTGCAAGCCGAGCAGATTTTTCTCAGCAACTTTGCGCCGATTGGGAAGCCGCAGCCATTTCTGCGGAGAAGTATGGCATCAGAGTATGTGTAATCAGGACGGGGCTAGTGATTGCCGATGGCGGCGGCTTATTGCAACGGATGCTGCTGCCATTCCGTTTAGGTCTAGGTGGACGTTTGGGTGACGGTAAACAATGGATGTCGTGGATACATCGACAAGACTGGATTGCCATCGCTGAAGCTATGATTACCGACAGTTCCATGCACGGTGCCTACAACGCAACTGCGCCAAATCCGGTCACCAATACAGAATTTACGAAAACCCTGGCTGCTTGTTTGAAACGCCCCGCCCTTTTACCGGTTCCGGCTTGGCTATTAAAAATACTGCTGGGAGAAATGTCCGAATTGGTCCTCGGCAGTCAACGTGTTACTCCCGATCGATTGCTAACTCATGGCTTTAAGTTTCAATATCCCAATCTTGCTGACGCTATTAATCAGACGCTGCATTCGGCTAATGAATAAGAATCAGATCAATCCACAAAAATTACTACTGAGTAAATGGACTGCAGTAACTCCAAAAAATAAGGAAAAGCATTTTCTGGTTACCCGGATCATCAAGGATGAAGAAGAACTGCTGATAGCTGCCTGCATCCTTGAAGCCGTGATTAACGGACACGAATACCAAATAAACTGGCGAGAATTAAAAAACGCGTCTATTTGGCTGGCAGGGTGGCAGTAGCTAATTCTTAGCCACAACACTTGTAGGAGAGTAATAAAGTATCATTTTGCAACAAGGGTTAATTAACCAGAAGCTGATAAGCCGCCATTCGGCGTATGAAAAACCTCATCATCGCTCCCGTAAACTTTCATGTTGATATTGCAACAGAGGATTCAGGAAGTACTCGATCACGCGCCGTTTGCCGGTCTTGATTTCGACTGAAACGGCCATGCCGGGACTGAGATTGACATCGATGCCGTCCACATTGATCGTGGTTCGTTCCATCCTGACACGAGTAGAATAAATCAGGCCGCGCTTTTCGTCGTTGATGGCGTCGTGCGAGACGGAGGTGACTTTGGCGTGGATAGTGCCGTACTTAGTGTATTGAAAAGTCTCAATCTTGATCTCTGCATCCTGTCCCGGTTTAACGAAACCGATGTCCTTGTTTTCGATAAAGGCTTCTACTTCCAACGGGTTATCGTGCGGCACGATTACCATCACCGGCTGCGCGGGTGTGACTACGCCGCCCACAGTATAAACAGCCAACTGTTGTACGGTACCGTCCACCGGCGAGGTTAGCTGCATCAGCTTGCTTCGTAAATCGGCTTTTAGGTGTTCCTGTTCCAGCGTGGCCGCCTTTTGTTGACCGTCGGTGATACTGTCCAGACTGACTCGCCGGGTTTCTGCGGTCATCGACACCGCTTGACCATGCGTCTCCCGTATGGCTGCTTCGATTTCCTTGAGACGACTGCGCTGGGTGGCTAAATCGGCCTCCTGCTCAATGCGTGCCTGCTCACGATCCAGGTAATCGTGCTGCGTGACGAAGTGTTCACCCACCAAACTCTCAAAGTCCTGTGCGCGCTGTTTGGCAATGGGGGCCGTCTGTTCCAGCTTGCGCACCAGCTCTTGCGTAGAACGCAACTCGGCTTTCCGCTGAGCAATCGCTGCTTCGCCGCGGTTCAACTTAGCCATATATTCCCCGTACTGACTCAGCAGCAAGCGTTCCGCCTCCCAAAACATCGTATCATTCACCTCAACGGGTCGCTGCAAGTGCGGGGTTTTGCCATTGTCCAAGACCGCGAGCATGGCCTTACCACGCGCCACCTGTAATTTGGCGACGGCCAGGTCGTCGATGATTCGGTGCTGATCGGCATGAGCAGTCGTTGCATCCAGATCGATCAGCACATCGCCGGCTTTAACGGCTTGCCCATCAGTCACATGAATCGCTTTGACGGTTGCCGTCTCAAACGGCTGAATGGTCTTGCTGCGGTCATTAGGCACCACTTTGCCTTGGGCCGTGGCCACCACGTCGATATGACCAAAGACCGCCCATAACAACGTAAGAACGGTAAAAGCGATGAGCATCCACATTGCCATGCGTGGCGCAGGCGATACCGGGGTTTCCTGAAGTGACAGCGCGGCGGGCAGAAACTGCGCCTCATAGGGCAGCCGGTGCGTGGTTTCCAGCTCTGCCCGGCGCTGCCATGCGTGCTGAAAAGCGGTGCCATAGCGTTTGAGCAAATCGCCGAAAGCTTGTAATTGCGGAGTCATGTTCTTCACCTCATCCTTGCTGCAGGCGGTATAACCGCGAGTAATGGCCGGTCTCGTTACGCAGCAATTCAGTATGCGTCCCTATTTCCACGATCTGGCCGCGCTCCATCACGATGATACGGTTGGCATCGCGTACCGCTGACAAGCGGTGGGCAATAATAAGCACGGTGCGGCCTTGGCAGATAGCCTTCATGTTGTCCTGGATGATACGCTCGCTCTCATAATCCAGCGCACTGGTGGCTTCGTCAAAAATCAACACGCGCGGGCTGGTCATCAAGGCTCGAGCAATAGCGATACGCTGACGCTGTCCGCCCGAGAGCGTGGAGCCATGTTCGCCCACCAGCGTGTCGTAGCCTTCGGATAATTCCAGGATGAATTCATGCGCCCCGGCCAGTTTTGCAACGTGAATAACCGTTTCCAGCGGCGCACCAGGATCGGCCAGCGCAATGTTGTCGCGAATACTGCGGCTGAATAAGACGTTTTCCTGCAACACCACACCGATTTGGCGGCGTAGCGACGAAGAGTCTGCCAAGGCCAGATCATTGCCATCAACCAGCACCCGGCCGCGTTCGGGGACATACAGCCGCTGCACCAGCTTGGTCAAGGTGCTCTTGCCTGAGCCGGAGCGACCGACAATACCAACGACCTCGCCCGGCATGATGTCGAGTTGGATATTTTTAAGTACCCCAGGACCATCGGGGCGATAACGAAACACGACATCGTCCAGCGTGATGCGCCCGGACAAACGAGGTAGCGGCGTATTGTTGCTTACCACCTCGGTACGGGTGTTCAAAATGTCGCCCAGCCGTTGCATGGAAATGCCGGTCTGCTGAAAATCCGTCCATAATTGCCCCAGCCGCATGACCGGTTGAGCAACTTGACCTGCCAGCATATTGAAGGCGATCAGCTGGCCTACCGTCATTTTGCTTTCAATCACCAATTTAGCACCAACATACATAGTCGCCACCGTCACCAGCTTGCTGATCAGCGTGACCCCGCTGTTGGCAAAGGTGCTTACCGTCGCCGTGCGAAAACTTGCCGACACATAGGCCGCCAATTGGTTATCCCAGTTACGTGTCCAATGCGGTTCCACGGCCATCGCTTTAACCGTATCGATGCCGCTGATGGTCTCAACCAGAAATGCTTGGTTTTCGGCGCTTCGGTTGAACTTCTCGTGCAAGCGGGCACGCAGCAACGGGGTGAAGGCAACCGACAAAATCACATAACAGGGTAAAGACAGCACCACAATCAGTGTCAACGTGCGACTGTAGCTCAGCATAACGGCAATGAAGACCACCGAGAACAGTAAGTCCAACACCAAGGTGATGGCGTTGCCGGTCAAAAACGCGCGAATATTCTCCAGCTCGCGCACTCGTGCGACCGAATCACCTACGCGTCGGGCCTGAAAATACGCCAGCGGTAAATTCAACAGGTGCCGGAACAAGCGCGCACCCAGTTCTACATCGATGCGGCTGGTGGTGTGGGCAAATACATAACTGCGCAAGGCGGTGAGCGTCACTTCGAACAGCACCACTACCGTTAAACCGACGGCGATCACATCCAGCGTGGTGAACCCGCGATGTACTAACACCTTGTCCATCACCACCTGAAAAAACAGCGGCGTGATGAGTGCAAAAAACTGGATCACAAACGACACCAGCAATACTTCCAGCAGCAGCTTGCGATATTTGACGACAGCAGGGATGAACCAGGTAAAGTCGAACTTGCTCATCTCACCGGCCAGCGAGGCACGGGAGGTAAACAGAATCAGGGAGCAGGTACCAGCTTGATTTTGCTGTTTTTTGTCTTTAGCCGATTGTTCTTGGTCTATTGAGCAGCGTGCCGACAGTTCTGAAAGCGCCATCGACTCCGGGCGGCCAGTCAACGGGTCATGGATCAGTGCTTGTTCATTTTCAACTTTGGCGAGTATAAAAAAATGACCGTCTAAACCCACGACCAGCGCAGGCAACGGGGTTTTATCCAAGCGTTCGAGCGGCGTCTGAACCAGTCTGGCCTTCAACCCCAGTTTCTTGGCAGCCAGCAGGATTTCAGTCTGCGTGAAAGGCTGTCCGCCGTTGGGGTATTCGTGAGCCAGTTGATCGGGATCGGCAGCGATGCCATGCAATCGAGCCAGCATGACTAAGCAGGTCAGGCCGGAATCGATAAGATTGGATGCCTGAGTTACATCATTTGTATTGGTCATTATTAACAGTATCTGAAGGTACAAGGCAGTCAGCCATGACAGCCTTTACGTGCTCGGAAACATTAGTCGCAGGTTTTTTTATCCCTGCTGTCTAGCCGACATAGTTTCTACTCGACCAAGCAACCTCTCACACCCAAAGCGGAATAAGGGACTGCGTGGCCAAATAAAGTGAATAAAGGCGGAGCTATAAATGACCGTTACTGCCAATTTGCCGCAATGACCGGTGCAAGGGCGGTCTGGTAGTTCTGCGGCAAGGTACTCTGCCCGGCAGCCGGCGGTGCGAAGGCCGCCATAGCGTTCACGAGATTTTGCACATTGCTGTCGAGTAAGGTCTTGGCACCGTCGGTGGTTTTGAATTGTTCGACGTGATTGGCGGTGCTGAGATACCAGTCTTTGACTGTTGTCTTGTCCGACGTACCGATAACGCTCATTTCCAGATCATTGCCGATATGGCGAAACCAGAGCTGGCTGTTGTCTATGCCGGTAGCAATAGCAAGAACGTCAGTATTGCCGACAGTTGAATCGTTTTCCTGAATCAGATCGGTGCCTGAGCTTGCGCCAAAGCGGTAAGTATCGTTGCCATTACCGCCAATGAGGATGTCGTTGCCAGCACCACCGTCAAGCGTATCGCTGGAATAGCTGCCAATAAGCTTATCGTTACCTGCTCCACCCCCTATCGAGCTGATGTTAAGCAATTCAGTTGCCGACAGGTCGATGGTATCGTTATATCGGGTACCCGCCAGCGTGTTGATTCCCAAACCACCATCGATTTTCTCCACCCTGTAAGCGCCACTGAAGTTGTTGACACGAATCACGTCATCGCCTGCACTCCCCTGAATGGTGTCGATACCGGCATTGCCTTGGAAACGGTCGTAGCCCGCGTCGTTGCCGGCGATCAGAAAAATATCGTCGCCCGCACCGCCGGCAAGCAAGTCGGAACCGGTACCACCGATAATGGTATCGTTGCCGACACTGCCGGTGATGTTGTCTTTACCAGCCCCGCCGTCTATCGTAGCGATATTCACCAGCTCGGTAGCCGATAAATTGATGATGTCATTGTATTGGGTGCCTGCCAGAATGTTGGTACCCAAGCCGCCGTTGATTTTCTCTACCGTGTAAGCGCCGCTGAAGTTATTGACGCGGATCACGTCATCGCCAGCACTCCCCTGAATGGTGTCGATACCGGCATCGCCTTGGAAACGATCGTAGCCCGTGTCGTTGCCGGCGATCAGAAATACATCGTTGCCCTCATTACCATAAAGTATATCGTTACCTTGGCCGCCTATCAGCATATCAGCCCCTAATCCTCCATAGAGTATGTCGGAACCTGTCAATCCGATCAATTCGTCCGAACCCGCTGAGCCCCACAAGGTATCGTTTCCTGTGCTTCCCGTAACCTTATTAATAGCATTCACCGTTAACGTAAAGGTATCGCCGATCGACGCACCAAAACGATCTTTGGCGGTTACGGTAATATCGGTCGGGTAAATAGCATTGGCATCCGGGGTGCCGCTGAATGTGCGGGTGTCCGCATCGAAATGTAACCAGTCAAGCCAAGTATCTTGACTGTAACTCAATACATCGCTGGCATCTTGATCAATCAATGCGTTTGCCGGAATGGTGTACGAGAAAGGCATATCTTCCGTGGCGACCTGGTCTTGCAAAGGGATGTTGATAACCGGCGCATGCTCGGGAGATGGTCCCGCTAATGCCAGCATTTGCTCCATCGTCATTCGGCTGCCGTCGGTGAATTCGAAAAACTCTATGCCTGTCTTGGGATCGAAAGCCTGTTCATCTGCGCGCGGCATGACGAGTCTAATCACCGAATTGGCTTGCCAACCAATATCCAGCGTTTGATACAAACGAATGTCATCATTATCGTATGGCGATAACGTTGTACTTCCCCATGAAAAACTGAAATTAGAAAGATTAATGCCTTTATCGAAGATGACGGTGTCGGCATCAATAGACCCACCATATCCTAAATCCGAACTTCCGTACCCATTGTCGTATAGCAAATCGATCCCAACATCGTCCGCCAGGAAATAGTAGTTATCATTACCGCTTCCTCCTTTTAGGATGTCATTACCGACGCCGCCTGTCAGCCAATCGTCACCGGCACCGCCTATCAGTGTATCCGCGCCCAATCCGCCATATAAATCGTCGGAGCCTGAAAACCCAATCAGCTCGTCCGCCGCTGCCGTACCCATCATGATATTATTGCTCAGACGGCCCAGCATCGGGCGGGCCGGCATATTGGGCGATTGAGCATTTGCTCCATGCTCAATCGGCTGCCGTCGGCAAATTCGAAAAACGCTATACCTATTTCTTCCCAGTCATTTCTATCCCCGCGCGGCATGACGATTCTAGCTACCGAACCAGACTGCCAACTAACATTCAGCGTTTGAAACAACTTAATCTTACTTTCATCGTAACTCCCGTAGGTATACGACGGTAATGCCTCACTTCCCCATGAGAAACTAAGATCAGATAGCTTGATACCCTCGCCAAATACGACACAGTCGTCGTCGACCGGGCCGCCGTAGCTCACATCGTAAATCAAATCGGTTCCCGTATCACCAGCCAGGAAATAGTATCGATCATCTCCGGATTCTCCTCTTAATACATCATTGCCTGGGCCACCAACGAGTATGTCATCGTTAAAACCACCCATGATCAGGTCATTGCCTAGTCCGCCGTCCAAAAATGTTTGTCCATCTACTTGGTTATAGCCATTGTTATTCAATGAAAAGGCATAGCTAACTGCCCGAAGGGTATCATTACCGGCCCCTCCATACACAATGCCAAAATCGCCCGAAAACTGAATCGTGTTATTGCTATCTCCGCCGGTAATTATGTCAATCACGGCATCTGCGTTGCTTGCAGCTACGGCAAAAGTCGTTGGATAATCAGCAAGCTGAAAAAAAGTTTTCGGGTTGGATGTATTAATATCAAACCCGGTTTCATCGGCAGTTGTGACAGACAAAACTGTTGCTGTTTGTCTGGCAGTGGTTGTTGTAGTATGGGTATACTCGGGCGTATAGGTATAGACATAAGGATTTTCTATGCTACTAACCCCTAGCGATAGGATCAGCGCAGTCACCTCTTCCAACGTGTATAAATACCCCCCCAAAACTCCATAGTAAGTAGTTGAATTAGAATGGGTTTTAGGTACTCCCCATTCTACATGCACATTCTTATAACCGTAGTTGGATGAGTCGTTACTGTAGTAAATATCTGCGTTGTCACTTGAATAGGTCGATACGCTAAAGCCGCCGATAATTAGCTCAGAGGAACTGAACGAATAATAACTTGCATTTGAAGAAATATAGCCGTTATATCCCGGGAATGCCCCATAACTCTCCGCCCGTTGAGTAACTGAAAGTTGGTAAGGCGTCTGCCAGGTTCCATCCGCTTGCAGCATCATGCCTATCGCCCGATAGGCATGATTGACTTTGTCTTGAGTGTCGCTAATGAACCTATCGTATAAACGCTCTATTTCGCTACGACTGGCTCTGTATGTCTCATTATCCGTAAGCAACCCTGACAATCCGCGAAGCGAGTTAGACTGATCCTTGACTTGCCAGTCATGATTCAGCGTATAAAAATTCTTTAGCGTCAGCGAGTCACTGGCATTGGTAATGCCCAATAACAAATCGTCGTCCACCCGTGTGCCGGTCAGGCGCGACAGTTCGAAACCAGTCACTTTAATCACTGAGGTTTCCCCCGTAACTTCAAATACCTTGTCCGAACCGCCGCTCAGGGAAAATTGGTAGGTGTCGGTGCCGGTTTCTCCATAGAGATCGTCATTACCACCATTGCCTATCAATACATCGTCACCATTGCCGGCCCTAATGATGTCACGGTAATCCGTACCAATTAGCGTATCGTTAACAGCGCTGCCTAGCATCGGCGTCACATCCAGTGCAGCCAAGGTATCGGCGATAACCTGCTGACCATCGGTGAACACAAAAGCTTCCACCCGGTTTGTGGGATCTGTATACCAGCCGTTCACAGTAATAGCACTTGCTACCCCAGTAACAGTGACCATTAAGTCGCCGTTAGCTTGGCGATAAAAGCTAACATCGCTTAAAGAAATACCGTCTCCAAAAATCACTTGGTCTAGCGAACTTTGACCTGCGTTGGAATCGTCGGCTTCTTGAATAACATCGTGTCCATCACCTAGACGATAGTGATAGTTATCGGAACCCAGTCCGCCATCTAACAGATCATCCCCCGCGCCACCCCAAAGTGTGTCGTTACCGCTTTGTCCGTATAACCTGTCCGAGGCTTTCCCGCCATACAGGGTATTGTCAGTGTCGTGGCCGTAAACAGTTTGCGGTTGTCCTCGGAAATTTAATAAAAACTCAGCCTGGGTCATGCGGGCGCCATCCGCAAACTCGAAGCTGAAATTGTCCCAGCCGTAGGTGATCGTGGCAGCATTCACTCCGTTCACTTTAATCAGTAGCACCGATTGCCCGCCGATAGCCGACACATCAGCCGACAAGTTGGCCAGGGTTATATCTGCGGCGAAACGGATGACGTTTTGGCCTTGGATGTCGGAGATCTCATCTATATCCGAGGTGGCATCCAGCAGATACACATCATTGCCGTCACCGCCCAGCAGAAGATCGCGTCCCGTTCCACCGGTCAGGGTGTCGTCGTTTGCGCCACCGTTTACAATGTCGTTGCCCTCGCCGCCGTTAAGAGTGTCGTTGCCTGCACCACCGCTCAGTACATCATTACCGGCCAGTCCTTTGATACGATCAGTAGTGTTGGTTCCGGTAATGGTGTCATTTTGATTGGTGCCGTCCAAATCGAAACCGCGTGCCAACAATTGTTCAATACTGAGCTGCGAGCCATCGGCAAAGGTAAAGGAATTGACCGATGAACTGTTGAAAACGTCGTTTAGGTCAAATCCGTCGATATGCACCTGATCGCCATTACCCAAATCAAGTTCCAGCGAACCGAGTCGCAAGGTAATGTCACTCACGCTAATACCTCCTCCGAAGATGAGGTTGCTGTCTCTCCCAGTGTCAATAATGGTATCGCGGCCGCCGCCTCGGTTGAAGATATAGGTGTCTTTACCTGTACCACCCAGCAGATAATCATCGCCTATGCCGCCGCTTAGCGTATCAATGCCTGCGCCGCCATAAAGCGTATCGTTACCCAATGCGCCGCTAAGTATGTCGTCACCGTTGCCGCCGTGTAAGCTATCGGCGTTAGCGCCGCCGTAGAGTTTGCCGCCGCTGTCGCTCAGTTGCAGGTTGAGGGCTGTAGTTAGCGATGTACCCACCAGCGTTTCCAAATCCAGTTGGTCGCCGTTGGCAAATTTAAGGGTGGCATCGGTGCCGAAAAAAGCATTCTGTATTTTGAGAGTTTCCCCGTTATTTAGGGCGATGTCCAGGCGTCGGTATTGGCTTTGATCGCCGTAATTGGTTACCGTCAACCCGTCAGCCCCAACGCTATTGGCTTGTGCTAGTTGGATGGTATTGTGACCTTCGGTGTCGATAATGGTGTCTTCACCCGTGACATTGAGATAGGTATCATTGCCTGCGCCGCCTTGCAGTTGGTCGGCCCCGGCACCACCATCAAGCGTGTCGTTGCCGGCCTCGCCAAACAAGAAATCGTTACCCGCACCGCCATCCAGATAGTCACGCCCATCCCCGCCATAAAGCGAATCTATTTCGGTCCCACCTGATAGAAAATCATCCCCGCTGCCACCGTCCAGGTAGTCATTGCCTTCACCGCCATCCAAATAGTCATTGCCATGATATTGCGCCGCCAGATTATTTACCGTGTCATCGCCAAAAAGCATGTCATTACCAGCGCCACCAAGCAAGGTATCATCTTTACCGCCACCGACTAATTGATCATTGCCGTCACCGCCGTCCAAATAGTCATTGCCGTGATATTGGCCTGCCAGATCCGTTTCAGTTTTATCGTCGCCCCAAAGATAGTCGTTACCCATCCCACCAAACAACACATCATTCTTACCGCCGCCAAGCGCGGTATCGGCACCGGCGCCACCATCCAGTATGTCATTGCCATGGCTGGCAGCAGCCAGTGTCTGGTAAGCACCCGAGCTGATGATGCCGTCACCCAGGATATAATCATCGCCATCACCGCCGTCGATAACGTCTTTGCCGCCGAGTCCCCACAGCGCATCATTACCCAGGCCGCCGTCGATGTAATCATCGCCCAGCCCACCTGTTACTCTGTCGTCACCGTCACCAGCAAAGACGATATCGTGGGAGCTGTCTTGCACCAAAGATCCGCCGCCATGGATGACGCAAGTACCATTACCTTGGTTCTCAACACCCCAAGTGCTGCCTTGTGTCCAGACTGTACTGCCTGTATGTACTTGCCAGACGTCGTTGGGGCCTTTGCGTTGCGGGGCGCCTAGGCCGGTGGCGCTGAGTATGGTGTCGTTACCGGTGCCGCCGTAGATAACGTCCGAGCCCGCACCGCCGCCAATCAGATCGTCACCGATGCCGCCATCGATGGTGTCGTTGCCTGCGCCGCCGTCCAAGGCGTCGTTACCACCCAGGCCGTTGATGGTTTCATCCGCGCTGGTGGCGGTGATGACGTCATTGAAATTGGCTGCAGCAACGCCGCCAAGCAAGGTGCCGTCAGCCGCCCAATTGGTGGCTGGCCATTTGTAAGTGTTGAAGCTGGCATCGTTTGGCAGGATGTTAAAATCAACTTCAATGCCGATAAGCAGGGCGCGTTGATCGCCGTTGAAGATGTTGCTGGCAATCGGCAGTGTGCCTGCACCCAAGGAGATACCCAGATTACCTGCCACCCAGTGGTCGACCCGGATCTCGTCGCCTAGTTTGTTTATGAACAGGGTCTGACTACCGTCGGCCTGGGTTTTCAGGCTGTAGGTGATGTGGTTGATTTCATCTCGCCAAGCAGTAGTGCTCAGTTGTTTCCACTTCGTGGAATCCAATCCGGCCGTATCAGATCCTTTGATTTCCTTACCATCCCATTGAATTTTTCCATTACCGTCGCTGTCGAGAATAGTATCGAAGCCGTCGCCTGCTGCATAGATATAGATGTCGCTGCCTAAGCCGCCTTCCAGGTAATCATTGCCTTTATTGCCGATTAAAATATCATCGCCACCGCCGCCGTAGAGGTGATCGGTTTGGCTACCACCCAGAATGTCGATATTAGCGTTATCGTCGCCGAAAATGATGTGTTTACTGTCGGGGGGTAAACCGGGGCCAAAGACATTGCCGACATCCGTTGTTGAGAATAACTGCCCGGTCGCCATGTCCTGATAGGTTTCGTTAATCCCGCCGACCGCCATGACCGAATCCACGCTATTACGATGGATTATTTGTGTCAGCAGGTGCGCACGATCTGCCAGCCACATATCGGAGTAGTTAGGCGTATGTCCGAGAGTGTGCGCATTGTCTTGTTCCCATTGCAGGGCGAGTTCGGTATTGGTGAGATTACTCGTCTCAAGCAAGACGGTTGCGGTTATGTCGTTGGCTTTAAGGGCAAATGGCGTTAGGTAAATCAAACTTAAAAAGGCGCCAAAATCAGATCTGGCTTCATTGGCTGAGCTCGGTGGTGCGACAAAGGTGACTTTGCCGATTAGATTTTTGAAATCGTCTGATTTTAATAAACAAGACAGATTGTCATGATATACATTTCGTGAATTTGGGTTATCTCCTTCATCACCCATGGGTGTGGGCGTGACAGCACTGCCCAATAGCGTTTTGCGTAAGCCATCTAAAATACCTTCTAGAGAAGCTTTTGTTTGATTCGCGCCTTTATCAAACAAAAGCTTCATTTTATTTATGTCAAAACTACTATCCAGCTTCTCTATCGCATCACCCAGAGCGAGGACGTCTGTCAGTTTGTACATGTAATGGTTAGGGATCCCTGTACTTTCTTCATTGAATACTTCAACCCGTTGACCAATTTGACTTGAAAAAAACGTATTGGTAGTAATATCCAGCCCATTAATAGCAAAGTGATTGGTCTGCTCCGCCGAAGTTGGCATACGCCCCAGCCCAACACCAATCAACTGTTCAATTTCCTGAAATACAAAATTGCTATTGCCGTTAAAGCCGGCACTATTGAATGTCGTGACGTGATCTATGATGACCTGACCATGACTCGTCGAATTTGCGGAGGCACCAAATAAGCGAGCAAAAGCGCTCGCCAAATGGCCACCAAGGCTGTGTCCATTTACTTCGACATTCGTCACGCCATCTAGTAAGCCGAGCCCTTGAACAGACGGCGCACTTTGAAACTCATAGCTAATTTGCGGCGGAACCGAATTATCATATATGGAAACAAGTATGATCTGCGCTGCTGTTGACGTCGTTGGTGTGCTAATTTTGAGCCACCAGTTAACCATCTCTGCAAGCTGCGCTCGAGCCGTACCACTAGATACGGCCAAATCAACATCAGATAAAAAGTCTTGAGGACCTTCAGTACCTGTCATAGAGATGTAGACTTTGCCATCATTGCTACGCCAGACCGTTGCATCAAAGCCACTACCTGTTAGATCATCGGTATCCATGTGAGTAACTACAGTGAAATTCTCTCCTATGTAATTTGCAATGGTGGGTGTCATACGTTTATTTAGGAACTCAGCCAAATGATCTCCCGTGGTTCCGTTGTTCACTTCAAATGTTAAAGCGTAAGTAGCGTCAGCAAGTAAGGCATTGATATAAGAATCTCGGATCGTTGTCATTGGTAGTCTCCTTAGCGATTGTATATAACTTTAATTTGGTAACGGTCTAACCAGCCTTGTGAAGAGATGTCGCCATATCCTCCACAACTAGGGCTGAAAGTTAATGGGCTGTTTGTTTCTGATATTCCTAAAGCGTGAATAAACCAACCACCGTCAACTCGATAATCTATATATTCAATGATTGGAATGTTTGACACAGGATCAAGATAAGTATGCCTAGACGCGCTAACCGCAAGAAGTGTTCCATCCACAGGTTGGTAGCCTCCAACCCTTCCTGCGATTAACGTCATTCCTTTTGCTCGCGCGTAGTCGACTTCTTTTCTGCCATGTTGCTCGCATAGTTTACGGAACTGGAATCCGCCGACTATCTCATCTGCTACTGGTAACGGAATAAGCGCAGCTGTAACCACGAATGTAACCAGTGATTTAATCCATGAGTCTTTGAATTTTGAGGTGAGCATTTGTCCAATAACTACTGCCATCCAGACCCACAGCAATACAACACCAATCAATAAAATTCCGCTCATGCCGTCACACCCCATTCAGGGCCATAAGATGCGCTGAACAACGTGAAGCGCATCATTCGAGTTATCCAATATATTGGTTCAACTTGTTCCCAGATTTTCATTCAAATTTCTTCATTCGGTTTTTTGTTAATCAATCGGATTGATATTCTGTCGTGTGTGGTTTTCCTTGGCTGCTGCTCTCTGGTGGGGGAGTCAGCCAAGTTACCCGTCACCTCGGCCAAAATTCCTCTGCCTTTATAAAGCTGCCGAGACTGCCCTGTTGGTTGCTGTTGCTGAGTGTATGGTTATTGGAGTGTTGACCAACATTAATTCAGTAAATATTTTGACTATCCCAAAACAAGTTTTCTGATAATTTGACGCCGATTGATATGCAGTCATGGATTGTCATCCTTGACTGCTCTGCGGTGTCCGTATTGGTGTTTAAGTTTTTTGAAATCTGAATTTACTGAAAATATATCTAACATTTCTAATAAGTCGCATCGGACGCGATTTTGCTCTAGTCATATATCAATGTCTATGTTTTTGTGACGCTAATCACATTGCTTATTCAATCTGTTCAGATGTAGCGCAGAAATATACTTGCTATGAAGTTGGAATTGAATATCGCCACTGTTTGCCAAAACAGGAAAGCGGTTTTTGATTCGTCGGTATGGATATGTCGTATAAAAATACGTTTAGCTCCGCGTAAATCCACTCACCCCATTCGATCTCATGACAGGCTTCGACAGGGATCTCCTGAGCGCAGCCGGCAGAGCTCAAACTTACTTTTACCCGTCGACTAAGTCACTAGGGTTGCATGGATTTTGCCAATACGGTATTAATCAACTGAACCGCTTGGTCTACAGCTTGTTCCGGGGTGAATCCGGCATACTGCTTAGCGAAGACCTCCGCTGCTTTTCGATAGCAAGGATCATGTAGCAAAGACTCCAATAATCCGGCGAAATCTTCCTCCTGACGATTTTGCTTAGCCGTTAACCCCGCCCCCAGTGCTTCTACACACTGACTCATCAGATACTGTTCGACATTTTGCGGAACCAGCAATAAAGGCACACCCGCCAAGAGGCATTGACTGACCGTGCCGGTGCCGCCGGTGGAGACTACCAAATCAGCCAGCTCCAGCAGAGAGTCCAACAAAACGGGCTGTCCGAGCACTCGGAAGTTTGCTGAAACCACCGTTTCTGCTTGAGCTCGCCGAATACCAGGTGCGACAACGATCACTTCTGCTGGCTGCTTGGATAAGGCTTTCAGTAAAAGCTCGAAACCGGGAACGCTGGGCCGTAAATAGGCGAATATATGCGGTTTATCGGGCTCTGACCACGCCATCTGTTGCCCAGTTGCACTCGAAAAAATTGGGCTGGCGTAGATTTCTCCATCACGTATCCCGTAATGATCCAGTTCGACAAAGGTCGACAAAATCTTGCCGGTGCCCTGAAACAGTTCAGGGATGCGCAGCAGAGTCCGCGCATTCAAAGACGAGGCAATGGTATTGAGTCGTTCCAGAACACATTCTTCAGCGCGTAGCAACCGATCATTTGCAATGTTCTCCCATGGACGGATTGAAGGCAGTGGTGAACAGTCGGGCGGAATTTCAAAACCATTGCCGATCAGTATTGTCGGCAAACCGGTTAGATGAGCAGCGAACAGCGCGGTTGGCGCATGGTCAATAATAACAATGTCTGCCTTGAACATCTCGATTAGGCTGAGCCAACTGCGCACCAGTCCCCACAACGCTGCGCGGTCAGCATAGCCGGACGCGAGCAATATCTCGGCATAATTGGCGGGTGGCCGAACTGGACGTTTACCGGCAGTATCGAACGGCGCTTGGGTGAAAGCAAAGCCATACGGTCCGAGTAATTGGGCTGCCACAGTGGTATCACGAACAACGAAAAACACATCGTGTCCCTGCCGCCTCAGTTGTTGCGCGATGGGTAATTGGCGTGACAGATGACCATAGTTGCCGCCCAGCTCCCAGGCAAACAAGATGCGACTCATTTTATTTTTCCTAAATTTCCCTGCACCCGCCACAGATAGCAGGTAATTAATGATGGACATAAAACGCAACTCGTTCACGCATAGTCTCTTCATCCAGCTGAGCTGGGTAAAGCCAACTAATATTCTGGAATACAACTTAGGAATACCTTCGGTTACCAACATCCATGGAATCGACTTCTGCGCCCAATAACGGCGCTCTAACTCCAGTTTTTCGATGGTTCGAGATATTGTAATTTCTCCGAAAACTTGGCTTGTAAGCAAGACAAATTTTGGCTTTTTTGAATCCCTAGTATTAACCAAAAAATTGGAACTCATGATTTGCAACACGCCTTGATAAATAGGGTGCTGAATTTGCATTTCATCAGCTAGCGCAATGGAAATTGCTCTCGGATGGCTACAGTATCCGTATGCCATTCAAGAACAAAAAAACAGCTAGCTCAAGATCAGAAAGAAGGTGATGGGTACGCTGAGACTTGTGACCAAAATGCAGTGAGATCGTCCTTTTGACGGAACATCTCTAACAGTCAGCCAGGGTTTATAGTCACTACCCTGCCCAGAACCTCGTCCTTCTTTTACCCACTTTTGGTTCTTTATTTCTGAATTTGAGTAAAATTTTTTTCGCCATCAACAAAAAACCGCCAAGTCATTGCTCATAGAATGGGTTTAGACCGAGCGGGTTTCAGTATGCAACTTTATTGCTCTCCTACAACACTTCCCTGTGTATCAGGCAGAATTATTCGACAGTAACCGATTTGGCCAAATTTCTAGGTTGGTCAACATCTGTACCTTTTAATACCGCAACATGGTATGACAATAACTGTAAAGGTATGGTGTACACAATAGGTGCAATTTCGTTTTCAACTTGCGGCACTTTGATAATCTGGACATTTACATCATTGGATGATGCCAGTGTTTCGTCCATAAAAA
>Ga0208116_1000269_pt1 | contig 16906 bp, 9 predicted proteins | sample LakWasMeta9_HOW4_2_FD_183859 | JGI IMG/M metagenome (GOLD analysis project Ga0208116, IMG submission 183859) | Freshwater sediment methanotrophic microbial communities from Lake Washington under simulated oxygen tension - Sediment Metagenome... | ecosystem: Environmental > Aquatic > Freshwater >... | reverse complement strand
ATTTGCCACCTGGACAACGGACCAATTGCTCGAAGAGGTGCAAAATCTGATGGTGAATATTGGCTCAACTTATAAAATTGGTTTCGCGTGATTACTTATCACGGTAGATAAGCGCTTAAACACGAATCGCCATGTATGCAACAAAACCACAGCATCTTACAAAAATTCCTCTTATTTTATCCGGCATTCCAGTTTTAAAATTATTGTCATTAGAATTTTGCTGTTCAGCTCGAACCGAGTGTGCAGTGAAATAAATCCACATCCGCATTCGTCTTAAATCCCCGGTAGATTTCCCAGAAACGGCTATCAATTTTTTTTTCACGCCGGGAACTGCTTTTTTGGCGATAGCGGTCGGAAGCACCTAGCCCCGCGTTATAAATTGAGTAGGTGGATCGGGCGATATTGTCAACATAGCCTGCCTTTTCATCATTGGCCGCATAGCGTAGCCAGTAATGCAAGAGAATCTCCGCGCCGGCTCCCCCGTTGTAATGGGGGTTCCATTTCAGCTGGTTGAGATTATAAAATCCGCGCCATACGAAAGGATTGACCTGCATCAAACCGATGCTTCCGGCTGAAGAACGCAGATAGGTGATTTTCTTGCCGGTGCGGACAAACTGCCGCCAACAACTCTCCTTTAACGCAGTGGCGCGCACCAGGTTGCGGAATACCGGTTTGTGCTGATCTGTGAGCGTGGAGTTTTCCAACTCCCGATCCGAGATCAGCAGCAACAGCTGGTTCATCAGCGATCGATATTCATTAAACTCCGAAGGCTCTGGGACCCAGCGATTGAGCCGTTCTTTCAAATTGACAAGGGCGCCGCTCTGCGGAGGATCCTCGGCGTTGGCAATGCTGATCATATCGAGAAGGCTGCGGACCGATTCATCATCGTCCGGTGTCGGCTTCAGCGGCTCTTCATCCGGCAAGTGGTCGGGAAGCCCGAATAACTTGCGTAACTCCGGATCCGCCTCCAGATTGTAGATCAAGGGATCCGCCTTGAATTCCGGCTGCAAAATGCGTGCTAAGCGGCGCAGTCCGTCGGCGGAAATTTCCAGGCCAAATCCCGGCGCTGCACGGTCAATGGTCAGCAACACATTGCCTGCGCGAATGAAGGCTGCGTAGCGCAAAGCGTTGTTCAGTGTTATTCCCTTCTGCTCGGCAGTCCGGATGATGTCATGGAGACGGTTCCAGGTTTCGACGAAGAGTGCGCGCACCGGATCGCCTGTGATTGTGCTGTTTTCTCCGGCCAGTATCGGCAACACCTCGTAGCGGCTGGCGAGCAGCAGATCGAAAAGCTGCTCGCGGAGCGAAGGATCGACGTTGTTGCCTCCGATGTCTTTGATCACAAAGACCAGAAAGGCATCCCACCGCTCGAGTGCCTGCTGCACAGTCTTGATTTCATCCGGGCTCAGAGGGCTTGTGGGCCCTCGGGGAGCAAGACCTTGCCGCTGAAAATAATCGGGCAACATCAGGGACAAGTCCACATTGATGCCGTCATCATCCACCTGAATGGCTTTCGCTGTCGCGCTTCGGAAAATGGCATCGGCTTGCATGATCTGCTCAGGAGGAACAAAGGTGCGCAGCAACGCCAGCACCTCATCGCGCGGCGGCGTGAGGTCGACGGTAACATCGGTCAGGGAGGGAAGCACGAGATCTTGCGCCGCATCCCAGATGGGCCCCGTCAGCAGACCCTTCTGCCAGGCTTCATCGTACAAACTGGAATGATCAAGACTCAAATGCAGTTTCCAGTCCGCCGTCACGGAAGGCGTTGCCAGAATTTCGATATAGCCCCGCCAGTTGACGGGGTTGACACACGAGCCAAACATTTCGACACCCGCGCTCCCTGCGCCATGACTGACAAAGCGGACGAATCTCCCCTGCCTGCCAAATTGCGGATGATCCAGAGAAAGATGACGACACTCTTCCTTATCGTGATAGCGCATGATTGTCATCTCTTCAGCCAAGGCACTCTGTTTCTTGGCCATGCCGGTATTCAAGAAATCGAAAGGAATGCTCAAAGGAATGACGACCTCAGCTCCCTCGGCAGGAAAATAAAGACCATAGCCTAGAAGCGTCACGGCTAAAAAATTGCGGAGCATTTTTTGATGAAGAGACGCGATTAGTTGCATGACCGCTTGAACCCTCATCCCGGTTCTCTCCCACTGGGAGAGGAGGAATTAGGCTCCGTTAGAATGGGGCTGAAAAAAATCGCGAGCGGAAACAGATCCAAGGTCTCGCGCACATAAAGCTGAAGATGATCTTCCGCCGGTAATGCCCGAACCCGGATTTGACCAAAAAGCTCCCGATATTCCTTCGGCGCGGTCAATGGCAACTCCAGCCAGGTATCGCTCCAAAAATTATTCAACGATGCTTCCGGATCATCATTAAATAAAGATGCGATCAGGCGAGGAACAACGATAATCGCAAAAACGGACTGATCCTTCCTGGCATACACCAGCAAGTGATCGGCGCCTTTCCCCTGGACGCCGATTTTCAAATAATCGCCGTTCTGAAAAAGCCCGGCATTCTGCAAGCGAAATCGCAAGGCCTGCATCACGACAAAAAGCTTGATGCGCCCGTCTTCGATCGTGGCCAATAATGAGCACAGCAACGAAGAGCGATCCTGGTCGGGGGTTGCCAGCATCGTTTCGATCCGAGCCATGGCTTGCATATAGTGATTGAAATCGACCGGCCTCCGGTTATCGGGGTCAACCAGGCTGAACTGCCATAACTCATTGCCCTGATAAATGTCCGGCACGCCCGGCGAAGTCAGCTGCAATAGCACTTGCGCCAAGGCATTGAATAAACCGGGCTTACGGATTTGCCTTTCAAACTCGGAAAAATCCTGCAAAAACAATGGATTGTCATCGCGATCCAGGCATCGGCAAACGAACTCACTGACGGCCTGCTCATAATCTTCATTGGGATTGCTCCAGGATGTATAGTGTTTTGCTTCGCGAACAGCCTTGATCATGTAGTCCCGAATACGGTCCCGATAATTCGTCAACGCCGTATCCTGCAACGGGATTAACGGCCATGTTCCAATCAGTACCTGGTAAAACCGATATTCATCGTTGCGAGCGATGGACGTCTGCCCCGCTTTCGCTTGGGTGAGTTTTGTCACTCGTCGCCAGCGTATCACGGCATCCTGCCATTGCCGTGGTATTTCACTCAGCACATTGATCCGCGCGCGGACATCGGCGCTGCGTTTGCTGTCGTGAGTGGAGAGGCACAACATGCTGTGCGGCCATTTCTTGAAGCGCTCCAGGTTAAAATAATGAAAAGCATTCACCGAATAGCCGAAATGGCTGGGGTCGCCGCCCACTTCATTGAGCGAAATGAGCCGGTTATAGCGATAAAACGCGGTATCTTCATAGCCTTTTGCCATCACCGGGGCCGTATATTGCTGCAACTTCATCACGAATTTCAGCGGCTCGCTGGCTGAACCCCTTGCGTTTTGCTCCAGAAGCAAGATATGCCGAATGAACTCAAACACGGTTTTATCGGCAGCGCGGCTTCGTTGTTTGCCTTGTTCGATAGCCCAATTGATGTATTGGCCATCCTTTTTGTTGATGCTATGACTGTCGATGTAGGTCCGATAAACGGGGAAACAGGCGATGACTTCCGACAAGGCTTCGCGCAACGCATTGAAGGTATAGTCGCGGGTTTTTGCATTCGCACTGGCGATTTTACTCAACTGATTGGCGAGTACATTCAATTCACTGACCATCAGCGTTTGCATGACCAATTTTTTGGCTTGATATACCCCTTCGCCGAAATCTTGACGCTCCTTGATAAAACGCCCATAACAGCGCGTCAATGCTGATTCCGCCTTGCCATCAATCAATACGCCGTTAACGATATTCGCAAATTCATAACCCGTGGTGCCGTGAATCGGCCACTCGCTCGAAAGATATTCATAATTGGCGACAATTTTTTCGGCCACCACATAGATCGGCGGCGTATCCTTTGCCTCCATTTCGACATGCAATACCGCCGCGATCTTTTGCTTCAAGCGCTCGTAATAGGCGACCGGATCATACAGCCCATCCGCATGATCGATTCTCAAGCCTTCAACTTTACCTTCGCCGATCTGTGACAGAATCAACTGATGGGTGGCATCGAAGACTTTTTCATCTTCGATGCGCAATCCGGCCAAATCGTTGATATCAAAAAACCGGCGATAATTGATTTCATCGCCGGCCATCCGCCAATACGCCAAGCGATAGGCTTGCTGTTCCAGCAAGGCGTGCAATTCGCTATCTTCGCCGCCATACCGGTTTATCTCCGCGACGCGGGAGGCAAGAAATTGCAGAATGGCCGGATTGTCGGCACAGAGCTTTGCCAGATGTTTTTTAAAGACCGCCTGATCCCGCTTGCGTTCTTCGATTTTTGCCGCCGCCGTTTCGGTGCGCAGAGGCAATTTGCTGAAACTGTTGTCGAGCGTCCGATATTCCAACAACATCGGATCGTCGACTTCGAAAGTTTCCAGCAAGGCTCCGTGTTGCGAGCTCAGGATCAAAGGATAAGTCTGCGGATCGATCGGAAATCGGTGCTGGTAGTAGTAAATGCTGAATTCGCCGAGGTCTGCGTTGAAATTCAGCGTCAGCTGCTTTTGTTCCAGGATATCGCCATAGGACGCTCCCAGCACCGGAATCAACAGCTTGTGCCGCAGCGCCTGATTCGCCGGAAACCAATCGATATCGAAACAACTGGCATAGCCGGAGGCCTGACCGTTCTCCAGCACATCCAGCCACCAGAGATTGTCGCTGCCCATCACTCCCATATGATTCGGAACGATATCGGCTATCAAGCCCATGCCGTTGCGCTTGAGCTCGGCAACAAAATCATCAAAATCTACCAGGCTTCCGATTTCCGGATTGATTGCGTTGTGATCGACGATATCGTAACCGTGCAGGCTTCCGGGACGGGCTTTCAAATAAGGCGACACGTAACAGTGGCTGATGCCGAGCCGGCGAAGGTAAGGAACGATCCGGGTCGCATCGCGAAAAGTAAATTGCCTATTCAGTTGCAGGCGGTAAGTCGCCACCGGTATCACCGGCGAAGGCAAGCCTTCTTCGGTCTTACCCTCAAATTCCTGGGGAATCGGGTAGCCGACGATCGATGCTATCATTTTGAGGCTCCTTCAGCTCAACCAGGACCGACCAAGGGTCTAATTTTCCCATGCGCAGGTTTTTCCGGGTTTCGGGAGAGCTGGCATACAACACTTTCCCGTGATCCTCATAGTGAACAGTAGCCGGCTCGGCTCCGAGATTTGCGGTCAGCCTTAATGTCGAACCGTCGCTTAGCCGCCATTGCACGTCGATTGCTCGGTCTGCGAGCAGCCGATAGCAAGCTTGACCGCCGGCCATGCCGATGAGCCTGGGCGCGATTTCGCGCTGGCGGAGGTGCAACAAGTCGCGGTGAAACGCCCACCATTCCCGGTGCAGCGGCAGGCTGATCTCCTGCCATGCCAGCTTGGCCGACTGATAAGTTTCCGGCGCATTGGGTGATGACATGTTGTTCAGCCGTTCATCTTCGTCAAACTCCGGAAACCTTGCGAAATCCTGTCGGCGTCCCTCGGCCACTTTCGTGCCCAACGCTTCCGGGAAATCGACAAAATAGGTGAACGGCCGGCTGCTGGCCCATTCCTGTCCCATGAACAACAAGGGCGGCGAAGGCGCCAAAAGAACAATCGCGGTCGCCGCACGCACCGCCTCGTCTGGGCAAAGGCCCGTGATCCGCTCGCCCAGGGGACGATTGCCGACGAGATCATGATTTTGTAAAAAGGCGATAAAGGCAGTCGGCGGCAAATCCGAACAGGCCTCGCCTCTCGGTTTTCCTGCCCGGTACAGCGAGATTTCCCCCTGAAAGGCAAAGCCTTCCGTCAGACACCTTCCCAGGTGACAAATCGTCTGCTCGCGGTAATCCTGGTAATAACCGAAGGCTTCGCCGGTTAACAGCACATGGAAAGCATGATGCAGATCGTCATTCCATTGCGCATCGAAATAACGCCGGGGCCTGGCATGATCGCGTCTTAGGTAGTGCGCGGCATTATTGTCGTTTTCCAGAATCAGATAGACACGGCGATCGTAACCCGGTCCTTGCCGGACCGCTTCCGCCAATGCCTCCAAAATATCGGGCGTGCTGTCGTCAAAAATGGTGTGGACGGCATCGAAGCGCAGGCCGTCGAAGTGGTATTCTTCAAGCCAATACAAGGCATTGTGGATGAAAAATTCGCGTACCCAGCGGCTCTGGCCGAAATTGACCGCATCCCCCCAGGGCGTAGCAAAACGCCGCGTGAAAAAATCCGGCGCGTACAGATGCAGATAATTGCCTTCCGGACCGAAGTGGTTGTAAACCACATCGTTAAAAACCATCAGGCCCTTCGCGTGGGCGCTATCTATCAGGTCCTTCAGTTCGTCGGGCGAGCCGTAACGGCTGTCAGGCGCAAACGGCAGCACACCATCATAGCCCCAATTGCGCCTGCCGAAAAAATCGGCGACCGGCATCAACTGGATGGCGGTGATACCTAAATCGACGAGGTAATCCAGCTGCTTTCTGACCCCAGCGAAAGTCCCCTCTTCAGAAAAAGTGCCGACATGCAGCTCATAAAATACGGCCTCTTCCCAAATCCGCCCTTGCCAATCATGATCCTGCCATTGCCAAGTCGTGGGATCGATCACCTGGCTGGAGCCGTTCACATCATCGGGCTGATAACGGGAGGCAGGATCCGGTACATGCTCTTTGCCGTTGATGCGGTACTGGTAATAAGAGCCGCTGCTCGCAAGTTCGGTCGTAATGCCATACCAGCCCTCGTCTTCGGCTGCCATGTGCAGCCTGACTTCGGGCGCGTTTCCTTGCAGGCATAATTCGACTTTCTGTGCGCCAGGCGCCCATAGGCGAAAATTCACCCTGCCGTCATCGAGTACCCGGCTTCCAAAAGGCATCCAATGGGATCTCTTCATGCCGGCCATGCGCGCTTATCCGCTCAATTCGATTCGATCAGTCGCGCTGTGTTGCAGCGCGACCATCAGGGTCAGATGCTCGCGCAATTGACGGGTTAGAAGGAAGTTTTCGCGCACGAATTCTTTACCTTTTAGCCCCATTTCCTGAATTTTTTGCGTTTGCTTAAACAAATAACGGATACGCAGCGCTGCACCTTCCGGTGTGTTGACTAAAAATCCGGTATGGAAATTGATCACCTGCAGTCGAATACCGCCGGTATCGCCGCCGATCACCGGTTTGCCTTTCCAGAGCGCTTCGGTCACCGTCAAACCGAAACCTTCTTTCGTGGATTTTTGTAGAACAATATCGGCAAGCCGCTGCAGTGCATTAATCGTGCGGTGCGCGTCGGGGGGCAGCAACAGAATTTTAATATTGGGATCGTCGCCGGCCGCATACCGCACTTCGCTGAGTACGGCCTCGCCTTCGGGATCATCGCTTGCCCCGCCGCCGGCCAAAACGAGTTGCAAGGCGGGAATAAATTTCTTGGCCAGCTGATAGGCCTCCACGACGCCTATCGGATCTTTAAATCGATCGAAACGCGAAATCTGTGCAATCATCGGCGCATCGGGATTGATGTCGAAGCGCGCCCGCACGGAATCCAATTCATCTTGAGTCAAGTCAATGTTTTTGTCACTTAACGGGTCGATACTGGGAGGGATGATGTAGGCGGGATGCGGCAGCATCTGTACAAACTGCGGCAAAGAAAAGATGCTGGCGTCATAGCCACGGACAAACCGATCGATAAACCGCCAGACTCCGCGGTAAGGGTGGCTGGCGTCAATGTGACAGCGCCAGATCCATTTGCCTTTCCGGCTAGAGCAATACTTTAGAAGTGCAACGGGTTGCGGGTCGTGAATAAAGACAAAATCCGCCGCTTCCAAAATGGAACGCAGTTGATTGGCGTTTTGCTCGTTCACTTCCAGAAAATGATTCAACAAGGTATCAGAGATAGTGATCCTGTTGCCCTGTATGGCGTTATGCATGCTTTTTGTGCACTGATAGAACTCGCTGTCACCGGTAATCACTTCCCAGCGGGAATCGATGCCCAGTTCGCGGGACAACGGCACGAGTTTATCCAGAATCTCCGCAACACCGCCGCCAACTCGAGTGGAGTTCACATGCACCACGGTTTTGCCTCTCAATGGCTCCGCCAGTTGCTGAAGATGCCGGACAACATCCCGACTCGTCACCGCCGCATAAGAATCTAGCAGCGTCGTCATCGCACGTCCTCCGCAAAAAACTTTTGAAAGTCTGTCGCCACTTGCTGGCGTAATTCGACCAAGGTGCTGAAATAAGGGTCGATACCGGTCAACTGGTTAATTAACGGTTGATAGGCTTCGCCGAAAAAAGCCAACCAATGGCGGAAATCATCGATTTTGTCCTGAGTACGGCGACGGGAGTCAATAAAATGGTAAAAGATACTGCTGGCCGACATCCGAGGAATCAGCTCCGCCATCTCGCGAGGATGACTCACCGCTGTTTGTGTATCAAAGACCACAATCTGCGAGCGAATAAATTCAAACCGTTGCGTGGCATGAGACCAGCGCAGATATTCGCTTTCATCCAGACGATCATCTATGCATTCCAGTAAACGGTAGCGTAATTCTTCCAGATCATTGACTGTCGTTGGATCGAGAACGGCCAATTGTTCCGCCAATTTCGTATCGGCAAGGCTATGACGCACCCAACCGGCAAAATCGTTGATGTACTCGCGCTCCTCAAAATGCGGCAGCAACAAATTTGCCCAGAAATGGTAATACAAGCTATCCGCGCTCAAGTTCTCGATATGATCACGCAGCTCTTTTAAAGTATCGGCGCGTTTATGCGTGGCGATCGCGATCAAGGCACAATCTTTCAAGACAAAGCGTGGAGACTTCGCCTTGGCCTGATTATTCATCTCGTTCATATGCCCCACTCCTCCGCCTTATCACGCGATACAAGGACGCATCAAGATTTACCATGCGTGACCTCTATCTGCGTACTGTCACGCATACTGAAAAAAACTTGCATAACATACGGCTCGTTTCGCCTGCAAGTCATCGTCTTCGCAGTATCGCAGCGATTATTTGCACATGCTGATATGGAGTCTTTCTCTATTTTCTAAGTTCAATTCTGCTTAACGCCGGCCCAAGGAACTTAAAATCTATCTCGTAATCAGAAAAACATAAGGATGTTTGCGTAAACAATTAAGGTTAACGTGTCATTCAAAAAATAAATGTATTACATGACTGACCGAGTATCCGCCGTATGGCTTGGCACCCCTTATCCCCTTGGCGCTACGTGGGATGGAAAAGGCGTTAACTTCGCCTTATTCTCCGAACATGCGGAAAAAGTGGAGCTCTGTCTGTTCGACGCCAAAGGACAGCATGAAATCCAGCGAATCCGGATGCCGGAGCAGACCGACCAAATTTGGCATTGCTATTTGCCCGAAGCGCGCCCCGGTCTGCTCTATGGTTACCGGGTTTACGGAACCTACGCACCGGTGCAGGGATTCCGTTTCAATCACCACAAATTACTCCTAGACCCCTATGCCAAGGCGATCGCCGGATCGTTGCGTTGGAGTGACGCGTTGTTCGGCTACAAGGTAGGACATCAAAAAGAAGATCTGTCTTTTGACCGACGTGATAGCGCACCCCATCTGCCGAAATGCCAAGTGATCGACACGGCATTCAGTTGGGCCTATGACCAACCCCCGCAAATCCCCTGGCAGGATACACTCATTTACGAACTGCACGTCAAGGGATTTACCCAAGGTCATCCGCTGGTGCCGTCCGCCTTGCGGGGAACTTATGCAGGGCTCGCGACAGAGCCCGTCATTGAGCACCTGAGACGGCTCGGCGTGACGGCCGTTGAACTCATGCCCATCCTTACCTTCATCGACGAGCGGCATTTGGTCGAAAAAGGCTTGTGTAATTATTGGGGTTACAATTCCATCGGTTATTTGGCCCCGGAAGGACGCTATGGCTACGTCGAACCGGTAAGAGAATTCAAAAACCTGATCAAAACCCTACATCGCGCCAATATCGAAGTCATTTTGGACGTGGTCTACAACCATACCGCCGAAGGCAACCAATTCGGGCCGACCCTGTCTTTCCGCGGCATCGATAATGCGGCTTATTACCGTCTAGCCGAAGACGAGGCTCGCCATTACATGGATTATACGGGCTGCGGCAATACGCTGAATATGCGGCATCCGCGTGTCCTGCAGTTGATCATGGACAGTCTGCGTTATTGGGTCATTGAAATGCATGTGGATGGCTTCCGTTTCGACCTGGCTTCCACACTTGCCCGTGAATTGCACGAAGTGGACCGCCTGAGTGCTTTTTTCGACATCATCCGCCAAGATCCCGTGCTTTCGCAAGTCAAGCTGATTGCCGAGCCTTGGGATGTTGGCGAAGGCGGCTACCAGGTTGGAAATTTTCCGATTGGCTGGGCCGAATGGAACGATAAATACCGGGATGGGATTCGCGCATACTGGAAAGGCGAAGAAGGAATGATCGCTAATCTCGCTTACCGACTCGCCGGTTCCAGCGACCTGTACCAGCGCAGTGGACGTAAGCCTTATTCCAGCATCAATTTCCTCACGGTGCACGACGGCTTCACGCTGCATGATCTGGTCAGCTACAACGAAAAACACAATGAAGCCAATCTCGAAGATAATCACGACGGCAGCGACCACCATAACGCCTGGAATTGCGGCACGGAAGGCCCGACCGACAATTTACTGATTCGTAATTTACGCGCGAGACAAAAGCGTAATCTCCTGAGTACGCTGATCCTTTCCCAAGGTGTGCCTCTACTGCTCGGCGGTGACGAGATGGGGCGAACCCAACAGGGCAATAACAACGCCTATTGTCAGGATAATTCCATCAGCTGGGTCAACTGGGATTTGCAACAGGAAGACCTCGAACTTCTGGAGTTCGTCCGGTTTTTAATCCATCTGCGTAAACAGCATCCTATCTTTCGCCGACGCAATTTCTTTCAAGGATGCTCCCTCACGGACGCCGAAATCAAAGACATCATCTGGCTGAATCCGAATGGTCAGGAGATGAGCCAAGAAGCATGGAAGCAAGCCTATGTACGCTGTTTGGGCGTGTATTTGTCAGGCCAGGCGCTCAATGAGCGTGATCAGTACAATCAACCCGTTTTGGACCATGATTTCCTGCTGCTTCTGAATGCCCATGACGGCGACATTCCGTTCCTTTTACCTTATGACAAAGTGGAACACACCTTACCTTATGACAAAGTGGAACACACCTGTTGGCGTAATGTGCTGAATACCGCCGAACCGGATGCGCCGGCACGGGATTACGCTGACCCCGAAAATTTTGTTTTGCAGAGCCGTTCATTGGCATTATTGATCAAGAGGGGCAACCAACAATGATCCGTTATCGATCCCTTCTTTGTTGCTGGATGCTAGGCACATTTTTCTGCACAGCAGTCCATAGTCAGGAAAAAAACGCAACGACAGCGCCCGAACCGGCTGAGATCCAATCCGTCATCACGACCCTGGAAAACCCGGTCGACCGTGCGCGTTTGATCGCCCAGATCAAGATCCTGGCTCAGGCACAACAAAAAATGGCTCCGCCGCCTGAAACTCCGACGCTGGGCAGTACCACTGTCGAATTGCTGAAGACCCTTTCGGATAAAATAACCGAATCTATCGAAACCACGGTCGAAGCCGCCACGATGTTCCATCAGCTTCCCCGTGTCGCCGGCTGGCTGGAACGGCAAATCTTGGATTTGGACAGGCGCAACCTCTGGCTGGACATCATCGAAAAACTTGCCGGCGTGATGGGCAGCGCTTACTTAGCTTTCTTTATCGTCCGAAGATCATTGAAGCATTTAGGCGATGTCTTGCAACATTACCCGGCGCCAGGGCTCACGATGCGAATTTTAAGTCTTTTCGCCTTGCTCTTGCTTGCCTTGATGCCCATTATCCTATTCGTTATCGCCGGCTATCTGGCAATGGGCCTTATCCGGCCGGCAGAAAACATCCGCTTAGTCGCCACCATCTGGATTAATGCGGCTGTTATTGTCGATATCTCGGTGTCGATCATGCGGTTTTTGTTTGCGCCTCAATACCCTCAACTCCGCCTCTTGCCTGTCAGTGATGCGACATCTTTGACGATTGAGCGTTGGGGGCGCTGGCTGAGCATGATCATGGCGTACGGTTATTTCGGCCTGCAAGCTGCCTTGCTGATCGGAATGCCGCTTCCGCTCTATGAAACGCTGCTGCGGCTTCTCGGTCTTCTGGTGACCGGTTTGATCGTGCTGATGATCTTGCGAAACCGCGGAAAGGTGGCGCAATCTATCCGCGGCAGGGATACTCTGAATGCCAGGGAACTGCATCCACGACAACTCCTGAGGCAATTTTCCTCGGTTTGGCATGTCGTGGCGATCATCTATGTGCTGATGCTTTATGGTGTCTGGGCGCTCGCATTGACCGGCGGCTTCTTTTTTATTCTAAAAGGCACTTTGGTGACAGTTTTGATCTTAATAGCCGGGAATGCCATGATTTGGTTTATCGAAAACGGGTTTCACCGCAAGTTTCAGATCGGCGAAGCATGGTGCCGGCGATATCCCCGTCTCGAATCTCGCTTTAACCGTTATTTGCCGGTGTTACAAGTGGGAGTCAAAGGACTGGTCTATGTGTTGATCACATTGTCCGTGCTTCAGGTTTGGAGCATTTCTGCCTTCGTTTGGATCACAACCGGCATCGGAAAAACATTCAGCGCCGGGCTGATGAAAGTCGGCGGTATTATCCTGACAACCCTCTTGATTTGGGAGGTCGTAACGCTTTTGATCGAAGGCTATCTGGGTACGGCAGCAGAAAAGACCCAACTCTCGAGTGCGCGTCAGCGGACATTGTTCTCCGTTGCACAAAATGCGTTGTTTTTCGTTCTCACCACGACATCAACGCTGATCGTCCTTTCCGAACTGGGGATTAATATCGTTCCTCTGCTGACGGGGGCCGGCGTCGCCGGGATCGCGATTGGCATCGGCGCCCAAAAACTGGTGCAAGATATTATTACCGGGATTTTCATTCTGCTTGAAAACCTGATCGCGGTGGGTGATGTCATCAGCGTGGCCGACAAGGACGGCCTTGTCGAAGCATTGACAATCCGCACCGTTCGCCTGCGGGATGTGGCGGGCAATGTGCATACGATACCTTACAGCTCCATTGGCCCCATCACCAATAAGACAAGAGATTTTTCCTATTATGTTTTCGACGTGGCCGTGTCATATCGGGAGGACATAGACGGTGTGATGAATGAACTCGCCACAATCGGGCAAGTGATGATGATGGAGCCTCAGTATGCCTCCATCATCCTGGAGCCTTTGGAAATTTTAGGCGTAGACAGTTTCGTGAGCGACTCCGTCATGATAAAAGCACGTATCAAGACCCTGCCGGGCAAGCAGTGGGAGGTAGGGCGCGAATTCAACCGCCGGATGAAAAAGCGGTTCGACCAACTCTCTATTGAGATGTCGTTACCCAGGCTTTCTATCTCTATGGAAGGCAACCCCCAAAGCGGGGTAACTCCCGTAAGCTTTCAAAATACTCATAGGGATCAAAGTCGGTGATTTAATCCAGGCAGGCGGACTCATGTCGGCATCGTCGTCATTGCGCCACACCATTTTGCGGTTGCATCAACAGCATGCGAATAAGAGGTACCACGTCGAGTTGCGAGGGTTCATCGCCGATGATTCCGTCGACCGCTTTTTGAATCGCTTCGCCGGCAACAGCCTGTCGCGCAATCATCAATGTGATATGACTATCCTGTACCGAGGCGCCGCCGTGCTGCGAAAAATAAGGCGTCGAAAAATAATAGCGGTCGGTAATCGGACGTCCGAGTCCTGACTTCGCCAGCAGCAGCACATCACCTGCACGGTGGCCATAGGGACCTGCCGAAAGCCAGCGCATGCGGCGCTCAAGCTGGATCAGATCAGATCGAGGATGCTGCGCTAGGTATCGACTGATCGGCAGTAGGCGGCTGCCATCGTAAATCTGATATTCGTGCGTATCCTCTGCGATCGGTACGGGTTCTCGTGCAAATATCAGGTCAAGCGTGTCCTTAAGCTTAGGGAAGCGGCCATCCCCGTGGTTGGCATCAGCAAAGGCGTGCACCACAGGCATCACGTCCTCCGCGAAGCGCGGTGGTTTGCTCCAGTCGCACTTCTGCCCCGGAACGCGGCAAGTCGAGCGATCGGCCAGATAGACGTAAGCCATCGCTCCCTGATAGGCCAGCACCGCTTGATAATCGGACTGTTCATCGGCAACATCGAGGTGGCTCGGGCGCATGCGAAAACCCAGTGACTGGAGCAGGCCCTGCGCTTTCATTTCGGGCTCCGTCGCGAGGGCATGACGCGTATCCATGGATACCGGTGTATGGCCGTGATCGGAGATAAACAGGACATAAGTATCATTAAGCACACCCTGGCGCCGATATTCGCCGAGCACGCTTTCTATCAAGGGAAAAGTAGTGCCTTGGAGATAGCTCACTTGGGCATGTAACGAATTCTCTGCGAGATGGGTGTATAGATCGATACCGGGAAAATAGACCACCTGCACGGTTGGCGCGCCATGGTTCTGGATAGCGTCGATGACTTTGGGGACCGAGTTCCGGTCAAGTCCCGCATAGCTCTCCTGCAGAATCTGGATTGAATTGACCAGTTTTCCAGCCTTGAATGCCAACGTCAGCGCCGCAATCACCTCGGGAGCGTCGGCAGTGAAGAGGTCGGCTCCACGGTGCACATAGTTCAGCGAAACGAAGGCGGGTCCATTCAATGTATCGAAGAGCGTCGGCCTTTTGAGGACTTTCCCGACGAGATCTTCGCTGATTGCCCTGCGTACGTCATCGGTCTCCTCGACCGACACCGGTATGGGCGCCAAGAACTGCATCGTTTCGCGCACAAAGAATTCATTGCCGGAAATGCCGTTGTACGCCGGACCTTTTCCGGTAAAGATCGACGACCACCCTGGAATCGTGGTGGAGGGCAAGATGCTGACGGCGTTACTGACCGAATAGGCGTGTTCGAATACCCCATTCCGTTGCCTAGCGCCGAGCAAAGTGGACAACCACGGCGTAGCTCCCGATTGCAATGCTGCCATCATTTGGTCATGGCCGACCCCATCCAGCGCGAAGATCAGTATGTAAGGCCCCGGGCGATGTGCTCGGATTAAATGTTGTTTCGATTCTTCCCCTCCCCGCAGCACGAATTGCATCATCGACGTACAGGCGGTCAGGATCAGCGTAAAAACGAGGCTTCCAATCAATTTAAGGGGGCTCGCCGGCAAGCGAAACCGGGACAGGAAATTCATTGATTTTTTGACAACTCGGATCGCTATCTGATCATCCCCAATACGCCAATGACGATAAGATAAATGGCGATGATGTAATTCAACAAAGCAGGACGAATCAGTATAAGGATTCCTGCAATCAGAGAAAGCAGTGAATGGGCATCAACATACATAATAATCACCCCTCTTGCGTTACGGTTTGAAGATAGTTCTTAATCGAATTCTTGCCATTCTTTCTTCGCGCGCAGCAAATGGGATCCAAAATGGATATACAGGCTATCAGACCCCAGATTTTCACCATGATCGTGCAATTTTTTTGGACTCTTGGCGCTGATGTATCAAATTTCATTGCCTTGCAAATTGCGGCGAAACAGGCATCAGCGATTTGAAAATTTTCAACATGTCTTTTTTGTTATCCGGATACCAAAGATTACCGAGGTGGCCTCCGTGAGGGTAAAATTTTGCCCGATCGCCGAAAACTTTCTTCAAAAAAGCAATATCCTCCTCCGAAATCAGAAAATCATCGAGGTTGTGCATCAGAAAAATATTCTGATTCTTCTCCAATGTGGTCTCGATCGCTTTTAGGGAGTTCTGCACATTCAGCTTCTCGAGGCTCATCCGTTTATCGTTCAACTGCCTGAGCCTGGGAATAAGAAAGGTCTTGATATAGCCCATCAGGGTATAGGAGCGAGCTTCATCAAACCGTGCGCTTCGATATGACCGGCTGACAGGAGTCTTCAAAATACCCGCATCGTGAACCAGATTGCTGGTGTAAACCACATCACCGACCGATTTTTGAAACTCACTGCCGATGAGGTATTCGAATTGCCTGTCCGTGAGTCGCGCGCGCGTGTCCCAACCCGCAAAATAATCCGCATTGTTGGGGTCATTATGTAGTGCTTCAGCCAGCATGCCGAAAGCATAGGCCTCCAGATAGCTGCGTTGCCTGTCTCCATACCTTTTCCCCAAGTCGGCCATCGCGTCGATGCGTTTGACCGCCTCCTGCATATCGACCGGCGGATTGACCAATAGATAGGCAGTGATGCCGATTTTCCCTTGCGCCATATCCAGTTTACCGATATGGCCCGCATCGCGGGCACCCTCGCTTAAACCCAAGAGACCAATTTTGCCGATCTCTGCGTGCCCTTGTTCCTTGATGTCATTTAAGGTAGGTTGCATCACCGCATATAAATCCTTGGCGTCCTCCTGGACCAGACCGGGAATGCCCGATCGGCTCGCTGCCAAGGTGAAATTCCAGTTGAATGGCGACGGGAGGACGAGTACATGAAACCCGTGCCAGGCCAAAAATTCCGCCAAATACCTCGCCGACCCGGCATAAGCGGAACTGCCCATTCCCGGTATGATAAATATCAGCGGCGCGGGGCCTTCTTGTTGATAAAACCGGTAGCGCAATTTCCCTTGCCCTTCCAGAAGATGGACGTGGTCACGGCCGTTAAGGATATTGATTTGAAGGTCCTCGATCATGCCGGGTATATCTTCGTTTCCCTGCATCAAGGCGACTGTCGAGGTGGCGACAAAAGGATTCTTATAAGGATAGCGGTAATTCGCATCGTCAATGCGTTGCGCAAAAACTCCCTG
>Ga0208116_1000254_pt1 | contig 17303 bp, 33 predicted proteins | sample LakWasMeta9_HOW4_2_FD_183859 | JGI IMG/M metagenome (GOLD analysis project Ga0208116, IMG submission 183859) | Freshwater sediment methanotrophic microbial communities from Lake Washington under simulated oxygen tension - Sediment Metagenome... | ecosystem: Environmental > Aquatic > Freshwater >... | reverse complement strand
ATCAAATCTAAGCGCAACGGCAACATTGACAGCGGCAGACGTTGGCAAAGCCGTGTTAATGGCAACGTCCACAGGTTCGCAAGTGCTGACATTGCCGGCGGCGTCCGCAGTAGTAGCAGGCGGAGCCATAACAATACAATCGCAAAGCACGGTCGATTTTTCAGTTGCACGCGCTGGCACCGATACCTTAAACCCTGACGGCAACACGCTTACGTCAATCACTGTTAAAAATGGGGAATGGGTGCTTGCGGTAAGTAACGGCTCAAATCAGTGGGCGCTTTATGGTTCGGCAACATTGCAATACGCGGCATCGTTTACCAGCTCCCAGGCGGTAAACGGCTACCAACAATTGCCTGGAGGGTTAATTTTGCAATGGGGGACATACCAAACCACGGCCGCAAATACAAATCAAACTTTTACTTTGCCGTTAACTTTTCCAAATTCATTTTTATTGAGTTATTCCGCTCATTTTTGGAATAGCAACAACCCGACGTCCATTGTTACAGGAGTTATTGCAAAAGACGGATTATCTCAAATTGTATTAAGGACTAGCGCTGGTGCTCAAATGTCTGTTTTATGTATCGGAAATTAAGGAAAAACAATGTCAAAACACATACTTTTTACAAACGGCGCTTTGGCCGCCCGTTACGACAGCAAAATAAACCAGGTAATCCCGGCCGAAGCCCTGGAAGTTTCGGACGAGCTATTTTGGCAAACGATTAACGAAAGCGATGGCACTTGGTCGCTGGTTAAGGGCAAAATTGTTAAGGTGCCATTTCCGGCTCCGAGCGAGGCCGAGCTTTTGGAGCGTGCCGTTAACGCGGTGCGCAATGGCCTGCAAGCGGCGATTGACGACAAAGCCAAAGCCCTGGGCTTTAGCGGCGGCAACGCCTTAATGCTTTACGCTGGCTTTACAAATGCGTTTCAAACCCTGGCGCAAACCTTTGCGACCTGGGAGGCAAGCGTTTGGGTTGAGGCGGACGCTTACAAGGCGGAGGTAATTGCCGGCACCAAACCAATGCTTACGCCGGAGGAGGCGGTGGCCTTAATGCCAACGTACCCGCTATGAAGTTTGCCGCGCAAGTAGTGATTGCCTTATATGTATTTTGGCTTTTCTACCTGGCAATAATGAGCTTATACCGCGCCAACATGAATAAAACGATAACGCCCCAGGCTAAGATTTTGGGCTGGCCAATTATCGCGGTTGGTGCGCTTATAGATTTTTGGCTGAATGTAACCTTGTTTAGCCTGGTATTTTTTGAAAAGCCAAAAGAGTTGCTTTTAACGCAACGCATGCAAAGGCATATCAAACGGGGGATTGGTTGGCGCTTCAAGTTATCAAGGTGGATTTGCCAGGGGTTGCTTAATGCTTTCGACCCCACGGGCTCGCACTGTTAGCGCCAATAAAAGAACCGCCGCAAGGCGGTTTTTTAATGACTAAAAAAAATAAAAATCAGAAAGGTAAAAAATGCCGGACCCAACAACACACACAGCAATCGCGGCCGCAACGGGGGCGTCCAGCGCCTCGATTGTTGCCGGCGCCATTTTCGGCGTGGAATATGTAGTAATTGGCCTTGCTTTGCTTGGCGGCTCTATCGCACACATTTGGCTTGCTCGCATGGCAATCCGTCAAATGTTAATCAGCATTTTTGGAAGCACAACGCTTGGCGTTATTTGCTCCCAATTTTTTACCAACATTTTAATTGATACAGCCAAGCATTTTGCGCCCTGGCTTGTTGATAGCCTGGCCGGCGCAAATGTCGGTAGCAAAATGATTGTGGCGTTTTTTGTTGCTTTTATAGCTCAAAAAGCGGTCCCCGTTTTATTTAGCTGGCTTGATAGCAAGGGAGGTGCCAAGTAATGAGCTTTGTTTATTTTTTAATATCGGTTGTTATGTTTGGCGCGTGCTTACACCATGCCAACGAAATGAGCGGCAAGACGCCCAAGGGGCTAATTATTAGATTGGTTTGCATTATGGTTGGCGACCTGGCTTTTGGCCTTATTGCGCTATATCAAAAGGGCCCTGACATTTACATGATTTTTGGCTCAATCTTTATTTTTGGGTTAATTCTTTGGTTTACATGCGAGAGGCGACATATCAGACGCGGAGGGCAAGAATGGCACCCGCACAATTAGCCGCCGCAATTGGTTGCACGCCGGAGCGCGCCGCCAAGTGGTTGCCGCATATCCTGGAAGCAATGGCCAAGTTTGGCATAACAACCATTAACGAGCAGGCAACATTTTTGGCCCAGGTAGCGCATGAGAGTGCGCGCCTTTCCAGGCTTGAGGAAAATTTGAATTATAGCGCCGACGGCCTGGCCTCAAACTGGCCAGCTCGGTACCGCGACAAGGCGACCGGCAAACCAAACCAATTGGCCTTGTTGCTACACCGCAGACCCCAGGCAATCGCCAATAATTGCTATGCCAACCGCATGGGCAACGGCGACGTGGCCAGCGGCGACGGCTGGAAGTATCGCGGGCGCGGTCCAATTCAAATAACGGGGCGGTCCAATTATGAGCGTTGCGGCAAGGACATTGGCGTGCCGTTGCTCAGCAATCCCGACCTATTGCTGGAACCTCGCGCGGGTGCGCTAAGCGCGGCCTGGTTTTGGAGCCAGGCGGGGCTTGATAAATACGACGACGACCAGGACATGGTTGCCGAAACCAAAATTATTAACGGCGGCACCAACGGCCTGGCAGAGCGCCAGGCGCTTTTTAAGGTGGCGCTGGCCGCATTAAACGAGGGTAAAACATGATTAGTAATTTATTTAAAACTATCTCGCAAAAGTATTTATTTGAGGCCAAAATCTTTGCGCTGATAGGCCTAGCGCTCGTTATTTCGGTTGCGTTGGTGCAAGCGTATGGCTGGGCCTACAAAAACGGCGTAAACGCCGAGCGCGTGGCCTGGCAGACCAGCCAAAACCTGGCGCTTGCCGAAGCCAACAAAAAGCTATTTGACGCCGAGGAGCAAGCGCGGGTAAACGAGCATTTGCACGCGGTCCAGTTAAATGCCATTTCCAACACCTACCAGGAAAAACTCACAAATGAAAAACAACGCCACGACAGTATTGTTGCTAGTTTGCGCGCTGGCAATCTCAGCTTGCGCGACAAATACGCCACGCCAGGTAACGCCGCCCCAGGTGCAACCCTCAGCTCCGAAGCTAGCCCCGCCGACGGCGGACGTGATGCAACCGCGGGAGCCAAACTTTCTCAGCCGCTTGCTGAATTTCTTATCGGATTGACGATTGAGGCGGACGGGGTGGTTGAGCAGTTGACGGCATGCCAGGCGGAGCTCCTGGCCACGCACGCCGCTTGTAAGACGTTTAATTAAAAAAGCCCGCGTTATGCGGGCCATTTATTCTCAGCTTCTACCATGCGAGCCGGTTAATTTTTGCAATCGGTTAACAAGCCTTAGCCTTACGAAATCGTCAATGCTTTGGCTTGAGTAGCCGCCGGTAATATCCCTTATGAAATCGGCCCCAATTCCAGCTTGCATTTTATGCAAGACATTTTCGCACTCAGCCAATGAGTATTTGCCGATTTTGGCCGAGGCCCTTTTTTTCATTGTTGTTAAAGCTGAGGTTTGCATTTTTAAAGCTCCCGGCTTGATTGTTCAAATTTTAAAATTGTTAATTTCCGAAATATCGCAATTTAAAAACAATGCGATAAATTGCTTTGCTTCACTTGCTGAGTTGAATTTTGTTTTTTTAAACAACAGCCGGCCGGTTTTTTTACTCCGGCCTAAATGCTCGGAAACCTGATAAGGCAAGCCGCTCCATGCGTCAGAATAGGGAGATTTTCCGTCGTATGAAATGATTTTTTTTGTTTCTGCATTTTGATATTTCATTTTTAAGCCCCGGTTGCGTTGTTGATGATTAGCACTATACCGACGGCGGAATAGTAAAGCAAGTGTTTTTTGTAATTATTTTCAAATAAAAAAGCCCGCACGGCGCGGGCTTAATTCTAAAATGGTATATCGTCCTCGAAATCGTCAAAACTGCCGCTGGCCGGAGCTGGCGCCCGCTGGGTAGTTTGTGCCGGCGGTTTTGAATAGGTTGGATTATCAGCGGCGCCGCCTCGCTCCGGGCGGTCGTCGTTGCCGCCGCTATCTCGCCCACCAAGCATTTGCATGCTATCCGCAATAATTTCCGTTGTATAGCGGTCGTTGCCGTCCTTATCCTGCCATTTGCGCGTTTGCAAACGCCCCTCAATATAAACCGGCCGGCCCTTTTTCAAATACTCGCCGGCAATCTCGGCAAGTTTGCGATACATAACAATATTGTGCCACTCGGTCCGCTCCTGCTTTGCGCCTTGCTTGTCTTTCCAGCTATCCGTTGTGGCAATGCTGAAATTACAAACCGCGTCGCCGTTTGGCATAAATTTAACCTCAGGGTCCCGCCCCAGGTTGCCCACTAATATAACCTTGTTAACGCTTGCCATTATTCTTTTACCCCTTTCATCATTCTAAGCGTGCGAGGTGCCGGCGAGATTACCGGCTTGCCTGGCAACACCCAGGTTGGCCCAATTTTTTTGGCGCCCTTAATGCGATTTTCCGCGCACAATACCCGCACCCGTCGCTCGCTAATTTTTAACAGCGTTGCCGCTTCTTTTACTGAAATCATTTTTTTAAGCTCCATAAATTAACTGGCCGCACTTTTAACGGCGGCCAATGTATTACTTTTTTGAAACGTGCTCATGCTGGCAACCATTGCAACGGCTATCAGTTGCAACCTGGTCGTACTGGCAAACGCGGGTAAAAATGTAAGGCCAAAATACGCGGCCGCCTGAGTGCTCGACGTGCGACGATTTGCAACGGTGCGGAGCCCTGGAGGAGTGGCAACCGTAAACGCTCGGCTTAGGCATGCTATAAGGTATTCTCATGGCTTAGCTTTCAATGCGCGGATTTTATCAACTGCCAAAACGCAATAAGCATTATTACTAACTTCTTCAACAGCATTCGCACACCGCTCAATCACTTCATCATCATGCCGCGCAAGTGATTGTGCTGGGGTTGAGGCGAGTGCTTTCCTGATAATTTCAGGCGTATCGTGTGCTGAATCAATACCTTTTAATGATTCATCAGGCATACGGATATAGCCAAATTCAACGCCATTACGGATAAATTCATCAGCGTGTTCCAAAGCCTTACGCAAATCATTGTTAATTGCTTGAAGTTCATCTATGGTATTTGCCTGATTTAGATTTAAGCCATGAAAATAATCACGTTGTTTTGTTAACTCAGCAATCTCACTCGCTTGTCTTTCAATCAGCTTTGATTGGTATGGTGGGGTTGCGAATAAGTGAATGTCAACATTGCGCGGTATGCTTTTAATCTTGAAACTATCCATCGGTTCAAGCCGATACTCGTCATATTCATTGCGGTGAATATATGCTACTGGCTCTTGTTCCTGCCGTTGTTGCTCGGCGTGGGTGAGGGCGGCTTGCCATGCCAACTTAATCGCTTCTGTTGGGTAATACGCCTCTCCAAACTCTTTCTTAAACCACTTTTCAAAAGCATCATTATTTGTTTGCTGGTTCATGGTTTATCCTTACAGCGAATTTAAAAGCACAATTAAGGCGACAATCCCAAACCCGGTGCCGCATATCAACTTTACAATTTCCACCGCTTCACACATTTGCCCGCTCCAATTCATTTAACGATTGCTCCGCGTCGCGGATAATTTCCAGCAAGCTAATGCGCTGATAATGGCCGTTTACCTCCCGCTTAATGGCGGTTGTTACCGGGCTAATGCGCTGGCTTTCCAAAACCATGCCAAGCACGCCAATTAAAGTGCGATTTTTTTGTATCGCCGCCTCGGCCGCCCTGGCTCTTTCCAAACGCCTAGCGCCAAACTGGCGCAAAATCATAAACTGTTTAATCCTGCTTAGGCTCACGCTTTAACCCTCCAATTTAATGTTATCGTTTAAATGCAAATCATAGCGCCGAATATCAACAACGCAATCGTCGTAATAATCCGACAATGCAAGCATATCCTGGAATGTGCCGGAGTCAACAATGCAACCCTCGCGGCCAATTACAACGTAAGGGTCGCTAACGTAAATGGGAGCTGGTAATTTTTCGCCCGCTTTCAGCTCCCTAAGTGTTACCACCTCCACGACTTGCTCCATGTTAACGACGGCTGGAAATGTATCGCCGTCAAATAAAATTCCAAGTTTGCCAAACACGGTGCGCCATTGAATGGTTGCCAGGCGGCCGTTTTTATCAGCCACGCGCTGGCCAGGTTTTGCAATATAAGTTCCGTTTTCGTATTTCATGGTTTTGCTCCTAAACATATTTGTTAAATTAAACAATTCTTTTGCCGCTGGCGGTATATAAAAAATCCTTGTAACAATTCCGATGCAAATAATGATTTTTATAATGCCAATCTAGCTTTTCCTGCACGTCCTTGCTCAGTTCGGAATATTTCATTTTTTCGCTCCTAAGTTTCCGCGCTAATTGCGTATGTGGTTACTATACCGGCAACGGAATAACAATGCAATCCCTTTATGGATATTTTTTTAAATATTTCTTGCTAATACTCAACGAAGCAATGCGGGTTACAATGCCATTTATCCATAAATGCATGAGGGTTTATATTATATGCGCTAACTGTTTTTGCTATTGCAATCATGGGGTTGCGGCGCGGTGCGCGCCTGTCTGGGGGACAAGTGGTCGGAGGTTCAAATCCTCTCGTCCCGACCAATAACCACGCGGGTTGGCAATTTTCAAACAGCCCGCTTGCTAATAAAAGTATTAGCAAGTTTAGCTAATATTATTTTTCTATTTTTCCGGTGGTAACGTCATGACAACATCGGAATTGGCGACCTCCCGGCGCTTAATATAAGTGTCCGTCATTTGCACGTCGGTGTGCGCGGCGGCAACGCTCAGTTGCTCCATTGTGTAACCGGCCTTTTTGGCGTCCGTTAGCGCCTTTGCACGCAAATCCTTGAGCGTCGCGTTCTCAATGCCCGCACGCTCGCACGCGCGCACCCAAGCGGTGCCCACGCCGCGGGTGCCGTATGGCTTGCCATTTATCGCATGGATAACGTACATGCTTTTGACCTTGCCAATAGCTTTGGCTCGGTCGAGTACGGCCTGGATTGCTGGACTAATTGGCACGCTCACATTGGCGCCGCTCGATTTCTCGGTTTTTGTCGGCGTAAACTTAATTGCTCCGTCGCCAATGTCGGACCATTTGAGCAACCGCACCTCGGTTGTGCGTTGGTATAGCAAGTAGCACAAATCAACATAACATTGCATCATTTCACCGCTGGGGGTGCGCTTGCCGTCCTTGCCAATTAGCAAGGCGTTGCGTATGGCGTGAAATTCCGCGTGCTCGATATAGCGGCTACGGCTGGGCGGTTTTTCCACTTTAACGTCGCGCACGGGGTTATCGTTGCGCAGGCCTCGACGGCATGCCCAGGAAAAAAAATCCGAAAGCCTGGACCTATACGCCTGGGCGGAGCGTTGGCCCTCCCATTGGTCCAGGAATTGTGCAACGTCCACCGGCATAACCTGGGCGACGTCAAAGGCGCCGAAAGCCTCAGTTAAGATTTTGCACTTGCGGCTTATTTCTTTGGTGCTTTCGGCAAACATTTTAAGCCTTAGCGGGTCGGTGGGGCGGCCCTTTTCTCGCTTCTTGAGTATGGCCAGCCGGTATGTTTCCATGTAGTCCGTAAAATCCCCGCCGCCCTTGCCTGGGGCGTTGTAGATTGCAATAGCGTTGGCCAGCTCGCGCGCTTTAAGCTCGCCGTCGCTGACCAAGCAAAGCGGGTGCCATTTAGCCAGGCGCCCGGTGGTTGGGTTAAGTATCGCCTCGGCGCTGAATAGCAGGAATTTGCGACCCCGCACGTAAATGCGGGAGTGTGCCAGGCTTTTGTTGGTTGTGCGTTTTCTCATTGTTGTGCTCCTAAGACTTAACGAGATTTTTTACAGCCGCACGCCTTTTGGTGCGGACGGGTCGAGCTCCTCAAGTTGCGCCATTACGTTATTGAATTTTGCCGCGGCCTCCTGGGCGGCAACGCTTATGTGCTTGCCCAAAAAGCGGCCGCAAGACATATCGGCAAGTGCATTTTCGTGCTCGATATAATACTTGCGGGCCCTTAATTTAAGAACCGGCACTGTAAGGGTTTCGTTAACGAAATCCGCAACGGCGCTCATTGCCCCAGCGCCTTTGTAAGTTTAACGGTTGGGCGGGCGTCAATATCGCCGCCGACCAGGTTAAGCGCCTCGCCCTTTGCTACGGTGCCGCACTTGCGGGCAACCATTGCCTCCCAGGCCTGGGCGGTAATAATAACGCCTTTTCTATCGTGCGGGATTTCCTGGCCGTAATGTGTTTTGAACCAACGGGCCTGGGCGGCCGGCATTGAGCGGCCGGTGATTTTTTCCAACTCGTCCGGGGTTAATCTCATTTTAATACTCCTCTTTTTTTTGCTTGTTTAATGTTTGCTTTGCGGCTTGTATTGCACGGGTCGCAATATCTACGATTGCGGCCCAAAGTGTCCTTGTAAACCACGGCCGCTGGCCTTAGGTGGCAACTTTGGCAAAGTTTTGGCGCTGGTTTTGGTGCCGTCATTTTGAAGCCTCTATTTTTGCAATGGCATTTTTTGCGCACTCAATGGCCGCCGTTAAAGTGTCAATTTCGCAACTTGTGGCTATCATGTCCAAAGCCGCCAGCAGTTCGTCGCGTTGCTCTATCGTTTCAACAAAGGCGGCTTTTGCTTTGATTGCATTTTTAAGCATTGGGTTTTCAATCGTTTCTACGCTAATGCCCTCGCACGCATTAACGCATGCCACAATGCGGCGGGCGTCGTCGTCATTAACCACAAACGTTGCAACCGCCTTGCCTTGCTCGCCACTTTCGTTTACTTCCCAAATCTCGCAAGCGCGCCAAGCATCGTCGGTTTCATCAATCCTAAAAAACGCCCACGGCCCAGGTGTATGTTTCATTTTTTTGCCTCCGTGCTTTTAACTTGTTTGTATTGCGCGCAAAGCCCGGAGGCCTCGCGCTCATGTATCGAGCAAATTACAACATGCTTATGCGCATTTGTCGGCGCCCGCTCAACGGTTACGTGGCGGCATGTCTTGCAAGATTTCTCAACCGTCGCCATTTATGCCGCCTCCGCTAAACTTTTTACCTGGCCATGCTCAACCCAAACCGCTTGCATGTTGTCCAGCAAATGAGCTGGCAATGCTTTGAGCGTGCCAATTAAAACAACCGTGTCCAGGGTGCCGTCGGCCGTCAAATCGTCAAACAGATAAAACGCCTCACTTCGGCCGTTAAGGTCCAGCACGTCGAAACGGTCCAATACTGCGATTTTGGAGCCGCTAACCTTAGCAATCGCTAACGCAATCATCGTGTCCGCGCGCCATCTCTCGCTTTCGCTACGCAATGCGTAATAACGTCCGCCAACCATTAACTCCATGCTTTCCTCAAGCGCCACGGCTGGCCAGCCTGTATGGTCCGCAAGCCATTGAAGCTCGCCGTTGAATGGCTCCAAAGCCTCGTTTAAAAGCTCGGCTGGTATGCCACCAGGCGCCAGGGCGTCGGCCATAAGGTCCCAGGCCACAACGTCCGCATGGTAGCCTTTGGCGTCGCTTGTCTTTTGAGCGGCCGCTTTGCTATCGCGCTCGACTTGCTCATAATGTGCCAGGGCGTCCGCTTGCTCGGTGCGTTTGGCTTTAGCCTCGCGTAAGGCCTCCGTTACCTCGGCAATTCTTAACGTGATTTTGTCGGCGCTAACCGGCTCCGGCGCCGTTTCGTTTTCCAGTTCGTCCAGGTGGCGGGCGGCATTTTCAGCGGCGGCAAGGTCGCGCTGGCCGTTTGTAACCGCGCTTTGCAACAGGTCGCGGGCCTTTCTATACTCCGGCAGTTTTGCGGCCGCCTCGGCGTCCGGCTCAACGCGACCCTCGTACTCCTCAAGCATGTGCTCATGTGCTGACATAACCACCAGGCCGGAGCAATGCGGGCATGTTAACGGCTCATTGTACGGCTCGCCATTTGCGGCCGCCTCGGCGTCCTTAACTTTGGCCTCCCAGGTTTTCAGCTCGTCCAGGTCGCGGTTTAGCTTGTCTTGTATGCGTGCAAACTTGCCGGCATGCTCGCGCAACTCATTCATTTTTGAATTGAGTTTATCCATTAATGCATTACTTTGGGCGTGATTTTTCGCTTGCTCGTTGAGGGCTCCCAGCTCGCCGTTAAGGCCGGCAATTTCGTTTTCCAGGGCTTCAATGGCCTGGCGAGTTTCGACTAAAAGCGCGCCGTCCAGCTCAACGCTCGGCGCCTCCCAGGTTGCGGCCTTAACGGAGCCGTAAGTTTCGCCGGTAATCGCACGCCATGAGGCTTTTGCGTCGCGTGCGCGGCCCTGGGCTTCCTTGTTTGCGGCCTCAAAGCCGCTATGCAAGTGCGGGGTAATCTCGTCAATATCGCCGGCGCTAATTCCGCGGCTGGCCAGCTTCGCAATAATTGCCTGGGGCGTCGCTTTTACTTTCATCAACTTAAACAGAAATGAGCGCTTATCAGCCGCCGGCAACTCAGCAAAGCGGCGAGGGGTTAAGCAATACTCAATCCCAAACGGCAAGCCCTCCGGCCCGGTTTGTTTGCCCTCCGGCAAGATAATGCCAAAATCGCCCAGGGTTGTGCTGATAAATGCGTGGCCAGCGTCGGCGTTATCGTGGACCAGGCGGCCAAAATCCTTTTTATGTTGCACGCGGTCGCACTCAGCAACGAGGGCGTGCTTGATAGCTTCGCCAATGCTGGATTTGCCGGCGCCGTTGGCACCCGCAATCAATAGCACGGGCTTGTTTAGTTCAATGCTGGCGGCATTTATGCCCAGCATGTTATTGATTGCAATGTTTGTTATTTTCATTTTATCGCTCCTAATTGTTGAATGATTGCATTAAAACTATACCAACAACGGAATAATAACGCAATCCATAAATGGATAATTTATTAAAAGGGGGACGCCGCCCCCTCGGTTTATTCCAGGTTAAGCGCCGGGCGGGTGCGGGCTGGTTTTTCCTGGGCCGCTGGTTGCTCGTCCGCTGGTTGCGCGCCAGCCGGTGCGGCGTCAATCACGGTTTCGTCCGCGGGTGGAGGAGGTGGCGCCTCCTCGGCTGTTTGCTCGTCCTGGACCGGGTTAACAACCCTTTCCTTTGCGGTCGCCGTTGCAGACTTAACGCGACTTTCTTTTGCTGGCGCCGGACGGCTGGCGCTCGCTTCGTCGGTGGCCACAAAAGCGCCGGTTTCGTCGCGCTCAGTGTCTATTACGTCCAGCAACTCCTCGGCGGTTTGCAGACCCATGAGCAAATCCGGGGCATGTAGCTTGCCAAAAAAGCTGGTCGCGCGGTAATGCAACATTACCTCCGGCATGGTTTGCCATTTACTGCCGTTTTTGGTAATCCAACCCTCGTCAATCGCCATTTGCATGCTGACAACCGGGCCGGTGATTTTGTCGCCGGTTACTTTGTCAATGGCCCAGGCGTAGCAAGTGCGGTGCGTTACCTTAATGGTTTGGGCTTTGGTTTGCTTCTCGCCTTTTACCCAGGAAACGGAGTTATACGTTACCTCCTCGGTTTGGCCTGGCTCGCTCAGCTCAAATCGTAACGGCGTAAAACGGCCGCTCGCATTGATACTGGCCGCTACAAACTGAGCCGACCAGGACGGACGGCCCTCAACAATATAGAGGTTTTGCATAACCATGAGTACGTCGGCACCTAATCGCTGGCTCATGTTTAATGCAATCACGCAATTGGGTATTGCGCTGGGGTTTTCCTCGTAACCAACGACTTTGCCATAATCCTTGATTTCCTTTTGTGCGCGATACTGAGCCGGCACCAGGGTTGAGCTGGAAAGCATGCGCGCGGCGCGTTGCATAAGCTCAAAACTTTGCAGACTGCCAAAGCCTGGGGTAATAGCTGGCATGCGCTCCTCGCGGCCAGGGATTGATTTTTCAATTGCTTGCGTTGCTGACATGGTGATTACTCCTTAAATAAGAACGGACGAGCGCCCGCTTTTGGTTTTGTAAATTGTTTGTATAGGTCAGGGTAGGCTTGGGCAAATGCGTCCTTGTCAAAGCTCACGCCGTCCTTGTTGTTTTTCCAGGTGGCCAACAACTTGCCGCCAAATCTCAACTCCTCAGCGTCGGCCATGTAGGCTTTAATGAGGCTTTCATACTTAGCCTTGCCCTCCTCAGCGCGTCGCAAATCAACCCGGTAATGCATGAGCTCGCTATATAGCGCCTTAATTTCGCTATTGGCCTCCGTTACCTTGCCTTTGCTGGCCTTGCGGTAAATAAGCTCGGCGTCGCCAACGTTTACCGGAACCGGCAACTCGCCAGCTTCGATACTTGCCCAAACCTTGCCGCACTCGTCCAGCATGTAGTCTATTAGCTCGTCATTGCGTTGGATTGTGTAGATTTCAACCGGGACCGTGCCCTTTGTCAAAAACTCGACTAAAACCTTTTCGTTAACAAACGTAATCGGTATGTCTGCGCTAACTGCCCCGGTGCAAGCCATTTGCGCCATACATTGCCAAAGGCGCTCAACTGGCACCTCGTCCGTGCCTGGCGTGCCCCAGCCAGCGCGATTAAATGCGCTATAAGCCTTTGCCTCAACGACCCGGTTTTGCGCCTCGTTTAAGCCGTCCATGTGGCAACCAAACCAGCTAAATTGCGGGTGCAATATAGTGTCCGGCGAGCGGATAATTGAGTGGCCAACCTCGCGCTCGTAAGCGTCCAGCACTGGCGCCTCCAATACATTGCCAAGCATTACACTTGGCACGTCGTCCAGGTCCGGCGCTTCAATCTCGCCAAGTTTTTGCAATGCGATTTCTACGCCCTTGCCCGTCATAATAAAAGCCGCGTCGCTGGCAAATATGCCTTTGGCCCGGCGTGCTTTTTGCTCCGATGTAATCATTGCGCTAAACCTCCGTCAAATCTGTTTTTGCCCTGGACCAACCAGTTTGCGCATAAGTTTGCGTTGTTATCGCTACGCAATTGCTTGTTAACCCGTGCGCGTTGATGCGCCAGGCTTTCGCCTTTAATGGCCCTTAGCATGTTAATGATGTGTTTGTTTTTCATAATCCGCCCCTTGCAAACAAAATAAAGGTAATTAGATAAACGCCGATTACAAAATAAACATAACCAAAATTGCTGGCGTCCACTGACTTAATGAAAGCCTTGCGAGAGCTGGTTGCAAGGTCAATTTGCACGTTGTTATTCATAAATGCCCCTAAGTTGATGCAAAAATGCATAAATGGATATTATCCCCAAAAGGATTGTAATGCAACCATTTATGGATAAAAAAGTGAAATAAAATGCATAAAAGTATAAAAAACTTTAAAAAAGTTTACTTTTATGATTGTTTACTTGGGGGTTAAATAGTGGATTTTTGCGCTATTGCTTTGCACTTCGGCAAAAAAATCCTCAATTTTTTGGTTAGCTTCGGCGCTGGCCTTGAGGATTATTTGCGCTTGCTCAGGCTCAATATTTACCATTGTTGTGGTTGCTTGGCCGTCCGGCTTTACTGCTATGCATAAAAGCGCCACTGGGGCGCTTTCATTATTTTGGTTTGCAAACAGATTAAACATCTGCCGTACTATTGCCTGACGTTGAGCCATGTTTAACTCGGCATCATGACGGAGGTTATTGTGTAAGTTTCTTGTCCATTTTTTTATTGTCGGTTTCATAATTCAAAGTTGTTTTGTTGACGCCAATAGGGCGGGACGCCGAATTTTGCGCCGCTTCTATCAAGTTGTCATTATCCAGGTCATTGGTAACGATAGCATTTAATGATTTTTTTGGTTTAGTAGAATTATGTTGGCTAAGCGTAAAACGTATAAATTGCATAACCATTTCACGCTCAGCGGCGGGCAAAGCGTTTAACTCCTGGCGCCACCATTCCGTTTCTTTTGCCGTGCATGTTTCACCAAGCAAGGCGGCCGGCTCAACGCCAAATGCATTTGCAAGGCTTTCCACATTGTCCAGGGTAGCCGCGACTTGTTGTTTTAGTATGCGGCTAATTGTAGCCTGGGCAAGCCCGGCTTTTTTGGCAACCGCTCCTTGCCCCTGCAATAAAACGCTCGCGTCCATAAGAGCGCGCAGGCTTTTTGCAAGCTGTTTTCTGAGAGTGTGATTTTGCATATATGCATATATTAGCGTAGTAAATAATTCATTTGTGAATAATTTACAAAGATTTACACATAGAAATATTTTTAAATAATTTATCCTTTAATGGTTGTTAAAATATCCATTTATGAATAAAATAGCGTTAACAATTCAAAAGCAAGACAAAGGGACGTAAATGTTTGAACCTACAAAAGAGCCTCTTATTGAGTACCTGAGGCGCAAATTAAGTGTTGATTATTACCGTAAACACACACAGATTGCAAAGGCAACAGGAATTAGCCAGGCGACCATTAGCCGCATAGCAAAGGGCAGAGCCCCGAACCTGGACGCGGCGCAAAGCCTCCTCGATTACTTCATAAAAGACAACACGCCAGCGCCGAAACAAGGCGCCGGTAAATGAGCAGGACCCCGGCAGGTGTGTGCATACACCGGGGCGGTGAAATTTGCCCACCGCCCCACGCCGGATTTTTTAACGGCAAATTGAAAGGCAATCATGAATTTAAGGGTTAAAAATTGGGCGAAGTTTCAGCACTTCAAAGACAGGCGTCCGCCCTGGATTAAATTATACAGGGACCTTTTGGACGATATCCAATGGCACAAATTGGACGGCGACAGCGCAAAATTGCTGGTAATGATTTGGGTGATAGCCAGCGAGGACGGCGGCAACCTACCAGCCAACGACGAGCTTGCATTTCGACTGAGGATTTCAGAAAGTGCTTTAAATTCAACGATATCAAAACTTAGTCACTGGTTGGAACAATACGATATCAATATGATATCAACGCGATATCAAGATGATGCACTAGAGAAAGAGAAAGAGAGAGAGGCAGAGAGAGAGGCAGAGGCAGAGAGAGAGGCAGAGGCAGAGGCAGAGAGAGAGTCTGGCGCTCAAAACTCAAAAGCTGAACCTAAGGGGCAACGGCTTGATGTTGATATGGTGCTTACAAATGACTGGTATTTTGAAGCGTTAAAAATCCGGCAGGAGTGGAGCCAAGCAAAATGCAATGCCGTGTTTTTGGAGTTTAAGGACTATTGGATTGCCCAGCCTGGCGCAAAAGGTCGCAAGGCGGATTGGTTGGCAACCTGGCGCAATTGGTGCCGACGTGAAAAGGGTTATAACAACAAGGGGGCACCTGGCAAGTTTGACCCGGTGCAATTTGTAAACGGTAGTAAACAGGAGCAAAGCAATGTCAGAACAATTGAGCACGAATAGCAACCCGTTTTTGGTCCCAAAGCCAATGCAGGACCCAAACGCAAGGCCGCTATCAATCATGGACCGATTATTTAATAAACTTGATGGTAATTATCCGCACAAATTCCGCTCGGCTTTTACTAGCGAGCAGGCAATACAGAATTGGCGCGAAAGCTGGGCAGAGGCGTTTTATGAGGAGGGATTAAACCCGCATGAAATTAAGGCCGGCATTGTGGCATGCCGTAGGCTTTACGCATGGCCACCAAGTTTGGCCGAGTTTATCCAGGCATGCAGGCCGCCAGTAAATTACGAGCAAGCCCACGCCGAGGCAGTTAAGCAAATGCGGTTAAGGGAGGACGGCCGCGACAATTGGAGTAAGCCAGCAATTTATTGGGCCGCGGTAAAAATCGGCGCCTTTGATTTATTTAATGCCCCGTATGTTGCAATTAAGGGCCGCTGGCAACGTGCGCTTGACGAAGCAATGGCAAAGCCTCAGTTGCCGGAAATTCCGCCCAGGTTGGCCGCATTACCACCGCCAGGCAGGACAGCGACAACAATCGAGCAAGGGCGCAAACGCATGGCAGAAATTATGGCAGGGTTTGGCACGTCTAAAATTATCCATAAACGGATAGAGGCAAGTTAATGACAGTGCAATGCGTAACTTGCAAAAGTTTTTCGCTAAAAAACAAACAGGGCGGAGCTTCACCAATGGCCGCGCACGGATTTGGATATTGCGATTACGAAAAAACCGGGACATATACAAGCGCACGCTACCAGCGCAAATGCACAAATCACATGGAAACCGCACCCGCAACGGTGCAAGCAAGAATTGAATTTTTAACAAAGGGAAAATAAAAATGGAAAATAAAACACCGACACCAAAAGCCTGGGACGCAACCAGGGTTTTAATTGCTCAGAACGAGCACGAATTTAGAAAAGGCTTTGCAAACTGGTTTAGCGAGAATTGGCACATTTATCAGGCATTTGAGGCGGAGGCCATGCATTTGGTAAACATAGGACGCAGGCATTACAGCGCCAGGACAATTGGCGAGTATTTGCGCCACCAAACTACCCACCGCGAAACTACCGGACATTTTAAAATGAATGACCACGTTATCCCGGATATGGCCAGGCTTTTTGCGCTACGCAATCCGCAACATGCTGGACTATTTGAGTTTAGAGGCTCACCAACCCGTCCCCGTCCTAGCCACGCCCTGGGTTATTCAAATATGGATAACGGAGTGGCCGCATGATTACGATTGTTATACCAGGCGAAGCTCGCGGCAAAGGTCGCCCACGCTTCGCACGCCGCGGCAAGTTCGTGCAAACCTACACCGACGACAAAACGGCCAGCTATGAAAACTTAGCGGCGTTGGCAGGCAACAAGGCAATGAAAGGCGCGCCACCGCTATTGTGCGCGCTCAGTGTTGGCATAACGGTATTTACCACGCCACCCGCAAGCTGGTCGAAAAAGAAAACCGCCCAGGCGCTTGCCGGGGATATTTACCCAACCAGCAAGCCGGACCTGGACAACGTGGCTAAGTGCCTACTCGACGCGCTCAACGGCATAGCCTGGAAAGACGACAAGCAAGTTGTTTTCTTGCAGGCAATCAAGCGCTATGCGGAAAAGGCCGAAACAATCATTAAGTTCGAGCCAATGGTGCAAGCGTGCGAGTGGGCGGAGGGCGACGCATGACGGCTTACCCAGCACAATTTTACAAAGACCCGGCCGACCTGGTGGACGCCATAAGGCGCCAGCAATGCGACGGGTGCGAAAGCGAAAGCGTTTTGTTTTTCCAGGACAAGAAAGCAAGGGGGTGCGACCGCGGCAATAAACACAGCGATAACGGCGGCTCGCGTTGTAACCATTTCAAGCGTAAGGGGGTTGTAAATGCTAAGTAACACGCAAATCATTTGGATAGCTTTTTTTTGTGGCGTATATGCGGGCGTTGTAGGATTTGCCGTCGCACTGATTGCTTCAAAC
>Ga0208116_1000251_pt1 | contig 17374 bp, 18 predicted proteins | sample LakWasMeta9_HOW4_2_FD_183859 | JGI IMG/M metagenome (GOLD analysis project Ga0208116, IMG submission 183859) | Freshwater sediment methanotrophic microbial communities from Lake Washington under simulated oxygen tension - Sediment Metagenome... | ecosystem: Environmental > Aquatic > Freshwater >... | reverse complement strand
TCAAGAATTTCATGCCCATGCAGGCAGGTGATGTACTTGCGACCTGCGCAGATGTGGATGACCTGAAACGGGATGTTGGCTACGAACCCAGCACCAGGCTGGAAGACGGCCTGCGCAACTGGGTTGAATGGTATCGCACGACACGTTACTGATTTTTTTGGGTGGTAGCCATAGCCAAGCCAATATTTCAAATCGTCATTTCAAACGCCCATCAACAGCCTGCGCAATGCATGCTGCCATTGCACCGGCTGATTCATGCGCAAATTTTGTATGAATCCCGGATTCAGTCGGGTCAAACCCTTCAAAATTTGCATGGTATGACACGTTAATTATCTGACATTCAAATTTAAATCAATGAGTTAGCAAACTGGAACGCACCTTGCAATATATTGTTCTGCGAATAACAGAATAGTAAACGTCCCTGAAATGCCATTGAACCCAAGCAGCCTGAAAAAAGATTCATTTCTAAATATTTTTAAAACTTCACAAGTACCTGTCATTTTACTGGTAACGGTATTTATCATGCTTACAGGTAACCACTCCCTGTTTAAAGGCATTTTCAAAATATATCCGCTCACGGTCGCGAATGTGCCTTTCCTCACTTCACTTGCTTTATTCTTCACAACCCTGACCGCAATGTTCTTGCTGGCGGTTTGCCATGGCAAGGCAACAAGGTGGGTACTGGCTTTATTCCTGATTGTTGCATCGCAGTCAGCTTACTACATGGATCACTTTGGCGTGATCATTGATACCGTCATGATTGACAATGTGATGCAGACGAATGCACATGAGTTTGCAGGCCTGATCACACCCGCCCTGATCATGAACACGATACTCTTTGGGTTGATACCTGCCTCTCTGGTTCTTAAATTCACCCCCCGCATGACAAATGCCAAGCTGGAAACCAAAGCCCGGGGACGTGCGCTGGTTTTGTCTGTCATATTGATCATTCTGCTCATCGTGCCTTTCATTGCAGGTTACACTTCTTTCATCCGCGAACACAAGATCGTAAGGTTTGCGGCAAACCCAACCTATACAAGCTATTCAGTAATCAAGTATGTGACCCAGCAGTTCAGCATTTCAAAAAACACGGTACTCCACAAGACTGCTGAAGATGCCGTTCTGTTAGACCCGCCCACCAGCAAGAAAGAACTCATCATCATGGTAGTGGGGGAAACTGCACGCGCAGACCGTTTCTCCCTGAATGGCTATCACAGGGATACCAACCCGCTGCTAGCCAAAGAAAATATCGTCAATCTGAGCAATGTCACCGCATGCGGTACATCAACAAGCGTTTCGGTTCCATGCATGTTCTCATCATTAGGCCACAACAAATATGATAAGGAAGCGGCGCTTGAACAGGAAAATATCCTGGATGTGCTTGCCAAGAACGGCGTTGAAATCTTGTGGCGGGACAACAACTCGGATTCTAAAGGTGTCGCCACCAGAATGGTGTATGAAGATTTCAAAACACCTACCTACAACCCGGTGTGCGAAGGTGAATGCAGGGATATCGGCATGCTGAGCGGATTAGACAAGTACATCGCATCCCATAAAAATAAGGATATGCTCATTGTGCTGCATCAAATGGGCAACCACGGCCCGGAGTATTACAGAAGGTATCCAAAAGAGTTTGAACGCTTCAAGCCGGCTTGCCAGACAGGCGAACTGAGGGACTGCTCACAGCAGGAAGTGAATAATGCCTACGACAATGCGATTCTGTATACGGATTACTTCCTGTCAGAAGTCATTCATTTCCTGAAGAAATATGACAATCATTATGAGACTGCGATGCTCTATGTAGCGGATCATGGCGAATCTCTCGGCGAACACGGTATTTATTTACATGCCGCGCCATATATCGTCGCGCCGAAAGAGCAGACGCATGTGCCTGCCATTCTCTGGATGGGTCAGAATTTTGAATATCAGGCAAAAGACCTGGAGCCATACAAAGACAGGGCTTTCAGCCATGATGACGTATTCTGCACGCTGCTCGTGGCTTATGAAATCGAATCCAAGACCTGTGAGGCCAAAAATGGCTTGCTCGCAAGAAATCACAACCTGAAATCTTATGTCGGCAACTTAAAAACGCCTGCGCCTGGCCCCGCTGTATCGCTTGCGGACAGGCCTCAGAAATCTATCTGATTAGAACAATGCTGAACCAGGGTTTGGAACGTCGGCTACAAGATCAAGCCGTGTCAGATCCTGCAGCTTGAAACCATATCGCCGCAAAGCATATGGCTTTCAATGATGCGGTGCCAAATCAGATCACTCTCAATTTGAGCATCGTGAAAACTTCCGCCTGCACCAGCCACAAACCGCTTGCCTGCTGCAGCCATTTTGCCGCATACACGCCGCCCGTTATGGCGGTCTGCCGCCCTGCCGTATACTTGCCTGCCCAATATCCGTACTCCTGAGCAGCGCCTGACTGCCCATTCAGTCGAATGGCTTTTGTGTTCCTTCGGTATACCACAACCGGATCCTGCGCAAAGGCATCTTGCCAGCGCCTGCGCTGCTCTTCAATGCCGTGAGACTGTAGCCCGCGCGCTGTCACTACATGGTAATCCTGCGTAAGAAATGTACAGATTTCATCGGCGTTGCGCCGCAATATAGCCTCGTTATACCGCTGGCGTGCAGCCTTGATTGAGGTGATGTACTCAGATGGATGTAATCGACTCATGATGCAGTTGCCCTGACGGGTCATTATTCGCATGCCGGATTTGCATACGATACAGGCTGCGCGCATGATGCGCGCAGCCTGCGATGCATTCCAGACCGATGGTTAAATCGTTTTAGAATGTGCGTTTGATATAACCGATCACGCGGTCATTACCGGTTTCCCAGCCTTTGGCATCCACATACCAGCTGTCACTGGCATTGGTCGTGGTGTAGTTGACACCGGCGTTCCAGCCTGTGGTACCGGCAATCGAGAAGTCTTTATTGACGCCTACCAGCCAGTCCGTGTAGTTGGCCTGTGAGTAGTTATGCACTGTCTGACGGCCTACATGCAACGCCAGGTTCAGGTCCGCTACCGGGAGTTTGTAGTTGAAGTTGAGTTCCGTATAGCCGGATCCGCGTGTGTCGCCGTTGCCGAGCAGCCTGTCGTTAATGCCGAAGAAGTTGGTGACGGCATAGGAGTGCTTGAGCGTGAAGTATTTGTAGGTCAGCGCTGCATTCAGTTCGGTGGTGTTAGGTGAGCCGCCTTTGTTGGCTGTGCCGGCACCTGGGTGGTTGCTGTCCGGGTAGAAGAATTGCAGGAAGCCGACGTTGACGCTCAGGTCGTCGGTTAATGGGCGCAGGTAGCCGCCATAAACATCAACTTCTACCGTGTTGCCGTAAAGGGCTTCGTTGTTGACGTTGGTGCCCCAGACGCCGAGGTAGAAGCCGCTGCTGTGTGAGTAGTCAATGCCGCCTTGTACTGCGCCGCGTTCTTTAGTGTAGGAAATGCCGCGGAACGTGTAGTCGGTGAAAAAGCCGATGTTGGTTGTCAAGGTGTGTGGTGACGCCGGCGCCGCTGCCGGTGCGGCGGCTTCTTCCACTGCGTTGGCAAGTGGCACGCTCAATACGGATGACAATAAACCGGCCAGTAAAACTGGCTTCATAAAAGTACTCATTAGACCCCCTTAAGTTAATCGAACATTAATAATATTTACCCAAATTAAACAATAACATAAATAATTCAATTTGTTCATAAAATTAAATTAAATTTAATCATGTGAAATACACTATGCATGCATAGTCTGCAACAAAACCTGAACCCGGCACGGGCGTGTCAGGCAATCAAGCTGCGCTGAAAGCTACAAACTCACTGACCTCAAGCCCGAAACCGGTCATGCTTGGCATCTTGCGTGGCTCCGCCATCAGCCGCATTTTCACTACGCCCAAGTCACGGAGTATCTGCGCGCCGATGCCGTAATCCTTAAGTGTGTGCTGGTGGCTGACAGCCTGATCTGCCGATTTGATCGCATGCACCACATCTTCGCTTTTTTCTTCGCGCCTCAGCATGACAATGATACCGGCGCCTTCTTCGCTAATCAGCTGCATGGCATGAGACAGGCTCCAGCTATGACCTTTGCTGCTGGCATCAAGCAGATCAAACACTGACAAAGGTTCATGCACACGCACCAGCAGGCTGTGGTGAGCGGAAACATCCCCTTTTACCAGCGCCAGATGCGTTGCACCAGTAGTCGAATCATGGAACGCGATTAAATTAAACGCACCATAAGCTGTTTCGATGACACGTTCCGCAACGCGTTTCACCAGGCGTTCAGTCTGGTTGCGGTAGGTAATAAGATCAGCAATCGTGCCGACCTTCAGGTCATGTTCTGCCGCAAATTTCAGCAGGTCCGGCAAGCGTGCCATTTCGCCGTTGTCTTTAAGAATTTCGCAAATCACGGATGCAGGCTCAAGACCGGCCAGCTTTGCAATGTCACAACCGGCTTCGGTATGCCCGGCTCTGACCATGACCCCGCCATTCTGTGCAATCAGGGGGAATACATGTCCCGGGCTGACAATATCCACAGACCTGGCATTGGCACTGACCGCCACCTGGATCGTGTGCGCCCTGTCTGCAGCCGATATGCCAGTTGTGACGCCCTCGGCTGCTTCTATCGACACGGTAAAATTAGTGCCCATCTGCGTACCGTTCTTTTGCACCATAGGCTTGAGGTTGAGCTGCTTTCCGCGCTCTTCGGTCAGCGTCAGGCAGATCAGGCCACGGCCATGTTTAGCCATAAAGTTGATGTCAGCCGCGGTGGCGAACTGCGCAGCCATGACCAGGTCGCCCTCGTTCTCGCGGTCTTCATCGTCAAGCAGCACGACCATGCGGCCTTGCCGCATTTCCTCGATGATTTCGACAATCGGGCTAATGCTCACAGGAGCCGCCTCAAGCAGACAAAATGCAACCATGGCCTTGGGTGCTGTTGTCTGGGCTGGTTCATTCAACTTGAACTCAACGATGTTGTTCATGATTTACTCACTGTAGATACATGCGTATGCAGAATGGTTGTGAATGGATTCAAAGTTTTCACATTCGACGATGTAGTTTTTAATGCGTGGTTCACGATTAAAAGCACCGGCAATATCCCGCACCATATCTTCAACAAATTTCGGGTTATCGTAAGCGCGTTCGGTCACATATTTTTCATCAGGCCGCTTGAGGAGGCCGTATAGCTCTGATGATGCCTGTGCCTCCACCAGCATGATGATGTCTTCTATCCACATCAGTTCCTGCATCGAGACCGTCACCGTCACATGCGAGCGCTGGTTGTGTGCGCCGTAGGCAGAGATCTTTTTTGAACACGGGCAAAGGCTGGTGACCGGTATCAGTACTTTCACTTTGATGTCATGCTGGCCATGATTGATTTCACAGATAAAACTGACTTCATAATCCAGCAGACTCTTGACGCCGGAGACGGGTGCGGATTTATTGATGAAATAGGGGAATGTCATTTCTATATGCCCCGATTCCGCCTCAAGCCGGCTAGCCACTTCATTCAAGATCAGCTGAATGCTTTCCAATGAAACTTCGATCTCTTTTTCGTTCAATATTTCGAGAAAGCGCGACATGTGCGTGCCTTTTAAATGCTGCGGCAGATGCACATACATATTGAACATGGCTACCGTGTGCTGAACCCCGCCGGTTTTGTCTTTCACGGTTACCGGGTGTCGTATGGCTTTGATACCAACGCGGTCAATCGCGATCTGGCGCGTGTCGGCCAGGTTTTGTACATCCAGAATTGAGAGGTTTACTGGCAAGTTCATATTGTTAGCCCATTTTCATAACGATTCAGTTTTACAGTCTTAAAATGCATACCACAGACGCCGCATTGCCGCATTGAACGGTGATTCCGTTTATGCAAGCACGTGTTAACCATGCAGCCTGGCATTGGCTATCCAACGCTCATAAACACTGCCGGCCAGCGCATTCAGCCTGGCGATGCGGTTCTCTATATCTGCCAGGATTTGCGGTTTGGACATGACAGATTCAGACGTCGACATTTCATCCAGATCATCCTTGCTGTCTTCACACCACTTCCTGACCAATGCCTCTGTCATTTCAATATGGCATTGAAAACCGATATGCAAGCCATTAAACACGAAAGCCTGGTTTGCGCAGTACTTGCTGCTCATGGCATGCTGTGCGCCCGCAGGCAGGCTGTAGGTCTGGTAATGCCAGTGGAAAACATCGAATTTCTCCAGGCCGCCGAACCATTCTGAAGCCATCGCGGCACCATCAACCGCAACCTCGCCCCAGCCGACTTCCCAGCAGTCATTGTCGGTCACGTCTCCACCCAAGGCTTTTGCCAGGAACTGCCCGCCCAGACAGTGGCCAAGCACCGGCACATCCGCGGCAACAGCTGACTGGATGAAATGAATGATCGGGTCACGCCAGCTGAGGTCATCATTAACGCTCATCGGGCCGCCCATCATTGCGACTGCGGCAACTTCTGCATTAAACGCAGGCACTGTTTGGCCTTCATCCAGCTTGATCAATTGCCAGGGTATTCCACGCTCATTGAGGAATGTTTGCAGATACCCTGGCTCCTCTGTTCGAGAAAACCTGAAAACTAAAACCGATTGCATGTGAAATCAGCCTTTAGCTAGTGTGGTCATTGCGCTTGGATATTTCCAGGCGGTATTTCGCCCAGTAGTAGGCATCGATGACCGAGATCGCATAAATAAAGATTCCGCCCGCCAGCCTGCCTACCCATGACCGATCCGGCTCAGCCAGGTTGAAGGTGATCAAGCCAAGGATGATCATGAAACATGCCATCAGGAAGCCTTTTTTAGGCGTGTTATTGATCACTTGTCCCATGCCGGGTAGAAAAATGGCTATCAGCAATACATAGACAGGGCTTAGAGGCCTGCTGCTTTGCGGTGTATGAGTTGCGGTAGTTTTCATAATTGGCCTTATTAAATGACAGCATTTTCCAGATTGCGCCTGATTGCGACCGCCTTATTTAAAAGGCTCTCTACAATGTCTTTGCTTACCGGCGCGTTGTTATACACAGCGTTGCGCATGAGCAGATATTCACCGCGCTCGCCCTGTTTTATCATATAAGTTAATCTTGTCATATCTGGCGTAACCAGCAGTTCTTTCATTTTTGCATCAGAAAATAATTCGGGTACATCATTGTCCAGCAACGCTAAATCCACTGGCTGTTTCAGGTACTTCAATATGGCATGCTGCGGCCATCGCGCAGGGATTTCCATACTGCCATCCCACTGCCAGGAAGGACTGTAGAACTCGTTGTTTGCAGGCCTTGCTATAAAATCCAGAGTACCGTGACTTGGATGATTGGCCGCCACCTTGATCAGCAGCCATAACGGCGGGATCTTTCTCCAGCCTAATGTATCTTCAACCACACTGAGCTGCACCTTGAAACCGGCATAGTTTCCATACAGAACCGGCAGGTTAGCGTTATCCCAACTGGATTGCGGCTCTTGCAGCAGTGCATCACATTCATCAAATACGCTACTGCGCGCCTGTTTTTTAGAAGTCACGTCTTGACGATGTTTACGGGCCATGATGACGATCATCATGATGAGCAGAACAGATACCGCGATATTCATTTGAACCTCACATATGGCAGCGGCTTGAGGCCGCTGCCAGTTTTGTTTAAAAGCTCAACATTTTAAACCAATGACCGACTAATACCCTCTGGGGCGTGGCCATGGCATTGTGAACTGGTCTGCACGCTTCACAAATTTGTATCTGCGCACTACAAACCAGATGGATGCCAGGATATAGAACGCCATGATAGATAACAGTGACGCGCCATAACCGAGGAAGGTTGCAAAATAGGTTGCACAGCACAGGGTCAGCAATGTAATTGCCGGAATCGGGTGGAAAGGATGGATGTAACCTCTATGTATCGTACCCAATGGCCACATTTTTCTGAACTTGATCATATTGAAGGTCATGAATGTATAACCAAGCAAGCCTGACAGGATAGAGAAGGTAATCACCTGATCCAGCAAACCTGTGAACGCAAATGATATGGCGATCGGTACTAAAAATAACACAGCGCGATAAGGCGTACGGTATCTCGGATGGATTGCACCAAAAAACACTGGCATGTAACGGTCACGTGCCAATGAGAACCAGGCGCGTGATGCGTCATTGATACAGCCATTTGCTGAAGCCGTTGCCGCGAAAGCCGTTGCAATGAACAGCATTAACTGCAACTGTGTACTGCCGAGCAGTGTTGCCGCATCATACATCGGGGTTACGGCCTGACCCAGGTATTGCCAAGGCATTAAACCGGTAGCCACAAACCAGGTGATCGTTGCCGCCACCAGCAAGGTCATGATGCCACCCATGGTACCTAAAGGAATGGAACGTCCGGCAGAACGCACTTCTTCTGCAGCCTGACATGTACCTTCAATACCAAGGTAATACCACATGCCGAATTGCAGCGAAGCGATGACACCAATCCAGCCATAAGGCAAGTCGGTCAGCAAACCGGCGTGCTGCAGCACGGTACCCTCACTCAAAGGATCAACGGCAAAAAAGAGTACGATCAATGACAGGAACGCAAGGAAAGTGATCACCAGATTAAGCGTCAGTGTCGCAAACACCCCCCTGTAGTTGAGCCAGGCCAGGAATGCAACCGTCAGCACCACAAAGGGCTTGGTATCCAGGTTGGCATACCCCATGACCTCGGCACCGGATTTCATCAGGTCGCCAACCACCAGTGCATCCGCCGCACATAGCATGGTATACGCCATCACCAGATACAAGCCGACATTAAAGGCCATGAGCGGGCCAACAATGTGCTTGGCCTGTGTGTATTGTCCGCCAGCAGCGGCTACCGTGGATGTCACTTCAGAGTCGATCATCGCGACACAGGTGTAAAGCAGGCCGATCACCCAGCATGCGATCAATGACGCATAAGCGCCGCCCTTGCCCACGGTAAAGTTCCAGCCCATGAACTCGCCCACTAGCACGATACCTACGCCCAACGCCCATATATGAAAGGGGTTAAGCACTTTGAGCATGGCAATTGGCTTATTGCCCGCGCTCGTTATTTTTTCGGTTGCCATTATACGTTCCCCTCTTCGAGATGCGTGCCGTGAACAACATCGTCTTCGGCACCTTCGCGTGAACTCATTAAATACTCTTCGTCATACTGTGAAGAGATCATAAATGCATCTACCACCATCCACACCAGCATTACAGCTGATGCACTCCAGGCGGCATAAACCAGAATATCCCAGAACTTCATAGTTGATCTCCTTTGCTTAAAAGCAATCTTATATTTTATTTATTATCAAATTTTTCTGCGATGACCTCACGGTATTGCTTATCAGACACTTTCAGCATGAAGATGAAATAGCCAGCAACAACGGCAATCGTTATCAGCAGCATTAAAGGGTCTATCGTGTAGTCAAAACGACTGTTGATTAAAGTGGCTGCTTTTTCCGGGTCATAACCCAGTTTCACCCATTGAGCCTGCTGCACTGCATTTTGTCCTAATGTGTCCCAGGTAGCTTTCGCTGCGTGAGTGGCAGCTTCAGCGGCGGCTTCAGCTTTAGCTTCAGCCTTGAACAGCAGGGGAATCATCAAGCTGGCATACACCAGAACCAACACTAGAATCGTGTCAAATATCTGACCAAACATGCTCTGCTTAGGTGGGGTATAGTTTTTTTTCATAATGTTATCCTAGTGTTGTTTTTTGGCAGCCCGGTTAAGATCCAGGTGCTTGATATCCAGGCTATAGATAAATTCCTTATCTTCTTTAAAATGCCTGGTCATTGCAAAAACTGAAGCTGAGTTAAACAGCAGCAGCAAAGCACTAGCCACATAAAGCACTAGCCGGATGTTCGGCTCCTGAACGATGCTCAGAATTGAGATCAGTACAAAAATCACCACTGCACACAACAATGCAACATCGAACCAAGCCATAAAACAGTCACGCAGGTACATCTCGTTCATTCTTTTGTCTATATTGTTTCTCATTACGCTGCTCCTATCCCTTGTAAAATGGTAAATCAGTGTATTAGTGTGACTAGTCACCAGAATGGAAGACATAAAAAATAGCGGCAAGGAAATGCCGTATAAGCGGTTCTGACAGCCCCTTGTTTAGATAACAAGCGATATGGCTGTAAGCATTTTGAAAACTCAGGACTTGCAATCACAGCCTTAAGATAGCTGCGTGCATATAACTTCTGCAAATAAAAATAGAGGGTATGCGCATTGAGTATGAATGTTTTTCTTACCTTATTCCGGTCGTTGGAAGTGAAACCCGTCTTCAAGCAAAATAAACCATTCATTGCGCATACCCTCATAAAACCCAAAAAATATTTGGGGGGGGGGAAATACTTAAACTAATTTAGAATTTTGTAACTCCTGGAATCCAGCTAGTACCAGCTAATGGCACTTGTGCCATGGCTGAAGCTTCAATCGTCAGCGCTACCAAATCTTCAGGTTCAAGATTATGCAGATGTGACTTACCGCAAGCACGTGCCACTACTTGTGCTTCCATCGTCATTACTGCAATGTAGTTCGCCAGGCGGTGACCAGCCTTGATAGGATCTACACGTTTCATCAACTCAGGATCTTGCGTAGTGATACCGGCAGGATCTTTACCTTCATGCCAGTCATCATATGCACCGGCAGTGGTACCAAGTTTTTTGTACTCTTCTTCAAGGTGCGGATCATTATCACCAAGTGCGATTAAAGCGGCTGTACCGATTGCAACAGCATCTGCACCTAAGGCAATCGCTTTGGCAACGTCTGCGCCATTGCGGATACCGCCGGAAACAATCAGCTGCACGCTGTCTTTACCGTTACGGTAAACACCCAGATCCTGTAACGCTTTCACAGCTGGACGGATCGCAGACAGGATAGGCAGGCCTACGTGTTCGATAAACACTTCTTGCGTAGCGGCTGTACCACCTTGCATACCGTCAAGCACAACCACGTCAGCACCGGCTTTAACCGCAAGCGCTACGTCGAAATATGGACGAGTCGCACCAATTTTTACGTAAATCGGTTTTTCCCAGTCAGTGATTTCACGGATTTCCGCAATCTTGATTTCCAGGTCATCCGGACCAGTCCAGTCAGGGTGACGGCAAGATGAACGCTGATCGATACCTTCTGGCAAACAACGCATTTTTGCTACGCGTTTGGTGATTTTCTGACCCAGCAGCATACCGCCGCCGCCTGGTTTCGCACCTTGACCAACCACGAGTTCAATCGCATCGGCTTTGCGCAGGTCATCAGGGTTCATACCGTAGCGTGATGGCAGGTATTGATACACCAATGTAGTTGAGTGACCGCGCTCTTCCGGTGTCATACCACCGTCACCTGTGGTGGTGCTGGTACCGGCTGCTGTCGCACCGCGGCCTAATGACTCTTTAGCCGGGCCTGATAATGAACCGAAGCTCATGCCGGCGATTGTCACCGGTGTTTTCAGGTGGATCGGTTTTTTAGCGTGGCGTGTACCCAATATCACATCGGTACCGCATTTTTCACGGTAGCCCTCTAACGGGTAGCGGCTGACTGATGCGCCGAGGAACAGCAGGTCATCGAAGTGCGGCAACTTGCGTTTAGAGCCTGAACCGCGGATATCGTAAATACCCGTAGCCGCTGCGCGTCTGATTTCTGAATTGGTGTACTCATCAAACGTAGCCGAGTAACGCGGTGTAGTTTGCGGCGTTTTATGTACTGTTTCTTTTGATTTATCGTCACTCATTTTAATAAGCTCCTGCGTTATCGACATGGAAGTGGTAAAGCGTACGTGCAGAACCATATTGTTTAAAGCTATCTGGGTTCACATCTGAGTGACCTGCTTTAGCCAATAAGTCTGCCAGGATTTTTCTATCTTCTTGGCTAGTGGTTTTTTCTTCACAATCCGCCCCAAGGCTCTTAACCGTACCGCGTACGAAAATCTTGGCTTCGTAGATTGAGTCACCCAGGCCTTCACCTGCATCACCCAGGATCACCAGGTTGCCGGCTTGCGCCATGAAAGCTGAGAAACTGCCTACTGAGCCGCCTACAACAACGTCAGCGCCTTTCAAGGCAATCGCCGTACGCAAGCCTGCATCACCATCAATCACCAGCAGGCCGCCATTCGCGGTAGCTGCGGCTGCATTTGATGCAAAGCCTTTAACATGCACAACACCTGACATCATGTTTTCAGCGACACCGCTACCGGCGCTGCCTTCGATGGTTACTTTAGCCAGCTGGTTCATACCGGCTGCGTAGTAGCCTGCGTGGCCTTTAATCGTGACATGCACATCTGATTTAAGACCCACCGCGATGTTATGCGCACCGTTAGGGTTCTCAATCACGACTGATTTACCATCAAGCAGGCTTGCATCACCATGCAGGAACTGATTCACTTCGCGCAATGGCTTAGCATCTAAGTCAAATTTTAAAGTTTCCATACATACATCTCCTTAGGTGAAGGTTCGAATACCTTAGCGTTTTTAATATCTGGCAAGTGTGCCAATGAGCGGAATTCTGAAGCGATAGCCACATAGTCATCATGCTCAGCAATAATTGCCGGTTTGCAACCGAATGGATCGCGTACCAAAGCCAACTGGTTGCTGGTACCCATCAATAAGGTATAGAAGCCATCCAGTTCTTCAAAGCCGTGGTTCAGCGCTGTTTCCAGGTCATCACCTTCACGCATGCGCCATTGCAGGAAACGGCATGCTGCTTCAGTGTCGTTGTCAGTTTCAAACTCGATGCCTTCATACTGCAATTTACGACGCAGGCTGTTAGCGTTTGAAAGTGAGCCGTTATGTACCAGGCACCAGTCTTCACCTGCTGTGAAAGGGTGCGCGTGAGCTGGCGTGATCGCTGACTCTGTTGCCATACGTGTATGGCCAACAAGGTGCGTACCTTTAAAGTTTTTAAAGTCGTAGCGGTCAGCAACCTGAGCTGGCGTACCAACGTCTTTGTAAATATCCATCAACTGGCCTACTGACAGCAGGTGCAATTGTGGGTAATGCTCTTTCAACCAGATTTTTACTGTGTCCGGTTCCAGAGTCGTTGTTAAAACAGCGTGGTTAACTTTTGGCTCTACCTTGGCTTTAATGCTCAGGTGTTTTTCGAAATCATGACCCAGCTTAGTCCAGTTGAAATCAGCAGTACCTGAGTACAGGCTGAATTTTCTTTCATTCGCCGCAACCGATGGGCCAAACATTGCTAAACCTGCAGAGTCTGGTCCGCGCTCTGTCATGCCAATTAACATTGGCAGCATCAGCTCACCGATTGAGTCACGCATTTTTGGATTTCTAACCAATAATCCTACAATTCCACACATACTTTTCTCCTTACAAATAAAGTTAAACCAATCAATATAGTCAAACCCTGCTCTTCAATTAAATTAGAAGAAATCTACGTACCTGTTAATTTCCCAATCTGAAACATGACGTTGATACTCCATTGATTCTGCACGCTTGATTTTGATGAACTCTTCTGACAAAGAGTCACCCAGTGCATCTCTAATCACCTGATCGCTTTCAAGCTCGCTGATCGCTTCACCCAAGCTTTGCGGCAATATGCCGATGCCTTGTTCACGCATCTGCGCAGGTGTTAAATCGTATAAGTTGTTAGCATGACCAGCACCTGGATGCAATTCACGCTTAACACCATCAAGACCGGCTGCAATCACTGCCGCAGTCGCCAGGTATGGGTTACAGCTACCGTCCGGCAGGCGCAGCTCAAGGCGGCCATATGGAATACGTACCATTGTTGAACGGTTGTTATTGCCATATGAGATATAAGCCGGTGCCCATGTTGAACCTGTCAGTGACTGGCTGACCACCAGGCGCTTATAGGAGTTAACGGTTGGACAGGCCAGTGCCGTAATGGCAGGCGCATGCGCAAGGACACCACCCATGAAGTGATATGCCAGTTTTGACAAACCGTGACCGGTTGGGTCGGAATCATCATGGAACAAGCTCTTCTTGCCATCGCCGATCGACATGTGCATGTGCATGCCATTGCCTGGGCGGTTGCTGAAAGGTTTAGGCATGAATGAGCAGATCATGCCCAGCTCATTTGCAATATGGCTGGCAGCCATCTTGAACATGAGGTAGTCATCTGCACTTTTCATACAGTCAGCATAGGTGTAGTTGATTTCAAACTGACCGTTTGCATCTTCATGGTCGATCTGATAAATATCCAGTCCGGCTGCGATCAAGGTCTCTGTCAGGCGCTCCAGGAACGCAGACTGCTTGGTCATGGACTTATAGTCATAGCATGGTTTTTGCAGTGTGTCTGTTACGTCATGCGGGCGAATTGCACCTGTTGCGTCACGCTGCAATAGAGAGAATTCTGGTTCCAGACCTGTATAAAGAATCCAGCCTTCTTTCGCTAAACGGTCTGTCTGCGCTTTAAGCACCACGCGTGAATCGTGACAGTAAGGCTTACCTTCCACATGCCCATCACAGATGATGCGGGCATAACCAGGCTGCCATGGCATAAGCGTCAGGGTTGATAGATCACCTACTGCCATGTAATCCGGTCCATTAGGCGCAATGCCCATGCCCCAGATCGCACCGCCGGCAAAACCAGCGCCGCCTTTCAGAATGGAACCAATATGTTCAGCCGGTACCGATTTAACTTTCGCAACGCCATGAATATCGACAAACTGCGCCAATACATATTTGACATTGTTATCTTTTAAAAACTTCTTTGCTTCATCTAACGTTTTCATCTACTTCTCCCTGAAATGCAAATATCCACATTTATGAAAAATATTTCTGAATCTCTAATAAGCCATATCCACTATTTACCGGCCTTGATTTTATAAGCACCAAGTATTCATTTTTGATATCTAGCAAACATCACTAACTCTGATAACAAGCAAGTCCAACTGCCCCGCCACCTAATTCAACTGCAATCTCTAACATGACCTCCCACAGGTATGGTCCATAAGTTCCGTCACACCAAACCCTGTAAACATGCTCGCCATTCATAGTCTGGCGAAGCACTGTAGCCGATATTCCTGCCACCTGCGTCATGATCACTTCATCAGCAGGCAGTGATTTCTCACGTAGATCCAATGAACACAATTCAGATAACAGATTGAGTACTTCACTTCCGCTCAGAATGAAAGCGGCATCTGCGCGCGGCACCTTGTAAACATTGGGCACACGCGTTGTTTCTGCCGACAGCTTTGCACAAGCGGCACCACCAAACTGATCCTCTACCAGGAACTCGCTGCCACCCAATCTCATCACCAGAGTGTTCTGATCACTCACAGCCCATGAGTTTGGATTTGCAGGAATCGTGATTCCCCGCTCAGCCAGCCATTGCGATGCTTTCGCACCCTTGACTCCGTAACGTGACAGACAGCTCACATCTGTTACGCCCAGTACTTTTTTCCTTGCCCGCTCGACTTCAGCACTCGCAAACTCCACTGCGGTGTTAACGCCATTCACTACGTTCCATTTCGCATTGCTTTTAAGTTGCGCATGCGCTACCGGGGAAGTCTGTAATATAGTTTTCATGCTCGATGCTTGCATCTCAAGATCCTTTTTTACTCTGGATATTATTCTGAAGAAACGGTGCCTCAACTACTGTTGCCTTGACCAAGGCGCCGCTATCCGTGCGGATTTCAAATGTTGAACCTGCGGATGTCCTGTCAGGCGACACATAAGCAAACCCGATGCAGCGATCTATATATTTGCTGTAGGAAATACTGGTGACACGACCCAGGATGTCACGGCCATTCACGACCAGGTTACAGTCCATCGGCATTTCACCTTTATAGTTTGCGGCTAAAGCAAATGGCACCAGTTTTTTCCTTAATGGCCGTTTGGTGAGAATTTCCAGGCTGCGCTGACCGATGAAATAAGGCTTGCTCATCTCTATCGCCCATTCCGCACCAATCTCAAACGGATTCGTCAGGCCATCTGTATCGACACCAGGCATCGGGTGACCCATTTCCAGGCGCAATAAACGCTGTGTATCGCTGCCGAATGGGCGCAGACCATGATTCTGTCCTGCAGCCAGCAAGGCATTCCACACCTGCGGTACGTGTGCCATCGGCACATGCATTTCGTAACCAAGGTCAGAGACGAATGCAACGCGAATCAGCCTTGCTTCAACTCCGGCAACCTGGCCCTCACGCACGCTGCTGATCGGGAAGGCTTCATAAGAAAGATCAAGATCAGTCAGTGAAGACAGGATTTCACGGGCGGCCGGACCGGCAATATTGATTGCGCCATAAGCACCGGTCACATTGACCAGGCCGATGTCCAGCTGCCACATCTGCTGCGAACGCTGCATTTCGCGATATACGGCAGCCGCATTTGAAGTACCTATTGACACATAGAACAGGTCATCCGCAAGGCGGCTGGCAATACCGTCATCTGCCACCACACCGCTGTCATCCAGCAGCATGACGTAACGGCAACGTCCCACTTTCTGCGTTTTATAGGCGCCGGTAAAGAAACGTTCCAGGAACTCAGCCGCATCAGGACCATGCACTTCTATCTTGCCGAAGGAGCTGCCATCGATGATGCCGGCTGCCTTACGCACCGCCATGGCTTCTGCCTGAATCGCGTCCTCTTTGCTTTGGCCTTTTGCAGGATAGTAAGCAGCACGTTTCCAGGCGCCAATGTCCGTAAACACCGCGCCATTGGCTTGATGCCAGTCATGCAGCGAAGTCAGGCGATGTGAATGGAAACCGCGTCCGCCCAGGTGACCGATAGGTGTCGGGTGATAAAACGGCCTGGATGTGGTAGTACCGATTTTCTCCACAGGCAAATCACGGATTCTGGCCAGGATGCGGATCGCATTCATATTGGAATGCTTGCCTTGGCTAGGGCCCATGCCCACTGTAGTGAAACGCTTCATCAGCTCGATATTGTCAAAGCCTTCTTTAGCGGCATTCACAAAATCTTTGATCTGGATGTCTTCGTCGAAATCTACAAAGTTCTTACCTTTTTCATGCGGCACCATCGGATAAGGATGGCTTGGGCTAGCCGAGTCAGGCAGGGCTGCATGTTTTTCAACCTTGACCTGTGCCGCTTCCAGACCTAGATAACGCAAGGCTTCACTGGCAGCACGTGCGCCATCCTTGATACGCTGCGCAAGATCAAACACACCGTTCACTTTACCTGCCGCAAAAAGGCCATCCGGTAAACGGTTAGGTACGAACTGCTGTATGTCATAGTCAAACTGCATTGCGGTGCCTGATTGATACAGCAGCGCAGCCGCCGGTGCCCAACCTGCACTCATGGCGATACCATCACACTCGATCGTAGCCTTGTTGTTGGTTAATGCAACATTCGCAACATCGTCGTATTCACACAATATAGCACCGCGCACACCTGTTTTGCCTGATGCTGCCAGTGCCTCATAGACACAGTAGCCTGCATAGATTTTGATGCCGCGTTTTGACAG
>Ga0208116_1000247_pt1 | contig 17648 bp, 15 predicted proteins | sample LakWasMeta9_HOW4_2_FD_183859 | JGI IMG/M metagenome (GOLD analysis project Ga0208116, IMG submission 183859) | Freshwater sediment methanotrophic microbial communities from Lake Washington under simulated oxygen tension - Sediment Metagenome... | ecosystem: Environmental > Aquatic > Freshwater >... | reverse complement strand
GGAGTCAGATTTCGAAAATTGTTTTTGGAGCTAGCGACGAAAATCGTGGTTTTGAAAAAATGGGAACACAATTGCATCCTAAAACTACAGTTGTTCGTGGAGTTTTAGCTGAGGAAGCGAGTGAATTGATGAAGCGGTTTTTTGCTAAGAAAAGAAAATGATTTTTTATAAACGAATTCCCTAGCCCAGATAGCAACGGAAATCCTTTATTGTTTTTCTTTAAAACAATAAAGATTGCAGTGAATAGCTGGAAATAGCTCCTGAAAGGAAAGATTGCTTCAAAAATCTTGCAATAACGCACAAAAAAACCGTCTCGTTAATAAAAACGAGACGGTTTTTGATTTATTCTATAATAACATTCTTCTTTTTGTCGTAGAAATGATATTCTAGATACGTGTAAGCGTCACGTGGTATGATTTTCACCCATTTTTTATGTTCAAAAAACCATTTTGAACGTATTGATGGAAAACCTTTGGTAAGGTATGCGGCCACAAATGGGTGTACGTTAAGCACAACGTCTTTGTGGGTTTTTAATATGGTTTCTAGATCTAAGGAGATTTTGTCAATGATTTGAATTGGCGCTTCAATTTCGCCTTCAATATTGTTGGGATCTTCTTCTCTAGTTTTAATGTTGACTTCCGGTCTTACTCTTTGTCTTGTAATCTGGACTAATCCAAATTTACTCGGTGGCAAGATTTTGTGTTTTGCTTTATCATCGCTCATTTCTTCTCTGAGGAAGTCGAACAACACTTTGCGGTTTTCGGGATTGCCCATATCGATAAAATCAACTACGATTATTCCGCCCATATCACGAAGACGTAATTGTCTTGCGATTTCAGCGGCGGCAATCATATTAACTTCCATTGCAGTGTCTTCTTGATTGGATGCTTTATTGGAACGGTTTCCGCTATTCACGTCTATAACGTGCAAAGCTTCGGTGTGTTCGATAATAAGATAAGCACCTTTACTCATTGAAACTGTTTTTCCAAATGAAGTTTTGATTTGTCTCTCTATATTGTATTTCTCAAAAATTGGAGTGTCTTTTGATTGATAAAACTTAACAATCGATGTTTTTGAAGGCGCTATTTCTTGTAAATAGTCCTTGGTTTGGTTGTACAACTCTTCATCATCTATTTGGATGCCACTAAAGGTATCGTTGAAGACGTCTCTTAATATTGATGAAGCTCTATTGAGCTCTCCTAATACCTTGGACGGATGATGAGCGGTTGGTAATTTTTTACACATTGCAGTCCATCTGCCTAGCAGGTTCTGCAAATCTTTTTCTAATTCGGCTGTATTTTTGCCTTCGGCTACTGTGCGAACAATAACACCAAATCCTTTTGGTTTGATGGATTGTACAAGTTTTTTTAGTCTGTCTTTTTCTCTTTTGTCTTCTATCTTTTGTGAAATAGAAACTCGGTCAGAAAACGGAACTAAAACAATAAATCTTCCGGCAAGAGAAAGCTCAGCGCTAATTCTTGGTCCTTTTGTAGATATTGGTTCTTTGACAACTTGTACTAAAATTGATTGATTGGCATTGATAATTTCTGTAATCGAGCCATCTTTGTCAATTTCTTTTTCAAACTGAAAGTTTTTTAGGGAGAAATCTTTTATTTTACCTGCGCTTACAAGTTTTATGAATTTCAGTTGGGAAGCAAGGTTTGGACCTAAATCGTGATAATGTAAAAAGGCGTCTTTTTCGTAGCCAACATTTACAAAAGCAGCATTCAATCCGGCAACGGGTTTCCTGATTTTGGCAATAAAAATATCGCCAACCTGGAAGTTGCTTGTTTCTTGTTCTTTGTGTAATTCAATTAGTTTTCCATCTTTTAATAAGGCAAAATCTACTGCTTCGGAACTAGATCTGATGATTAATTCTTTATTCACGTTGTAAATTTTTATCCAAACAATGGAGTTGTCAGTTGTCGGTTGTCAGTTGTTGGAAAAAATCCATCAACCATTAACTTATCAACCATCAACTTTGCAGTAAGGATGGATTAAACAATAATTTTAACAGGTATTGAACCCGGGAGGAAATTCAGCTGGCAGGAAACAGTTGTCAGGCTGCAGTTTTAACTGCAATCTGTAATCTGTAATCTGCATTCTGTTTTCCAAATTTCAATGAACGTTTAAAAAGAAAAAAGTAGTTCTAGACTACTTTTTCTTTTTATGACGGTTAGCTCTCGCTCTTTTTTTGCGTTTGTGCGTTGCTACCTTATGTCTCTTCCTTTTTTTACCACTTGGCATAATCTGGTGATTTTGTGATTAATAAATATTTTTATTTTGCTTCGTTATTTGTCTTTACTCCTTCAACAAACACTTTTGCAGGTTTAAATGCTGGAATGTTGTGTGCTGGAATTTTAATTGTGGTATTTTTAGAAATATTTCTTCCTGTTTTCTCAGCTCTTGTTTTCACAATGAAGCTTCCAAAACCTCTTAAATAAACATTGTCTCCAACTTCTAATGAGTTCTTTACTTCTGTCATAAAGGTCTCAACTGTTGCCTGAACATCTCCCTTTTCTAGACCTAATCTCTCAGAGATTTTTGCTACGATATCTGCTTTTGTCATTTTATTCGTAATTTATAAATGGTGTACTAATTTTTTGAGGTTGCAAATATATGAATTAAAAAAACAATTATTCAAGCTAATTCATTAAAATTTAATAACATAAACTTTTACTTTTGCTAACTAATAATTAAAGATGAATTTTTCCAAAGCGTTGATAAGGTGGTATTTAGAAAATAAGCGGGATTTACCGTGGCGAAAAACTGATAATCCATATCTAATTTGGCTCTCCGAAATTATGCTTCAGCAAACGCGAGTGGCGCAAGGAACGCCGTATTTTCTGTCTTTCACAGCTAATTTCCCAACTGTTTTTGATTTGGCTGCAGCCAATGAAGAGCAGGTTCTGAAACTTTGGCAAGGCTTGGGTTATTATTCTCGTGCTCGAAATTTGCACAAAACTGCCCAGTATGTTGCAACAGAATTATCGGGTAAATTTCCGGAGAACTATAATGACTTGCTGAAATTAAAAGGTGTTGGCGAATATACTGCTGCTGCAATCGCCTCTTTTTCTTATAATGAAGCCGTTCCCGTTGTCGACGGAAATGTTTTCCGGGTTTTGGCTCGGTATTTTGACGTTGAAACTGATATTGCTGCGACTTCCGCCAAAAAGGAATTTGCTGCTTTGGCTTTCGAATTGATGCCAAAAGACAATCCGGCTTTGTTTAATCAGGCCATTATGGAGTTTGGAGCCTTGCAATGTGTTCCTAAAAGTCCGAATTGTTCTGTTTGTATTTTCAACACGAGTTGTGCCGCTTTACAAAAAAAGAAAGTGGATCAATTGCCCGTAAAATCTAAGAAACTAAAGGTTAGAAATCGATTTTTTAATTATCTGGTTGTTGTGGATGATGATAAGAATACCATAATTCAGAAACGAACCGCGAAAGGAATTTGGCACAATCTCTATGAATTTCCTTTAATTGAAACGGAAAAGACAGAAGATTTTGATTGTATTGCGAACCAAATTCAAGCTGATTTTTTCAAAGAGAATGAAATTGAAAATATATCAGAAAGCAATTCGGGAAGCATCATTCATAAATTGTCGCATCAACATTTGCATATCAAGTTTTGGAAAGTACGAGTTAAAGGAACTATCGAAAATGGAATAAGTTCGGAGACAATTAAAACATTTCCTTTCCCCATCGTGATTCATAATTTTATCGAAAAGGATTTTTTGAGCTAACTCAAAATTTACTACATTTGAAAATAGAAAAAACAGAATATGAATTCAACCTTAAATAAAGTAATGTTAATTGGCCACTTGGGCGACGATGTGAAGATGCACTATTTCAAAAGTGATTCCTGCATTGGAAAATTTCCTTTGGCAACAAACGAGACTTATATTAATAAAGAAACCGGCGAAAAAATAACTTCTACAGAGTGGCACAATATTGTGGTGAGGAATAAAGCTGCAGAATTATGCGAAAAATATTTGTCAAAAGGAGACAAAGTTTACATTGAAGGTCGCATAAAATCACGCCAATGGCAAGCCGAAGATGGTTCAACTAAATACATCACAGAAATTCAGGCAATTGATTTTACTTTTCTTACAACAAAAAAGGAAATCGATGGCAGTAAAGAGAATAAATCGACTGAACCAACAAAAAACGCTAACTTTGACACAGAAAATAACGGTTTGCCAGTAAATGATTTACCGTTTTGATTGTTTAACTAATCTCATTTAATTTGGACCCAGAGCCCAGTTTTTTTCTTCAATACACTCTAGATACTAATTTAGTATTTGGTTTTATCGCAATATTTGCGTTGCTTTTTTGTTCTGCATTGGTTTCTGGTGCCGAAGTAGCACTATTTTCCTTGTCTCAAAAAGACATTGACGATACTTTGCAACATCATCCCTCGAAAGGAAAAATAATTTCGGAACTTCTAGAAAAACCCAAAAAATTACTGGCCACACTTCTTGTTGCCAACAATTTCATTAATATTGGAGTGGTAATTTTGTTTTCTTACGTGGGCCACAATATATTTTCGGCGGTCAGTTCACCTATTTTAAAATTTATTTTAGAAGTGATTGTGGTCACTTTTTTAATCTTGCTGTTTGGCGAGGTTTTGCCAAAAGTGTATGCCAGCAGAAACAATATCAAGTTTGCCAAGTTGATTGCTTATCCTGTCGCAGCACTTGATAAATTGCTTTCGCCAATAAGTTTGCCAATGCGAAAAATTACTATTTACCTGCATAATAAATTAGGAAAACAAAAGACAAATTTCTCGGTAGACCAATTATCGCAAGCATTAGAACTTACTGATTCAGATGAAACTTCGACCGAAGAACAAAAAATACTGGAAGGAATCGTGACTTTTGGGAATACGGATACCAAGCAGGTGATGAGTCCGAGAATGGATATTTTTGCATTGGAAATAGAAGAATCTTTCCAGTCTGTTTACTCAAAAATAATCGAAAAAGGCTTTTCCAGAATTCCGGTGTATCGGGACAATATTGACCAGATAGAAGGCGTTTTGTTTGTAAAAGATTTGCTTCCGCATATTGATAAAGAGGATTTTGATTGGAAAACATTGCTTAGAGAACCGTTTTTTGTTCCTGAAAATAAAAAATTAGACAATTTGTTAAAAGATTTTCAGAATATGAAAAGTCATTTGGCAATTGTGGTTGACGAATACGGCGGAACTTCAGGATTAGTATCGCTTGAAGATGTAATTGAAGAAATTGTAGGCGATATCAGCGATGAATTTGATGGTGACAATTCAAATTATTCTAAAATTGACGATAAAAATTATCTTTTTGAAGGAAAAATAAACCTTAAGGATTTTTATAGAGTTATTGATGTTGATGAAGATTTATTCGAAATAAAGAAAGGCGAAGCCGAAACATTGGCAGGATTTATTCTTGAAATTTTAGGAAATTTTCCAAAAAAAGACCAGAAAATCGCATTCGAAAACTGCGTATTTACAATTGAAACAGTCGACAAAAAACGCGTAAAACAAATAAAAGTTACCATTGAATAAATATAAAATGCTGAAAAGACAAGTTGCAATTGGGGTGTTTTTAATGCTGTTATTTTCTGTTTTTAGTTGTAAAGATGCGGTTTTACCAAAACCATCCAGCTATTTACGATTGGATTATCCTGAAGCAAAATATGCAAATTTTGAAAGCAAATGTCCTTTTACTTTCGAAATGAATTCAGAGGCGGTTATCAAAGGCGAAAAGGATTGCGGGTTTACCATTTCGTACCCAAAAATGAAAGCTACGATTTATTTGACATACAAACCCGTGAATAATAACATCAATAAATTGTTGCGTGATGCTCAAAAACTAACTTATGAACACGTCATAAAAGCGGATGATATATTAGAACAACCGTATTTGAATCCTTCGAAAAAAGTATATGGAATGTTTTATCAAGTTGACGGAAATGCAGCTACAAATTCCCAGTTTTATGTTACTGACAGCATCAAACATTTTGTGACGGGTTCGGTTTATTTCTATGCAAAACCCAATTTTGATTCCATTATGCCAGCTGCAAGTTACGTCAGAAACGATATGCAGCGTTTGATGGAAACTTTGAAGTGGAAGTAAATTCTAATAAAATGAAAATAATAATAACTTTCTCCATTTTAGTTTTAATAATTGGGTATTTATTTAAAGAAAAGACTCTGGTAATTAATATAAAAGATACTTATTTTGTTATGTCTTATTTTAGTATAGCAGCCTGCATCGTTTATGGAATAATTATCTTCCAAATACTATTCTTTATTATAAAATGGTTTAAAAACAGATAAATATACTGAGTAAATTATATGATTAGTAATAATCATCCGTGATAAACACGCGAAAATACAATTTTATCTTCTTTTATTTCCAGAACTTCGGCTACAAGCATATCGCTTTCACCTTGAACAGTTCTTACATATTCCATAAAAACCCGATTCTCATTTGCCGTAAGTGAAGTTACTTTGTAATGTAAAGTTGGCAACTGCTTAAAGGCTTCTTGCCACCAATCGTGCAGCGATTGTTTTCCTTTTACCAAGCCATTGGTTTCTGGTTTTTTGATTTTTAGTTTTGGACTAAAATGTTCCGCATCATCATCATACAAAGACAAAAGTTGGTCCAGATTATGGTTGTTGAAAGCTTCAAACCATTTGTGTGCGATCGATAAATTTTTTGTGGAAGTCATTTTTTTTGTTTTAAAAAGAAAATTCCCGCTTCAAAATGGGGCGGGAATTAACATTAGTACTGAATTTATATAACTTAAACGTTTTTTAAATTGATAATTTCTTGTTCTGTAAGATGTCTCCAGTTTCCTCGAGGTAAATTCTTTTTGGTCAAACCTGCAAAAGCAACCCGGTCAATTCTCAAAACATCATAACCGAAATTCTCGAAAATTGAACGAACCACTTTAACGTTGGCTGATCTCAATTTTAATCCAATTTCGCTTTTTGCTTCTCCTTCAATATAACTCACATCTTCAACGAAAACGCGGTGTCCGTCAAGAACCAATCCTTTTTGTATTTTTTCCAAATCCTCGAATTTCAAGTTTTTATCCAAAGAAACTTGGTAGATTTTTGATGATTTGTTGGTTGGTAAAGTAAACTTACGAATCATATCGGTGTCGTTCGTGAACAACAACAATCCAGTGGTGTTTTTGTCCATTCTTCCAACTGCGCCAATTTTTGCGGTTGTAGAACCTTTCACTAACTCTAGAACATTGCGAAATTCCTGACCTTCGTCAAGTGCAGTTGTAAAGTTTTTAGGTTTGTTCAACAGGATATATTCTTTTTTCTCAGGTGTTAAAACAGCTCCGTCAAAATTTACCACATCTCCTGGTTTCACCATATATCCCATTTCGACTACTGGAATTCCGTTTACTTTTACGTTTCCGGATTGAATGTAAATATCAGCATCACGACGAGAACACACTCCGGAATTAGAAATGTATTTGTTCAAACGAATTTCGTCTTTTACCTTTGGTCTTTTGGGTGCCTGATTTGGTTTTTTTTCTACTTTGTCAGTTGTATCTGCAACTTTAACAATTGTCTTTACTTTTTTAGGCCCTTGTGCCCTTTTTTGCATCGCAGGTTTTGGCTTATTTGAGCTTGGTCTGGAACTGTTAGCTCTGCCACCGCTTTTTTTATTATTGCCTTCCTTGTTATTCATAATATTCTATAATTTACTTCGTCAGTTCGGCCTTTAATGGCCTCGAGTCTGCAAAGATAGTTTTTTATTGCTTAATAGTTGATTGTTTTTGGTTTACGGTTTTAGCCATGTGGTCGAATTGCTCTCGCAATTACCTTTTTTTTTTCTTTAAAAAGAAAAAGATATAGCGTACAGCAGAACACGAGCTCCAGCGAACTGGCGAAGCAAATAGCTCCTAAAAAATTAAATAGATTGCAAGAGTTTCTTTCCGTGCCACAATATGCTCGGATTGATAAGGATGATGCAGAAAACTCCCGCCACGATTAAAAATTTCAACATATTGTGAAGCAATACATATTGCTCTTTGGTATTGGATTTCCACAAATAAAGCAGGAAAAAAATCAAAATGATGAGGCTTGAATAAAAATAGATGTCCATATAACCCACGTCGAAAATTTCGATTAAAACATAGACTGGAATTATAGTCGAGATTGTCAACGCCGTAATTATTTTCTTTGAAATTTCTTCGCCATAAATAATGGGAATGGTTTTGTAATCGTTGGCCAAATCGCCTTTGATGTTTTCCAAGTCTTTGATCATTTCGCGAATCAAAAGCAATAAAAACAAGAAAGCCGCGTGACCAAAGATGACTTCGTACAGGTTTTTGTAATATAAAAGAATGGCAAAAAATGGCAAAATTGCCAAAAACGCTGCAGTCAAATTTCCTATTATGGGATATTTTTTGATTCTATGCGAATAGTACCAAATCAGGAAAATGTAGGCCGAAAAATATAAAAATGCCCGCCAAGAAACGATAATAGCCAACAATGCCACGATAAAATTTAGAGAAAAATAAACGTATAGTTTTGTTTTCTGGCTGACCAATCGGTCGAGCATTGACTTATTGGGGCGATTGATTAAATCTTTCTTGCTGTCGTAAAAATTGTTGATGATATAACCCGATGCAATTGTCAGTGAGGAAGCAAAAACGATGATGAACAAATCGAAATCGAGTAGGATGGACAAGGCTCTTTTTTCGGGAGCAAGTATAAATATTGCCGAAAGATATTGAGCCAGAACGATTATCGGAATGTTGTAACCTCTAACAACAGAGAACAAACTAACGAATTTCATTATTAAAAGCTTGTGCTGTCTGCTTAACATTTTGAGAGATGGTTTTATTGTTTACCGTTTATTAGATTATTTTTTTGAGTATAAAAGGGGCTATTTTTCTTTTAAAAAATCATATATTTTTCAGAAAAGAGGGTTGATAATTATTTTCTGAAGTTTTTCCATTTGAGTAAGACAAAGTTATATTTTTTCTTGAATAGGAAGTGTTATTATAAATTTACTACCAACATTAATTTCTGATTCTACAATAATATTTCCATTAAGGTTTTCAACAGCTTCTTTGACAATATAAAGTCCTAATCCGGTTCCTTTATTACTATTAGTTACAAAAAACATATCAAATATTTTGCTTTGAAATTCTTTCTTTATACCGATGCCGTTATCTTCAATTTCTATTATACATGATTTATTTAAACTATAGGTTTTGATTGAAATCCATTTTTTTTCTTTGGTTTCAACAGCATATTTTATGGCATTTGATATTATATTATTTAAGATAATTTGTAACCTAAGGCTATTATTGTATATTATGTCTAGGTTTATTTCTTTTTTGAAGGTAATTTGGTTAACGTTTTCTATATATTTAAACTGAGCAATGGCATCATTTATAATCTTTTTTAAGCTTAAAGATTCAAGAGAGGTTTTTTGTTTTTTGTTTTTTGAATAATCAATGATATCACTTATAAACTGGTCTTGTTTATCAAGGTTTTGAGTCATTAAATCTAGATAACTTTTTATAAGATTAATGTCGTCTTCTGATTTAATAACTTCTATTAACCCTTTAAGTGAAGCAATTGGAGAGCGTAAATCATGGGTTGTATTATAGACAAATTTATCAAGTTCGATATTTGTAATGACTAAATTTTTATTTGTCTCTACTATTTCTTGTCTTGAAATCATTAATTTTTTAACCATTATAGAGTAATATAAGCTTACTGCACTTATAATAATTAAAATAAAAAAAATGTTTAAATAAATGAGATAATCCCTTATTTTGCGCGTTCCTTCTCCTAATGTGCTAGAGAAATTCTGTTCATTTATGTTTAATTCATTGCTAATCGCACTAATTTGGGATAATGTTTTTTGCTTTGATTGTTCATCTAATTGGGAAGCTTGTATTTTTTGATGAATCTCATTGCCAATAAGGTTAATTTTATGGATTAATACGTCTCCTTGTTCCCATTCGTGAATTGCTTTTTTTAGAAAAAGAACAGATTTAAAATTTTTAAAAAGCCAAATCATGTCATCTAAATCTTCTTCATGATTTTTACCAGCTATTAATCCTTTTTTAATTAAACCAATGCTTCCATTGTTTGTTAAAGTAACTCTAGCAAGATGATCTCCTTGAGGAACGCTTAATTCTTCTTTAAACATTTCCCATTGCGAGGGATTTTCAGAATAGATATAAGTAATTAGATGTCGAACAGCATCAATTTGCCCTTTTGAATATTGAGATTCTCCATTAACCCAAGCTCTGCTTGTGGATAAAATTTTAATTGTATAAAAATTGAATAAGATTAATAATGCACATGAAAAGAAAATTACGCACATTAAAACCAATGTATTGAAACGTTTTAATTTTGGTAAAGCCTCGTGTTTAACCATATAATCTTATTATTAAAGTATGCAGTATAAAACAACAAGACTAATGTAAGAAAAATTTTTATGATTTTATGAGGTATTATGGATTTAATTTAAAATTGGTAAACTACCTCTAATTTATAGTCTTTTAAAGAAATTCTGGCTTTTTCAAGGTCTTGGGTAAAACCTAGAATGTAACCGCCACCACCTGAACCACAAAGTTTTAGGTAGTAATCGTTAGTGTCAATTCCTTTTTGCCAAATGCCGTGAAATTGTTCTGGAATCATTGGCTTGAAGTTGTTCAAAACGACTTTTGATAATTTTTTGGTATTGGCAAACAAAGATTTCATATCGCCGCCAAGGAAATTTTCGACACAAGCATCAGTGTGTTTTATAAATTGGTCTTTCAGCATTTTTCTGAAACCTTGGTCTTTCAGGTTTTCCATAAATATATTGACCATCGGAGCGGTTTCTCCCACAATTCCTGAATCTAGCAAGAATACAGCACCGTTTCCTTCCAAACTTTGGGTTGGAATTCCGGTTGCCTCGATATTGTCTTTGGAATTGATTAAAATAGGAATGCTCAAATAACTGTTCAAAGGATCCAAACCAGAACTTTTTCCGTGGAAAAAAGACTCCATTTGGGAGAAAATATTTTTTAATTGCAACAGTTTTTCACGAGTCAAATTCTCCAGAACCGTGATTTTATGTTGTGCATATTTATCGTAAATGGCTGCGACCAACGCACCGCTGCTTCCCACACCATATCCTTGCGGAATACTGGAATCAAAGAACATTCCGGTTTCGACATCGTTTTTTAAAGTAACCAAATCGAAAGTTACTAATTCAGGTTGTTCGGTTTGTAGTTTTTCCAAATAGGAAACAAAACGTTTTAAATTTTGGTTTGATTTTATGGCTTCGGCCGATGGATTTTCTTCTCTTTTAAGCGCGCCATTGTAAAAATTGTAAGGAATAGACAATCCTTTAGAGTCACGAATAATTCCGTATTCTCCAAAGAGTAATATTTTTGAGTAAAATAAAGGTCCTTTCATATTTAATTATCAATTAATAATTGACTTCCAATTCCAATTTCGTCACAAATGTACTGACCATTTTGACAATAGCCAACTAATTCGTCCTTAATAAATTGCAAAACGTTTTCTTTGGTGTTTTCTGGGTATAAAACGTGAACGTTTGCGCCAGCATCCAGAGTGAAACAAACAGGGATTTTCGTTTCGTTTCGGAACTTCCAAATCGCATTGATGATTTCGAGCGTGTTGGGTTTCATCAAAATAAAATAGGGAATCGAAGTCATCATCATTGCGTGCAAAGTCAAGGCTTCGCTTTCGACAATTGTAATAAATTCATCCAAATTTCCGCTTTCGAAAACGTTGATTAATTTGTCCAAGTTTTCGTGAGCTTGTTTAAATCGCCTTTCTGCAAAAGGATGGCCGTTCATTAAATTATGGCCAATGGAACTCGAAACTTGTTTTTCGCCTTTGTCAACTAATAAAATGGTGTCTTGATAATTCTTGAAATTCTCGTGAATTGCATTTGGAAATTCAACGCCAAACAAATCGGAACTTCCTTGAATATTTTTGTGATTTCCCCAAACAACAATGTCTCCTTTTACACTTCGGCAGGCACTTCCTGAACCCAATCGCGCCAAGAAAGAGGCTTTTTGGTAAAAGTATTCTTCGGTCATTTCTGGGTTTAATGTTTTTTCCAAACTCATTAAATTCATTGCCAAAGCCGCCATTCCCGAAGCTGATGAAGCAATTCCGGAACTGTGCGGAAAAGTATTTTTAGTGTCAATGATAAAATGATAATCTTTCAAGAAAGGCAAATAAACCAAAACTCTTTCGAAAAACTGCTGAATTTTTGGTTTGAAATCTTCTTTTGGTTTTCCTTCGAAAAGCAAGTCAAATGAGAAACTTGTATCTGTCACACTGAGCGCAGTCGAAGTGCCTTTTTTGACGAAAGCCAATTTCGTAATCGTCTTGCAATTATTCAAGGTGAAACTTACTGAAGGATTGGCTGGAATTTGCTTATCCTTTTTTCCCCAATATTTCACCAAAGCAATGTTGCTTGGCGAACTCCAAGAGAAATTTCCTTTTTCTATGGAATTAGAATATTTGGCTGGAATAAAATCGTTTGCTGAAAACATCAATTAAAAAATTTCTGCAAAGATACTGATTTCTTTATTTGTGGAATTGGTCAAAGTTTTGATTAATTTTGAAAAAAAATAAACGATGAACAAGATTTCAAAAATTCTAGTTGTGGTTGTTACGTGTTTGGTAGTTGGATATTTTTCCGGAATAGTTACCCGTTCGGCAATCACGACTTGGTATCCTACATTGGTTAAGCCGAGTTTTAATCCGCCAAATTGGATTTTCGCACCCGTTTGGAGTATGCTTTATGTGATGATGGGAGTTGCAGCTGGATTGGTTTGGAATCGAATGGAACAAGAACAAGAAGTGGTCAAAAACGCCTTAGTTTTCTTTGCCGTTCAATTGGCTTTAAATGCTTTATGGTCATTTTTATTTTTTGGTTTGAAAAACCCAATGTTGGCTGGTCTGGAAATTGTTATCTTATGGTTGATGATTTATGAAACCTATTCTAAATTTGTGAAAATCAATAAAATTGCAGGATATTTATTGATTCCATATTTGCTTTGGGTAAGTTTTGCAACGGTTTTGAATACCAGTATTTGGTGGCTAAATCGATAGTTTTCAAAAAATATTTAAAAAAAACTTTATTTGAGGTATTCAATTAGCTACTCATTTTAATAATGTAATGAGTAATATCATTTTTTTTTTGGAAGGACATTGTCTCAGAAGAAACTTTTGAACTCAGTTTTAAAAAATTCCCCATTAAAAAGAGTGAAATTTGGATGATTGAAATGGAAATAGGGAAAATCTTCAGCGCGTTGTGTACCAGTTCCAGCCAATGGATTGTCGTCTAGTCCGATGGTTTTTCCAATTATACTTCCAACCCCAGCTATGAAGTAAATCTATAGCAGGTTTAAGGTTGTCATCAATGTTTTTTTTGGCTGTTGCCAAAATAACTATCATATCTCCTTTTTGTAAATAGGGAGGTATTTTATTTGAGCTTGAATCTTGGGAAATTGTAAAACAAAAATAAGCATTAGAAGTTTATAAAAAACAGCAATGCTATTTATAAAAGGAAATCGAATGGTAATCATATTTTGTAGAAATTTAGAATCATTTTGAAGCGGCAAATATAAGTTACAGTATTCAATTTATGATAATATCATCTATTTCAATTGTAGTTGTTACGGAGGCGGTTCCACTATATTCGAAAAGAAAGAAACCATTACCTGTTAAATTTACTGGAATAAGATAACTTCCGCTATTTGTGAAATTAGTTGCATATCCATTCAATGTTCCACTTGAAATCAAAAAACTGGAAGTAATATCCACAAGCGTTGCCTTGCTTATGTCTCCACTAGGAATATAATTTGTGGAATAATAGACTTTTAGAACAGGACCGAGATAATAGCCATCCTTGGTTTTAAACGAAAGTTTCTTTCCTGGAGTAAAAGCCACAGGTATTGCCAAATAAGTCTTGTTTGTTCCCCCAGAACTGAACGACGTCATTTGGATGTATTTGTTTGAACTAAACGATTTCACGTCCCAATATCTAGAGCCAAAAAAAGCGTCATTTACATATTTTGGGAATACTGCTCCAGTTGTAGTTACAGCATAGCTTTCGAAAGTTTCCTTGAAAGTGGAGAGATATTTAATGTTGGTTCCGCCTTTGGGTAAAATATAATCCACTCTTGGATTCGGCATATTTACGTCGCGTTCCGTTCTTAAAATTATTTGATAGCTTGAATTGTATTTGGTTAAAATGCCTCTTATTTTACCTTTGCCTGACGGGACTTTATAGCCCGCAAAATTGGCAAATCTACTGGTTCTTACGATAAGTGAATTGGAACCGTTTGTAATGTAAGTGCTTGAATCGTAATTGTCATTTCTGAACGTGTCATAAGTTCCGCTGGAAGATTCATCGGTAAATTGTACGTTATCAAACTCTACCAAGGTATTCAAAAAGGAGTCATTGTTTGCTTGTGCCAAGGTAATGTGATGAATTAGCATATCTTCGCTAACTAAATCGCAGGAAGGAATCAAATAATTTTTATAGGTTAATCCATATAATCTGTCAACAACATATTGCTCTGTCGGCGCAGCACCAAAAGTTAATCCCATTGCAAAACTGGTTGGATTTACATAAGCAAGTCCTTTTAGTTTTAAAAACACTTTTTTGCCAGGCTCAAAGCTTGTATAAAGGTATTTTCCGTCTATAGAAAGATTGAATCCCTTTGAACCATCAAGAGGCTGAAAATACATGCTTTTATAAAAATTTCCGCCTTCGTCGCTTGAAATCACGTAGGCTTCAATAATATCATCAGCTGTATAGGTTGGTGTGTTTGGAATTCCTGTTATTGCATCTGGCACGGGATTTATGGCAACTGCATAAATTTGAGCTACTTCCTTAGTTTTAATTAAACCTGGATCAACACAGGTATTTGCATCAAATTTCGGAGTATCATAGGTGTCATTTACACAGCCGGAAAACAAACCGACAGTCATTATAATGATGCAACTATTTTTTATCTTATTTTTCATGACGATTAATTTTTAAAAGTTTAAATACACATTTACCATAAATGTTCTTCCGTATCCGTAAAAATATTTTGGTCCAAAAGAACGAGTTGGTCCAGTATGGTCTTTATATAATTCGCTATACGAAGCGTTTCTTGCTTGTTCAAATCCACCAGTTTTATATTGCACATCAAATACATTGTTGATGTTAGCGAACAATCCTAAAGTTTTTTCTTTTATTCTCCAAGTTTTTCCACCTACAATATTTACAAGAGTGAAAGAACTGAATTTTTCCTGAGCTAAATAACTAGCAGATAATGCAGCATCATAAGGAAAATTAGCTTCGTCTGAATCTGTAATATATTTTGATGTTCTTAATAATGGTGCAACATCAAGGTAATTATTAGACAAATAATTGGCATTTGCTCCTATCCACCAAAATTTTGGATCACGGTATTCTAATCCGGCAGAATAGGCTTGTTGAGGCATTCCGGATTGTTTGTATCCTTGCATATTAGTTTGTCCATTAAATATATCAGTAGTTATTCCATCTGCATGAATCACTAAATTGGGGTTGTTGGTACAAGTATAATCTCCATAAGCGGCTACTGCGGTAGTTTTTATGGTAGAAGTAATTTGATATTCTAAACCAGCTTCAATTCCTTTATTTCTTTTATTTTGACCTGTAACCACTTCGGAAACAAATTCTCCATTACCAAGGTTAATTGCATCTGCATAATAAAATGAAATATCAGTAGTGTTTTCGGTTTCATTGAAATAAGCAGTAAAACGAGCTTTAAGGTTTGGCATTCTTAGGATATAACTGGCATCAACACTTTTGATCGTCTCATTAGTGAGGTTATCTGTGATGTCGTTATTTAAACGAGCATTAGGGAAAACGTCTTTAGTGTTAGGCGCTTTTGTCATATAAACCGCATTGACATCAAAATAATGTTGTCCAGTAATTTTATAGGTTGCTCCTCCTTTGAATCCAAAGTTATCAAAGATTTGCTTTTCACTTTTTCCTTCTGAATTATCCGGATAATAACCGTTTTTGTAAAAGCCTTCTCTTTGATAACTGCTTCTGGTAAAAGATTGGCTAAGGTAAAAGTCTATTTTGTTATAAGTGAATTTAAATTGTGTAAAAGCATCTATTTTAGTGGCGTTTATATTGTAATTATAACCATATTTATTTCCTTCGGCAACAATTCTTCCCGGATTATTCAAATCAGATTGTTGTTCATCTTCGGTTGTTCCAAAGGTGTTAATATCAACAAAATGTGTCCCTCCTAAAAGATCGATTAGATTTTTGAAGTTTGCCGAATTAGATTTTGTAAAACTTCCTCCCGCATTCATAACGATGTTATCAGCTAGTTGAGAAGAAAGTATCGTGTTTGCGATAAGTGTTCTGTCATCCGTTCTGTCTTCATATAAAACAAATCGGCTTCCGTTTGTAATAAATTTATTATTTGTTTCATACATTGCCCTCCAATCCAATTGCGGATGAGCAAGGAAAATTGCTTTTGCCTCTTCGGCAGCAGCATAATCTGGTGTATAAGTTGCTACGTTATTATTGTCATAAGAATACATTGTGGTGTGATAACTTGGTAATTTATCATAATAGGTTGGGTCTGGATTATTTGCTTTTTGATAATCGATACGACTGTTTCCTATTTGTCCAAATTGGTACGAAAGATTGGTGTGAAGTCTTGTTTTAGTATTAAATTTCCAATAATGACTTAATGTAAATATAGGTTCTTCAACTTCTTTTACTCTCGAATTTCTTTTTTCACCTTCTTGCATTCCCCAATAAGAGTTGTATTTAAAGCTTGTTAAATCGTTAACTTCCTGTGTATTTGGCGAGTTTTTTCCTCTTCTGTTTTGGGCATAAATGGAGGTAAAATTAATACTGTGATTGTCATTAATTTTCTTTTCCACACTTGCAAATAAAGAATTTGCAGCATAATCTGTTCCGTCAAAATAGCCTTCTTGCGCCCATCTTCTTCCACCGGAAACAACATAAGCCCAACCATTTTTATACATACCCGAAGCAAATGTCGCCATTGCTCTAAAGTTGTAATTAGTATTAGTGCTCAAAAACGAAATACGAGTTCCGGGTCTGTAAACCGAAGCTCTTGTAGTCATATATTGAGTTCCCGCAATTCCGCCAAAAGTATGATCGGATGGTTTAGAGCCATCAGTGAATTCTTGATTTCTGGTAGCGTCATTCAGGCCTCCCCAATTGCTGTATTGTGGTCTTCCGTCAGATACGCGATTCATTGAAACTCCGTTAATTAAAACGCTGGAATATTCATTGTCAATTCCTCGAACACTAAATCTTGCCTGACCAAAATTATAGGCCGCAGCTTGTTGAAAAACATCTTTTGAAGCCTGAAGCAATCCTGCAGTACTTTCTGAACCACTGTTATCATCGCTCAAATCATTATCTGTAATAGTAATCAGGGTAGATTGTTGTTCGGTAGTGATATCTTCTTCTAAAGCTACAATTCCTAAATCCAATAGTTGTCCTTCGGTAATTTCAATTTGAAGTAATTGTTCTTTGTAGCCATTAGTTCTGATGCGCAATAATTGGCTCCCAACTTCCACTTTGTCAAAAGAAAATTTACCATTTAAA
>Ga0208116_1000242_pt1 | contig 17803 bp, 12 predicted proteins | sample LakWasMeta9_HOW4_2_FD_183859 | JGI IMG/M metagenome (GOLD analysis project Ga0208116, IMG submission 183859) | Freshwater sediment methanotrophic microbial communities from Lake Washington under simulated oxygen tension - Sediment Metagenome... | ecosystem: Environmental > Aquatic > Freshwater >... | reverse complement strand
GTTTGGGTCTGTCAATCAGCAAGAAATTCATCGAAGTCATGGGGGGCGAGATCAAAGTGGAGTCCGCCGAAAATCTAGGATCTAAATTCTATTTTTCCTTGAATCTGGCAATCGGTAATAAGGAGGGCAGTAAAAAGCTGTTTTCATGGTCTGATTTTATAAATCGCGGTATAGGGCGAAAAATTCTCGTGGTGGATGATACTGATCACGCACGCAGCTTACTGATTCAACTGCTGATGCCCTTGGGCGCTGATATTGTTGAGGCGGCCAGTGGCAATGAAGCCGAATTGAGAATTGCGGAAGATGTGCCGGATTTTATTTTCATGGATTGGCGCATGAAGGACGGTGACGGATTGTCGGCGATCAAATGGCTGCGTCAACAGCCGATTAAACAACCCCAGGTTGCCATGATGACAGCAAATGCATTCTCGGAAGATAAGCCGAAAGCGATTGCAGCAGGCGCTGATGATTTCTTGATTAAGCCTATCAACGAAAGCAGCCTGCATCTTATTCTTGCGGATTTCCTGAATCTGAAGCCGGTAGAACGCGAAACCCCGGTTAGCAATGCATTTGTTGCCGATGATTCACGCTATATTTCAATGCTCAAGGCACTCACGCCGCATCAATTGGATAACCTGGTAGAAGCGGCCATGCAGCTTGATATGGCGATGATAGGCCAGGCCATTCGCGGAATGGAGGCTGAACAGCCGGAGCTTGCGGTTTACTTATCCATGCTGAACGAATCTTTGCAATATAAACGCCTGTGGCATGTACTGGAAATATCGGAGCTTTTAATTGAGTCGTAAAGGTGTGAACTTGCATATGGATATTGAGGCCAGGTTGTCTGGCGAAATTCTGATCGTTGACGATACGATAGAGTCGCTGCAGCTTCTAAAGCATATGTTGTCGGATGCCGGTTATACCGTAAGGTTGGCGCAAGATGGTGCGATGGGGTTGCATTCGGTTCTCAGGCGCCAGCCCGACCTGCTGCTGCTGGATATTAAAATGCCGGGTATGGATGGATATGAAGTATGCCGCCGTATAAAAGCCAACCCCCTGACGTCAGGTATTCCGGTCATTTTCCTTTCTTCCCTGCAAGAAAAATCGTCTTTGCTGAAAGGGTTCGAACTGGGGGCTTCAGACTACATTCACAAACCTTATCTGGCTGAAGAAGTGCTGGTTCGTGTGCAAACGCATATTGAACTGCGCCATTTGCGTCTCGACCTCGAGGCAAAATTAAAAGCCAGAACCAGCAAGCTTGAAACCGAAATCCTGGAGCGGCGGGAAATTGAAGATGAGTTGCGTTTAAGCCAGAGGAAACTGCAGAATTTATCCGCTCACCTGGAGGATGTGCGTGAAAAAGAGCGTGCCAGAATCGCGCGTGAACTGCACGATGAAATGGGGCAGGCTTTTACGGTCATGAAAATGGATATTGCCCGATTGTACGAGTGCGCTAATCTCGAAGAAAAATTTCTCAAGGAAAGGTTAAGTGTCTTGCTCGGCGTGCTGGATCAGGTGGCGGATACGGCCAGGTCCATATCTGAGAATCTGCGGCCAGGCATGCTGGATGTGCTTGGTTTGAATGCGGCGGTGCAGTCACACATTGAGAAATACATGCTGTGTACCGGCATTAAATGTCTGCTCACAATGTCGCATGATGAGTTTGTGCTTGATGATAAGCTGGCAATCGCCTTGTTTCGCATCTTGCAGGAATCCCTCACCAATGTTGCCAAGCATGCCAAAGCGCAGCAGGTTGAAATCCAGATTGTCAGGTTGGAACATAAAATCCTGCTGATCATACAGGATGACGGCATCGGTCTTGCGGCAGATGCATGCAGTAAAAACGGCTTCGGAATGATAGGCATGCACGAGCGCGTCAGGTCTTTAGGCGGCGTGTTTGTGGTAGAAAGCCAGCCGGGTAGCGGCACGCGCATCGAGGTTGATATTCCATTAGATGAATAATCAGCACCCATGGAAATTAAAGCAACCGCTATGACAAAACGCATCATCATCGCCGATGACCACCCGCTGATCCGCGAAGGGCTCAAGCACATCCTGGCATCGCACCCGGCGTATAGCGTAGCCGCAGAGACTGCTGACGGGCATGCACTGCTGGCGGCGATCCGCCAGCAGTGCTACGACATCGCCCTTGTAGACATGCTGATGCCGGGCAAGAACGGCATAGAACTCATCCAGCAACTGCACTTGGAAAAACCCGAACTCAGGATACTGGTGATCAGTTCGCACAAAGAGGATATTTATGCAGTGCGCGCCATCCGCGCCGGAGCGTCCGGCTACCTGTGCAAAGACCACGCAGCCTCTGAATTGCTGCATGCGGTGAGCAGGCTCGCGCTGGGGCGCATGTACATCACGGAAGACGTTGCCGAAGAACTGGCGCTTTCCAGCATGCACACAACGCCGGTCAAGCAGCATAGCTTGCTGTCCGACCGTGAGTACCAGGTGTTTCTGAAACTGGCCTCGGGCAAAACGATTACGGAGATTTCAGAAAGACTGAACCTTAGTTTAAAGACCGTCAGCACATACAAAGCGCGTATTTTCCAGAAGCTGTCGCTTAACAGTGTGTACGATGTTTGCAGGTATGCTTTAGAACACAAGTTGCTTGATCAGGTTGATAACTCATCAGGATGAAATGCCGCTGATTTTAAATCGCATGCAGGGTTTTTTCGATCATCGTGACAGGCTTTGAAGCAAGCGCTGCCGATTTATTGTGTATAAAGATTCTACTATTGCCGGATTCTTAGCGGTGCCAGTAAGTTAGCGCGCCTATCCCCACACAGCCCACAAAGTTATCCACAAAAACTGTGGAGACGCAGATCAGGCAGTCAATGCATCATGCAAAGCGTGCATGGCGGAGTTAAGCACATGATCACGCTATGAAATTTACAGCATGTGCCGCCGCCGCGGTGCATAATCTTCCTGAAACCAAGCCGTGCGGGAAAGAGTCAGAGAGGTACCGATAAAGACTGAATGTTTTTGATGATATTCTTCTCACCTATTTTTTGGGTGATTCCTGAACGTTCCATTTTTTCCATGATATTGGCGCGCACTTCACACAGCACCAGCCGGGTATGGTTGCGTTCGCAGTTCTTCACAAGATCTTCAAAGGCCTGCAAACCTGATGCGTCAATAACCGGCACGTTCTGCATGCGCAGCACCAGAATGTCGGCGTGGGTATGGGCATGTTCCAGCGCGCTCATCAGACGTTCGGTCACGCCAAAAAAGAACGGGCCCTCCATACTGTAAACCGCGACATTTTCGGGCAGTATGAAATGGGCGTCACCGGTTTCAGACACCAGCTCCCCGATGCTCTGGTGCCGGATGCTGACGGCCTCGCTCATGCGTTTCATGAACAATAGCGCGGCCAGCATCACACCGATATTGACTGCGGCCACAAGGTCAGTGAATATCGTGAGCAGAAAGGTAATCAGCAGCACAGTGACATCTGCCCGCGGTGCCGTGCGCACCATATGCCAGAAGCGGTGCATTTCACTCATGTTATAAGCCACGACAAATAATATTGCAGATAAGGCGCACAGCGGTATGTGCGCCGCTAACGGTGCAAAAACAATCACGATAACAATCAGCGTTAACGTATGCACAATGCCAGCCAGCGGGCTGGATGCGCCGTTGCGGATATTGGTTGCCGTACGTGCAATCGCGCCGGTAGAAGCAAAACCGCCGAATAATGGAGAAAAAATATTGGCGATGCCTTGGCCAACCAGCTCCTGATTGGAATCGTGTTTGGTGCCCGTCATGCTGTCGGCAACCACTGCGGACAGCAGTGATTCAATCGCGCCCAGCAATGCGATAGTAAAGGCCGGCACAATCAGCTGCAGCACCTGTGAGAAACGGATAGGTAGAAATTGGAAACTGGGCAAACTTTGTGGAATGCCGCCAAAAGCTGAACCTATTGTCGCGACGCCTTCAAATTTGAAGGCCGCCTGCAACGCTGTCGCTGCCACCATTGCAATCAATGGGGAAGGAATGCGTTTAAAAACCCTTGGTGAGTAAATGACCAGTAGCAGCGTGAATACAGCCAGCAGTGCTGTTTCCGGATGCAGGTTGGGCAATGCCATGGCTAAATCCCATATTTTTTCATGAAAATGCTCTGCGCCAGATACCGGCTTCAGGCCTAGAAAATCTTTCCACTGGCCAACCCAGATAATGACTGCGATACCGCTTGTAAAACCTACGATTACCGGGGCAGGGATGTATTTGATCACAGCGCCGAAGCGCACAAGCCCCATCACCAGCAGCATGACGCCAGCCATCAGGGTGGCCATTTGCAGGCCGGCAATGCCGTATTGAGCTGTGATGCCTGACAGGATCACAATGAATGCACCGGTAGGGCCTGATATCTGTATGCGGCTGCCGCCCATTAATGAACTGATACCGCCCGCAACGATTGCCGTATAGATGCCTTGCTCCGGCTTGGCGCCGCTAGCGATGGCAAAAGCCATGGCTAGCGGTAGTGCAACAATGCCAACGATGACGCCCGCCAGCAGATTATTCGCCCAATGCGATTTCTTGAATAAACCGGCGCGTCTGGCTTCTTGCAGGGCAATCATCTTATAAACCCGGATACTTGTTGTTGAACATCAATAGTAGCACCCTGAGATTGTGACCTCAATTACCACAGGGGTTTTGCGTATACTTTTATAGGTGTCGGCTACGATTGCGTAAAGCGGACGGCCATGGCGTGATAAAATTCATGGCTATGAACGAAAGTAAACCGCTACAGCTAACCCCCGCAAATTTTGATACGGCATTACAGGCATGCATGCTGGCCGACCGCCATGCGCTACGTCGCAAGATGCAGGACGTTAAAACCCTGCAAAAATCCGGCGATGAAAAATCATTGGCCAAGGCGCAGCGCCTGATCAATGAGCTTGTGCAGAAACTACATGCCTCACAGAAAAAATATGAACAGCGTTTAACCAGCCTGCCACGCCCGGAATATCCTCTGGAACTACCGGTCAGCGGCAGGAAAGATGAAATTTCTGCGGCCATTGCTAAAAATCAGGTGGTGATCGTCTGCGGTGAAACCGGCTCCGGTAAAACAACGCAACTGCCTAAGATATGCCTTGAATTAGGTCGCGGCGTTTCGGGGCTGATCGGCCACACGCAGCCACGCCGTATTGCTGCTCGTTCGGTCGCCAGCCGTATTGCGCAGGAGCTTAAAAGCCCCTTGGGCGAGGTTGTTGGCTACAAGGTACGCTTTGGCGACAAGCTGTCAGAGTCCAGCTACGTCAAGCTCATGACCGACGGTATCCTGCTTGCGGAAACCCAGGGCGATAAATTCCTTAACGCCTATGACACGATCATCATCGACGAGGCGCATGAGCGCAGCCTCAATATCGATTTCCTGCTCGGCTACCTGAAACAGCTGTTGCCAAAACGCCCTGATTTGAAAATCATTGTCACCTCGGCCACGATTGATGCTGACCGTTTCTCCAAGCATTTTAACGGTGCCCCGGTGATAGAAGTCTCCGGCCGTACTTACCCGGTAGAAATCCGTTACCGCCCGCTGGGCGCGGCGGGTTTCCGCGCCAAAGAGATAGCCGAAGCGGAAAACGTGCAGTTCGACCTGGATGACGATATGGAGCAGCCTGCCGGCAACCCCCTCGGAATCCCGCGCAAGCCTAAAACTGAAGCGCGCTGGCTGGAAGAAGATGACGAAGAAGAAGCGATCGAAGAAGCGATTCTGGATGCTGCCGATGACCTGCTGCGCCAGGGCGATGGCGACATTCTGGTATTTTTGCCAGGAGAGCGCGAGATCCGGGATGTCGCTGACCACTTGCGTAAATACCAGGGGCGTTCCGCCAAGCTTAAGCATATTGAAGTGCTGCCGCTGTTTGCACGCCTGAGCATTGAAGACCAGCAGAAGATTTTCAAAAGCCACAGCAGCCGGCGTATCGTGCTGGCTACCAATGTGGCAGAAACCTCGCTGACTGTGCCGGGCATCAAATATGTGATTGATGCCGGACTGGCGCGGGTTAACCGTTATAGCCCGCGAGCCAAGGTCGAGCAGTTGCAGATCGAGAAAATCAGCCAGGCGGCTGCCAGGCAAAGGGCAGGGCGCTGCGGCCGTGTTTCAGACGGCATCTGCGTGCGCCTGTACTCAGAGCAGGATTTTGACGGACGTCCTGAGTTCACCGAACCGGAGATTCTGCGCAGTTCGCTGGCGGCCGTCATTTTACGCATGGCAGCTTTGCGCCTGGGCGATGTCGCGGCGTTTCCGTTCATTGAAGCACCAAGCTCCAGGCTGATTGCCGATGGCTATCTGCTGCTGCAGGAACTGGGTGCTGTAGATGCCAGCCGCCAGATTACCGAAACCGGCCTGCAGTTAGCCAAACTGCCGCTGGATCCGCGGGTCGGACGCATGATTCTGGCTGCAAAGCGCGAACATTGCCTGAAGGAAATCCTGATCATTGCCAGCGTGCTGAGCATTCAGGACCCGCGTGAACGGCCGATGGATAAGCGAGAGGCGGCAGACAACGCCCATGCCAGATTTGCCGGCGAAGGCTCCGATTTCATGAGCTACCTCAAGCTGTGGGATTTTTTTGAGAATGCGCTGAAAACGAAAAAATCCAATAAGGATCTACTCAATCAGTGCCATAGCAGTTTCCTGTCTTTTTTACGGCTTAAGGAATGGCGTGAACTGCACGGGCAGCTGCTGGACATCGTGTCCGAAATGGAGTTCAAGCTCAACGAAAAAGAAGCGACTTATGAGCAGATTCATAAAGCGCTGCTTGCCGGCCTGCTTGGCAACATTGGTTTTAAAGACGGAGAAAGTGAATCTTACGCCGGTGCGCGCGGCATCCGCTTCCATATCGCTCCCGGGTCTGTGCTTAAGAAGCAGCGACCTAAATGGGTGATTGCGGCTGAGCTGGTAGACACCAGCAAGCTGTATGCACGCTGCGTAGCCAAAATCGAGCCGGACTGGATCGAGCCATTGGCGCGCGGGCTGACCGAAAGCCATTACTCAGACCCGCGCTGGGACAGAAAAATGGGCATGGTGAATGCATGGGAGCGCGTGAGCCTGTATGGCCTGACGATTATCCCTAAGCGGCGTGTGCATTATGGCCCGATTGACCCTAAGGAATCGCGCGAGATTTTTATCCGCGAGGCACTGGCCAATGGCGAGTTCGATACGCGCGCGGCGTTCTTTGCCGCCAATGAACGCCTGATTGCCGAGGTGGAAGAGCTTGAGCATAAAGCGCGCCGGCAGGATGTGCTGGTGGATGAACATCAGTTGTTTGCATTTTATGATGCCAGGATCCCTGCCGATATCTATAACGCGGCCAGTTTTGAAAAATGGCGTGCAGAAGCTGAGAAACAGAACCCCAGATTGCTTTACCTGACGCGTGACGACCTGATGCGCCATGGTGCAGATGCGATTACCGCGGTGCAGTTTCCCGAAAAGATCATGCTTGACGGCGTTGAGGTTTCACTTAAATACCGTTTTGAGCCAGGCCATGTACTGGATGGCGTGACGGCAACCATTCCACTGGCGTTACTGAACCAGCTCAATCCGGTGCAGACCGAGTGGCTGGTGCCGGGTATGCTGCGTGAAAAACTCACTTATCTGATTAAGGCGTTACCTAAAGCCTTCCGCCGCGTCTGTGTGCCAGTACCGGAGTTTGTCACGGGGTTCCTTGATAAGAACAAGGTAGGTGAAGGTGCTGTCAAACCAGTTCTGGCCGCCCATATTCAGCGTGAAACCACGTTGAGAATTTCTGCTGAAGATTGGACGGATGAAATACCTGAACATTTGTTGATGAACTTCAGGGTGATTGATGATGCCGGGCGCGAGCTGGCAATGGGGCGCGACTGGAACGCGCTGAAAAAACAACTGGGTTCTGCTGCACAGCTTACGTTCAGGAACACTTCACCCGATATTGAAAAAACCGGCCTGAAACAATGGGATTTCGGTGACCTGCCGCAGACCCTGAGTTTTGAGCGGGATGGCTTAAAGGTAACCGGATATCCGGCGCTGGAAGACGATATGGATACGGTTTCAGTGAGGCTGTTTGATACCGCCAACGAGGCGGAACAGAGCCATCGTAAAGGCGTATGCCGCCTGATGCGTTTTGAGTTGAAAGAACAGATGAAGCAGCTGGAAAAAAGCCTGCCGAATTTCAATCAATATGCATTGGCGCTGCGTAATGTCGTTGCGCCGGATGACCTGCGTGAAGACATGATTATGGCGATTGCCGATCGCGCCTTTATCGGCGAAGACGAGCTGCCTCGCACCAATGCCGACTTTATGAAACTGAAGCAGCGCGCAAGGACGCGCCTGCCGGCAGTGACCGAAGCCGTGGCAAGGCAGGCACAGGCGATTGCAACCGAGTACCAGCTTTTGATGCAGAAGCAAGGCCAGATGGCGGCTACCGTCAACCGATTAAAACGTGATCTCGATCAGCAAATCGGTCTGCTGGTGTACAAAGGCTGCTTTAGCCAGACACCATGGGAGTACCTGCAAAGCCTTCCGCGCTATCTGAAGGCGCTGCGTTTGCGTATCGAGAAGCACCCGTCCAACCCGGAGCGCGATGGCAAGAATGCCGGCAGTGTCGGTTTGATCTGGCAAAAGTGGCAGGATAAAGTCAACGCCATGAATCAGGCGCATCTGGATATTCCGCAGCAACTGCTGGATTTCCGCTGGCTGATTGAAGAATTGCGCGTGTCGTTATTTGCCCAGGAACTAAAAACGCCTTTCCCCGTCTCGATTAAGCGCCTTGAAAAAACTTGGCAGGATATGCGTTTTTAAACATACATGCGGCCTGAACATAAGCACACACAAAACTTGAATCATAGCTTTGCTCATTTATCCGAACTGAGCCTGAAGGCCAATAGCAGCGATCATCACTTTCACATCAAGATCAGCCGTAACACACTGCTCGCGATAATATTTTCGCTGTTATTGCATGCCTTGATATTTTTTGCGGTGCCGCAGATCAAATTTGATAGCCCGCCATCCGCACCGGCACGTGCTATTGAGGTAAGCCTGGCTCCGTTGAGCGTGCCCAGGCAAGTGATCGAGCCGGTGCAGGAGTTGCAGCAGCCGGTTGCAAAGCCTGTTCCTGAAGTCAAGGCACCAGAACCCGAAGTGGCTGCCCCTAAGATCATCGCGAAAAAACCGGTGGCCGATAAAAAGCCCCGTTTTACCGTTCCGCCGCAGCCCGAGTCTAAAGTCAAACCGGAGCTGAATAAGCGCACGACTCAGGAGCCGGAGCTTAAGGAGCCTCCGCTAGAGCAGCAGTACACGGACATGGCCTCGTACGTAAAGGCTATGCAGGCAAAGCGCATGGATTCAGAGTCGGTAGCCGCCCAGGTCAATGCAGAAGCCGCAGCGCGTGAGCGCGGCCCGACTGAAGCGCAATTGCGGGATGAGCGTATTAAACGCAACCTCAAATATGGCACTAACGGTATTTTTGAAATTACCAGCATGAGTGCGCGCAATGCCACTTTCGCTTTCCGTGGCTGGACGAATGATTACACCAGTTCCAGGCGGCAGTTTTACGAGGTGGAAGCAAGCGGTGGGCAGGATGTGCGCCTGCTCATGATCAGGCGTATGATCCAGCTGATACGTGAGCATTATGACGGTGACTTCAACTGGGAGTCGCACCGGCTGGGTCGCTCTGTCGTACAGTCGGCACGGCTGGAGGACAACGCCGGCCTGGAGGATTTCCTGATGATGGAATTTTTCGGCACTAATTATAAGAACGCCCAATATTAGAAAAGCCGCTGTTTCATTGATTAGGCCGTCATTGCGAGCAGCGTAGCTGCGCGGCAATACATCATCTATGTTCAGTCACTAAAGTGCCGGATTGCCGCGCTTCGCTCATAATGATAATAAATCAGCTTTTTTCATTTTCCAGGGCACGGCGATATTCTTCGAGTTTCTTCTGGTAATCCTCTGCGTCGCCGTATTCCAGAAACCTTTCGTAGCGCGAGTGTGTGCCCAGGATTTTTCTGGCGTGCTTGATCGGACAGAAGTACTGCTCGGTTCTGGCAATCACTTCACTGACATAGGCAATCATGCCATTGCCGTATGCGCAGTAGGTGCAATGGAATTTTTCAATAAAGTTCAGGTAGTTAAGATGCATGCGGTCGTAGATGATGTAATCACTGCGGCGTACCCGTTTGATGCCGTAAATGGGAAAGCATGTCAATTGGTAAAAAGTGACAAAAAAATCTGTAATCAGCAGCGGAATAATCATGGAGTAGATGATAGGGCCGGTGATCAGGTTTTGTGGCCTGTAAGTGACCAGCCAGCGAAAGAAGTTGGTTTTTAACCGTTTATGCGTTTCCTTGATTGACTGCTCAAATTCGATGCGTTTCCCTTTTATCTGGAAAAACATGCTGCTCTGCTGTTCGTTCAATGCAATACGCAAATCGTCTTCAAGCGCTGTGATCTGGTTAAGTATTTGCTGAATACGATCATTCATATGGTTTCCTTTTTGTGTGCGGCCCAGCCAAGCCTGACTTTAAAGTCAAGCCCGGCGTTAAATAGTGTAAAACCGGCAATATGCCGGACGCCTGTTTTTTAGTTTTTTTTGCAATTGGCAAAAGGTATACAAATCGGTATACTCGAGCAAAACATCCATCCATATTAACCAGAAAGCCCTTGCAATGTCCAAATCAAGAAAATTGGCAACGACTATGCTGGCGTTCAGTGCTGTTGCACTGGCAGCTTGCGTCGGAGTCGCGGGTAAACACGACACTGAGAGTCAGCAGTGGCCGAGTTTCGGGCGCGATTACACAAATCAGCGTATGTCGCCACTCACTCAGATTAACACAGAAAACGTTGGAAAACTTGGCCTGGCGTGGCAGTTTAAAACCGGTGTTGCTGCCAGTTTTCAGGCCACGCCTATTGTGGCAGGCGGAGTGATGTACGTAGCCCTGCCTTATAACCATGTAGCCGCGCTGGATGCGAGAACCGGTAAGGAATTATGGCGTTACCGGCATGAGCGTAAGGCAAACTGGAAAATGTGCTGCGGCCCGGCTAACCGTGGGGTGGCTGTCAGCGACGGCAAGGTATTTATCGGGACGGTAGATGCCAGGCTTATTGCGCTTGATGCAAAAACCGGGGCAAAAATATGGGATATCAATGTCGCGGATGATACCGCATTGACGGAAAATACCGGTTTATTAAGCAAGGCTGATGCAAAAAGCCAGAAAGATGCTTACGGCGGCACCGGAATCGGTATCGCAATGGCGCCGGTTGTTTATCACGGCAAGGTGATTGTAGGCGTAACCGGCGTTGGCTACGGTCTGCACGTAGATACCCCGAGGATCGATGCGCCATTGGGTGCAGTCATCGGTGTGAGCGGGCTTTATGGCCGCCCGGGTTTCCTGGCGGCATACGATGTCAACAGCGGCAACCGCGTGTGGCAGTTCGATACGATTCCATCCCGGGGCTGGGAGGGTACTTTTACCGCAACGACTTCAGATGGCATTTCGCTCAATAGAGACATCGCTGCGGAAAAAGAAAATGTCAGAAACCACCCGGATGCCTGGCGTTATGGCGGTGGCTCCGCCTGGAGTACGCCGGCAATTGACGTCAAGACCAATACACTGTTTTTCGGCACCGGCAATCCATCGCCGCAGATGAACGATGTTTCACGCCCCGGCGATAATCTGTACACGGTCTCACTTGTGGCTTTGGACACGGAAACCGGCAAGCTTAAATGGCATTATCAGCAGGTGCCGCACGATGTATGGGGTTATGATCTGGCAAGCCCGCCGGTGTTGTTTGATTATGTCAAGGATGGCAGGAAAGTCCCCGCAGTAGGCCAGGCTGGCAAGACAGGCTGGTATTACGTCAACGATAGGGCTACCGGTGCGCTGCTGATGAAATCGGAAGCCTTTGTGCCGCAGAAGAACCTGTTTGCGAAGGCGACCAGGGAAGGCACCGTGCTTTACCCGGGCATACTCGGCGGCTCCAACTGGAGCCCGAGCGCTTTGGATGATGGAAGCCAGACTGCTTATGTTGCCGGGATTCACGCCCCGATCAAATATACCCTGGTTGAAGAGCCAGCTAAAGATGGCTTGCCTCCGATCCGTTATGCATCGTCCGAGCCTACCAAAGACCCGAGATGGGGCACGGTTTCGGCAATTAATCTGGCGACAGGCAAAATCCGCTGGCAGGTAAAAACAGAACAGCCCTTGATGGGCGGCGTGCTGGCAACCCGAGGCGGCTTGCTGTTCATGGGCGAGGGTGATGGCAGCTTCAATGCCTATAATAGCAGCACCGGCGCGCTGTTATGGCAGGCTAAGGCAGATGCCGGTGTCAATGCGCCGCCCATCAGTTATGAGATCGACGGCGTGCAGTATGTAGCCGTAGCCGCCGGTGGCAATGCCATTTTCGGCTTTACTGCCGGGGATAATATACTGGTATACGCCCTGAAAAAATGAAGTGTGAATCAATGATGTTCGTCGTATTTAAACGCTTATTGCTGGTCTGTTTGCTTGTATGTGCCGCCGCCTGTGACCGTGACTACCAGCATGCGCCGTTACCGGCTGCTTCCAATGTCGTGATCCTGGGTGACAGCCTCACTTATGGCACAGGTGCCGGCAACGGAGAAGACTATGCCAGCCTGCTGGCGGGAAACACCGGCTGGAATGTGATTAATGCAGGTGTTCCCGGCAATACTTCCGCAGATGGCTTGGCTCGCCTTTCGTCTTTGCTGGAAGCGCATGAAGCTGGTGAGCAGAAGATTGACCTGCTGATTGTTGAATTGGGCGGCAATGATTTCCTGAAACACGTACCAGAACCTGAAACCGTAGGTAATCTGAAATCCATACTGAACCAGGCCAAAGCCCGCAGCATCCAGACTGCGTTAATTGCCATTCCGAAATTCAGTTCGGTAGGCGCCGCTTTCGGAAACCTGTCAGACCATCCTTTATATGGGAAACTGGCGGAAGAGACCGGCACCCCTTTGATTGAAGACCTGTTTTCTGATGTGCTGGCAAAAAACAGCCTCAAAGCAGACCCTATCCATCCCAATGCTGCAGGTTACCGCCTGGTGGCAAGCCAATTGCAGCGTGCGCTGATGGATTTGGGTTTTGTGAAGAAAAACTGAGGTGCTAGCGGTGTTTGATTTTGCTAGCGGTGCTTGATTTTCTAACGATGTTTGACTTTAAGGTACAGCACGATGCAGGCAAGTATCAGCGTGATACTGTTGGCGGCAATGATCGGCCAACTGCCTATCATCAGCCCGTAAATCAGCCAGCCAAATACCCCCAGGCTGAACAGGCTGTACATAGGGAGCGATATTCCCGATAAGTCACGGGTTTTCAGTGATTGCAGCGCCTGCGGCACAAATGCTGTCGTGGTGAGTACTGCTGAGCAGTAGCCTATGAGGTCGGTTGTCGTATCCATTTGTTTTTCTGATGCTGGTATTGGTTCGGGCTGTTCGAAGTGTGCTGCCGGTTCAGGGTTCAGTGTTTGAATAAACGCTGAACCGGGATGATCAGCATCAGCGCAAGTGCGCCTGCTGCCACGCCAAACAAACCGTTCAGCAATGTCGGTGCCAGCCATTGCAGAAAGCCATTGCTCATGGTGTCCGCAGCGTGTTCAATCCAGTGGTGGATGACCGGTATGCCATGCGTGAGTATGGCGCCGCCAACCAGGAACATGGCGGCGGTACCGACTACCGACAATGTTTTCATCATGTAGGGCGCGAATTTAAGGATACCGAAGCCCAGTTTTCTTTTTAATACCGCAATCAAATGCTCGCCTTTGCATTGCGCCAGATACAAACCGCCATCATCCAGTTTTACAATGCCGGCGACAAGGCCATAAACACCGACCGTCATAATGATCGCAATACCGGCCAGCACCATGAGCTGGTTGCTGAATGTGGCAGTAGCGACCGTGCCCAGCGTAATGACAATAATCTCGGCCGATAACACAAAATCAGTGCGGATCGCGCCTTTGATTTTGTCCTGTTCGGTTTCCTGGGTGACGATTTCATTCGCGTTGGTGGTCTGCTGTGGGTTCAGGTGCTTGGCTTCATCATGAAGAAACAGCTTGTGGTACAGTTTCTCCACACCTTCAAAACACAAGAACAGGCCACCCAGCATCAGGAGCGGAACAACAGCCCATGGCGCTAACGCACTGATAGCCAGTGCCAGGGGCACCAGGATCACCTTGTTAATCATTGAACCTTTGGCAACCGCCCAGACGACAGGAAGTTCGCGGTCTGCATTGACGCCGTTTACCTGCTGCGCATTAAGCGCAAGGTCATCTCCCAGCACGCCGGCAGTTTTCTTTGCTGCAACTTTGGTCATGACCGAAACATCGTCAAGTATGGTTGCTATATCATCAATCAGTGTTAAAAGGCTGGCTCCGGCCATAAGGTAAGATTCCTGATCAGGTGTTTTTGTGCTGTGAATTATAACCAATGAATGTTTATACACTTGGCTTGAATTAAAAAATATATGATGAATCTTAATCATCATGCAAGCCTGGGCTGTGGACTATAATCAAGCTCAATATGTCATCGTAAAGAAAGCGCTTAATCATGCAAGAGCAAAAGGCAGGACAATGGACACTGGAGATCAAGGGCATGACCTGCGCATCATGTGCGGGCCGTGTTGAAAAAAGCCTGCTGAAAATACCGGGTGTCGCCACTGCGGAAGTGAACCTGGCGCTTGAGACTGCACAGGTGACGGGCTCTACAGGCGACATTACCCCGGAACGTCTGGTGGCTGCAGTGGTGGCTGCCGGCTATCAGGCGCAACCGATCAATCTTGATCTGGAGCAGCCGGCTTCCATGGTGAAGAGCCCAGCTGCCGCTTATAGCTGGTGGCCGGTTGCTGTTTCCAGCCTGCTGTCTTTGCCATTGGTGGCGGGCATGTTCTCTGAATGGCATATTTCCGGCTGGCTGCAATGGGCACTGGCGACTCCTGTGCAGTTCTGGCTGGGCTGGCGTTTCTACAAGGCTGGCTGGCATGCCCTGAAAGCCGGAGCCGGTAATATGGACCTGCTTGTCGCAATCGGCACATCTGCCGCATACGGTTTGAGCGTTTACCTGCTTTTTAACGCTGCACATGCCGGCATGGGGCACCTCTACTTTGAAACATCCGCCATTGTGATTACCCTTGTCTTGCTGGGAAAATGGCTGGAAACCCGCGCCAAATCGAAAACAACGGAGGCCATTCGTGCGCTGAACGCTTTGCGTCCGGAGCGCGCCAGCGTAATCCGCAACAGTCAGGAATTGCAGCTCCCCATCTCGTCTGTAGTGCTGGGTGATCTGGTGATGATACGTCCGGGCGAGCGTGTAGCGGTGGATGGGGTCATCAGGCAGGGTAACAGCCAGGTAGATGAATCCTTAATCACCGGTGAAAGTCTACCGGTTGTAAAACAGGCGGGAGACAAGGTCACCGGCGGCTCCATCAACGGTGAAGGCCTGTTGTATGTCAGCACGACCGCACTAGGCAATGAATCCGTACTGGCGCGCATCGTGCGGCTGGTGGAATCCGCACAGGCTAAAAAAGCGCCCATACAGCGGCTGGTTGATAAAGTCAGTGCTGTTTTCGTACCTGTAGTGATCGTGATTGCCTTTATTACACTGATTGCCTGGGGCGTGGTCGGCGGAGACTGGCAAGTTGCCATACTCAACGCGGTTGCGGTGCTTGTCATCGCTTGTCCGTGCGCATTAGGCCTGGCAACACCGACAGCCATCATGGTAGGCACAGGTGTGGCGGCGCGACATGGCATCCTGATCAAGGATGCCGAGGCGCTTGAGCTGGCACATGCCGTGAAAACCGTGGCTTTTGATAAAACCGGAACGCTGACGGAAGGTCATCCCAGGCTGGTTGAGCTGGTGTCGGTCACCGGTGATGATAGCCAGGTGCTGGCAATGGCAGCCAGCCTGCAATCCGGCAGTGAACATCCGCTGGCAAAAGCCGTTATCAATGCAGCCCAGGATAAAGGACTGTCGCTGCAAACAGCCGGAAACGTACATGCTATTTCTGGCAAAGGCCTGAGGGGTGAGGTTGCCGGGCTGGCGCTGGCTTTAGGAAACGCCGGCCTGATGAAGGAGCTGGCGATCGATGTTGCAACAATGCAGGCGCAGGCCGACGGGTTGCAGAACCAAGGTTACAGCGTGTCCTGGCTCTGTGCGCTGGATCATGAACCGAAGCTGCTGGGAATGCTTGCCTTCGGCGATACATTAAAGCCAACGGCAGCCAGGGCTGTCGCTAGCTTGCAGCAGCAGGAGATTTTAACGGTGCTGATTTCCGGGGATAACCAGGGCAGTGCATCAAATGTTGCAAAGAAACTGGGGATCGATAAGTTTTATGCGCAGGTTTTACCTGAAGACAAAGCCAATATCGTTAAAGAATTAAAACAGAATGCAGGCCTGGTGGCCATGGTGGGAGACGGCATCAATGATGCACCTGCATTGGCAGAGGCGAATGTGGGCATCGCCATGTCAAGCGGCACTGACGTGGCCATGCATGCCGCGGGTATTACCCTGATGCGGGGAAATCCGGCATTGGTGTCTGATGCAATTGATGTTTCCAGGCGCACTTATGCAAAAATCCGGCAAAACCTGTTCTGGGCGTTTGTTTATAACGTCGTGGGTATTCCACTGGCTGCGCTTGGTTTTTTAAACCCTGTGATTGCCGGCGCAGCGATGGCATTAAGTAGCTTCAGTGTTGTATCTAACGCATTAACGCTCAAGCTGTGGCAGCCGAAAGCAGACGCCCCGGCTGACTGATGGTGCATGAGTTGCCTTTTTTCTGCCGCGGTCTTATTTTTTAAGGGGCAATATTCTCGTCAGGGTATTATCTTTTTTGATGTGATGGTGATACAAAGCCGCCAGCACATGCACCGCCACGAGGTAATAGCCTATAACGCCGATGGTTTCGTGAATTTCTTTCAGTGATTTTGCAAGCTCTTTGTTTTCACCTATCAGGGCAGGCAGCTCAAGACCAAAAAACGGAATCGGTTTTGCAGCGGCGCTCAATATCAGCCAGCCAAGTATCGGCATCGCGATCATCAGGCCATAAAGCGCCAGGTGCCCGATTTTAGCTGCCAGGTGCTGTGCCGGTGTCAGCTCCGGGATAATGATGGGGGTGGGAGAGGTAAGCCTTGCATATATGCGTAACGCAACCAGCAGCAGCACACTCAAGCCCAGCATGAAATGCAGGGCTTTCATGGCTTCGCGCGGGTCGCTGCCCTTGGGAAAGAGTTCACGCAGTTCGATGGTTGCATAAACAGCAACCATTAATAGAAACATCAGCCAATGCAGCGCTATAGATAGGGTGCCGTAACGTAGATTTGTGTTTTTCCAGGACATGATTTGCCTCTTTGAATATTATTGATGTTTGTGTGGCGATACTTGTTAAACAATCATTGTTTAATAATAATTGTTTAACAGTGCTTTTTTAAAAGTACCTTGTAATATTGTACTTTGCAATATTTGAAATGAGTGGGATTTTTACTTAACTTAACATCTGGCAACCCGCTGTGAGGATATGCTGGCGTTGGGTGCAGCTAGCAGGCAGTGCCCAAGCGCGTCATGTCAAGTGGGCGGCAGGGGATTGCATCGTGGCTGCGATGGCGGCGAAAATAAAAAAGCCCTGAAAATATCAGGGCTTTTTTGAATCTGGCTCCTCAACCTGGGCTCGAACCAGGGACCTACGGATTAACAGTCCGGCGCTCTACCGACTGAGCTATTGAGGAATCGGTGGTATCACTCGAAGTTAAGCCCTGTATCAATACAGGGCTTAAGTGTTTTGGCTCCTCAACCTGGGCTCGAACCAG